>JAABUR0100003782.1_pt1 | contig 20889 bp, 15 predicted proteins | sample 5560091 | NCBI WGS metagenome assembly JAABUR01 (sample SAMN10711879, study PRJNA513375) | rock metagenome | isolation source: Antarctica rocks | place: Antarctica: Victoria Land, University Valley sud
CCAAGATAAAGCTGCCCGTGGTCCGGTTACGACGGAACTCGTCGTGGACGATGGGAACGTTCGTGCGCAGGGCCACGCGACCGATCTCGTTGAGGCGGAGTTCCTCGGCAGCCTCGTCGCGGTGCAACGTGTTGACGTCGATGCGGTAGCGCAGGTCGTCGACGATCGCTCGCGCCCAGCGGGTGGTGTGCTTCAGGGCCAGCCGCGCTCCCGGACGCAGCGGGCGCTCGTGCATCCAGCAGACCTGGGCCTCCAGCGCGCGTGCGACCACGGGCTGGTTGTTGGGCCGGCAGAGCATGTCCCCGCGCGAGATGTCGATGTCGCGGTCCAGACGCACAACCACCGATTCGCCGGCGCAAGCTTCGGTCAGCGGGCCGTCGAAGGTCTCCACGGCCTCGACGCGGGCGGTCTTGGCGGACGGAAGCACCATGATCTCGTCACCGTGGCGAAAGCTTCCGCTGGCCACGGTGCCCGCGTAACCGCGGTAGTCGTGGTGCTCGTCGCTGCCGGGGCGGATGACCCACTGCACGGGCATCCGCGGATCGATGAGGTTTCGGTCGGAGGCGATGTGAACGTGCTCGAGGTGGTAGAGCAGCGGCGTGCCGCCGAACCACGGCATCCGCTCCGAGCGATCCACGACGTTGTCCCCGTGCAGCGCGCTGATCGGGACGAACGTCAGATCGGCCACCTGGAGCTTGCGAGCGAAGTCCGTGAACTCGGCGACGATCGCCTCGAAGGCGAACTGGTCGTAGCCGACGAGATCCATCTTATTGACCGCGACGACCAGGTGCGGCACGCGCAGCAGCGTCGCCAGAAACGCGTGGCGGCGCGACTGCTCGAGGACGCCTTTGCGGGCGTCGACGAGCACGATCGCCAGGTCAGCGGTCGAGGCGCCGGTGACCATGTTGCGCGTGTACTGCTCGTGTCCGGGCGTGTCGGCGATGATGAAGCGCCGGCGCGGGGTGGCGAAGTAACGGTAGGCGACGTCGATCGTGATGCCCTGCTCGCGCTCAGCGCGCAGGCCGTCGGTCAGCAGTGACAAGTCGATCGTGCTGTCGCCATGTCGCCGGCGTGAAGCCTCGGCGACCTGGTCGAGCTGGTCCTGCAGGATCGACTTGGTGTCGTAGAGGAGGCGGCCGATCAGCGTCGACTTGCCGTCGTCGACCGAGCCCGCGGTCGCAAAGCGCAGCAGCTCGACTTGCTGGGCGAGGAACGGGTTGGCGTTGTTCAGGATTCCGGACACTAGAAGTATCCCTGCTTCTTCCGGTCCTCCATTGCCGCCTCGGTGACGCGGTCGTCGGCGCGGGTCTCGCCGCGCTCGGTGATCCGCGTCGCGGCGATCTCGGCGACGACGGCCTCCAGCGTGCCGGCCTCCGAGGCGACCGCGCCGGTACAGCTCATGTCCCCGACGGTGCGGTAGCGCACGTTGATGACGAACGGCTCGCCGTCACGCTCGTCGCGATCCATGAACACGCTAGTCGCGTAGAGCATCCCGTCGCGGTCGAAGACCTCCCGCTCGTGAGCGAGGTAGATGGCCGGCACCTCGATGCCCTCCTCGACGATGTACTGCCACACGTCGAGCTCGGTCCAGTTCGAGATCGGAAAGACGCGCACGTTCTCCCCCTTGCGAATCCGCCCGTTGTACAGGGACCACAGCTCGGGGCGCTGGTTCTTGGGGTCCCAGCCGCCGAAGTCGTCGCGGAAGGAGAAGATCCGCTCCTTCGCGCGAGCGCGCTCCTCGTCACGACGCGCGCCGCCGAAGCAGGCGTCGAACCCATGCTGCTCGATCGCGTCGAGCAGCGCCGTGGTCTGCAGCCGATTGCGCGACGCGCGTGGCCCCGACTCCTCGACCACGCGCCCGGAGTCGATCGAGTCCTGCACACTGGCGACGATGAGCCTCTCGCCGAACCGCGCGACCGCACGATCGCGGTACTCGATGACCTCGGGAAAGTTGTGCCCGGTGTCCACGTGCATCAGCGGAAACGGGAAGCGCCCGGGCCGGAATGCCTTCTCGGCCAGGCGCAGAAGCACGATCGAATCCTTGCCGCCGCTGAACAGCAGCACCGGCCGCTCGAACTCCGCCGCGACCTCGCGCATGACGTGAACCGCCTCCGCCTCCAGCGCACGGAGGTTGCTCTGAGCGTGGATCACGCAGATCCCGGGACGCTGGGGGAAACGGCGACGCCCGCGACACGCCGCCGTCGGGTGACCACGTACGACACAACTCCCGCGCCGAGGGGCACCGCGACGATCGCCCACCCGGGCACCTCGGGACCGGCCTTCTTCAGTACTCCCATCGCACTGCCGAGCATCACGCAGCCGAGGGCGGGGCGCAGTGCCGTGGCGGAGACCCGGTCGATGAGCGCCGTCCCGATCACGACACCGGGCAGCGAGCCGATCAGGATGTTGCCCATGAGGAGGAGGTCCACGCTCCCCGCGATCCAGTGCGCGACTCCCGCCACCCAGAGCAGCACCGCAGCGTGGAAGACGTCGGTGCCGACGACGCGACGAGGGGTCAGGCGGAAGACCAGAATCAGGACAAGGCCGATGAGTGCTCCCGAGCCCACCGAGGTGCCGCCCACGAGCGCCCCGAGGACGAAGCCCATCGACGACGCGCCCACGCGGCCACGCGAGGTGAGCTCGAGCGTCTCGCGCTCACGTTCGACGAGCTTGGGCATGAACAGCGCGCGGAGCAGGACCGTGGTCCCGACGATGGCCAAAGCTGCCGCGATGCACAGCAGCAGGACGTCGTCGAAGCCGTTGCCGTAGCTGGCGTGCAGGCGGTTGACGATGATCACCCCGACGATGGCGCCGGGCACCGACCCGACCGCGAGCCATTTCGAGAGGCCCAGGTCGACGGTGCCCTTGCGGAAGTGCCGCCAGCCTCCCACCGTCTTGGTCACCGCCCCGTAGGCCAGGTCGGTGCCGATTGCCACGACGGGTTGGACGCCGGCGAAGAGGATCAGAAGCGGCGTCATCAGCGAGCCACCGCCGATGCCGGTCAGACCGACGAGGACGCCGACGCCGAGGCCGAAGGCGACGACCAGAGGGTCAAACATCCGACGTTCTGTTCGACTGGATGACGGGAGCCGGTCGGTGCACGAAGGCACGCAGGATAGTGCGCCTTCACGTGGAGCGGGCCTGCTCGGGCAGCGGGCCAAGGTTCGGTAGGAGGCCGTGGAGCTCGAAGGCGCGCAGGCGCGCGAACAGCGGATGGCCCGGGCCGTGGAAGTCCGACGAGCCGGTGCGCAACAGGCCGCGGTGTGCGGCGGCGTCGTGAAGCAGTCGCGTCTGCGGCTCGTCGTGGGTGACGTAGAAGACCTCGATCCCGTCCAGCCCCAGGGCGCGATAGCGCTCGAGCGTGTCGATCACCGCCTCCGGGTCGGCGACGTCCCAGAACGGGTGCGCCCAGACCGCGACGCCTCCAGCGGCGTGGATCACGTCGATGGCCTCGGTCGCGGTCGGCTTGGTGCGGCCGGCGAAACCCGGCTTTCCCTCGATCAGGTAGCCGCGGATCAGGTCGCTGACCGTGGCGATCCGCTCATCGGCGAGACGGACGCCGTTGGCGGCGTGACCGAGGACCGCTTCTGCGAGGTGCGGGCGACCGATCGGCAGACCCGCGGACCGGCGCTCCTGGATCGTTGCGCTGTCGAGCTCGAATCCCGCGGTCCGCATGCCGTCGATCATCCGATCCGCGCGCCCGGCGCGATCGGCGCGAAAGCGGTCGAGCGCGTCGAGCAGCGCGACGTCGTGGTGGTCGATCCCGTACCCGAGCACGTGGATGTCAGCTGCCGCCTCGTCGACGATGCTCAGCTCGACCGCGGGCACCAGCTTCAGCTCCCGCTCGACCGCGGCCGCGAGCGCCTCGTCGATTCCCTCCACCGTGTCGTGGTCGGTCAGCGCGAACAGCCCGACGCCCGCGTCGGCGGCGGCGGCGACCACGTCCCGAGGCGCGAGGTCCCCGTCGGAGTACGTGGAGTGCGACTGAAGGTCGAAATCAAGGTGCATCGGGCGAAGCGTAAAGGTAACGCGGGAGGCCCTGCCCACACCGGCGACAGTCATATGATTTCGCGGGTGCCACACAAATCGCGGGTGCCGCGCCGACTCCTGTTCGGTCGCTGGTCTCGCTACGCGGCGGCGGAGGAGGCATCTGAGCCCGCGAAACCAGTCCGTAGCCCGGGTTCGGCTGGGATCCGGAGCGCGATACCTTGGGTCGCCGCCGACCAAGCGGTCTTCAGCGCGACGAGCCTGGCGCTCGCCATCGGGGTGGCTCGACACGCCACGCCCGCCCAGTTCGGCGCCTTCGGCATTGCGTACGTCGTATACACCATCGTTCTGGGAACCGTCGAGGCCTTCACCGCCGAGGTGATCACGGTCCGGGGGGACAACCTCCCTCCGACCGGCCGGCGCCGGATGATGGCGGACGCGAGCGGAACGGCGGTCTGTGCCGGTCTCGTCTGCACCCTCGTCGGTGTGCTCCTGGCGGTGTTCGGACACGGCGGGGCCGCGATCGCGGTAGCGATACTGCTCCCCGCTCCCCTGCTGTTCTTGCAGGACGTGTGGCGCTTCGCGTTCTTCGCCTCGCGGCGGCCGCGCGCTGCCCTGGTCAACGACTTGATCTGGGCAGCGCTTCTGGCCGTCGGCCTGGTGATAGCACCGTCGTTTGGCACCGACGAGGCGACATCCCTCGTGTGGCTCTGGAGCGGTGCGGGGGCGTTGTGCGGGGTGATCGGTGCGGTCCAGGCGCGCTGCCTGCCACGGGTTGGCGCCAGCATGCGTTGGACGCGTGCCCACGGGCGCGCCGGGGGTCGGTACGCGGGTGAGTTCCTCGCGCTCTACGGAGGTGCACAGGCCGTGCTCGTCGCAGTGGGCATCTTCGCGGGCCTCGCCGACTCCGGAGGCTATCGCGGTGCTCAACTGCTGTTCGGTCCCGTGCAGGTCGCGGTCAATGCGGCGCGGATCGCAGTGATGCCCCTACTCACGAGAGCCCGCGTCGGCGTGCCTGCCGATGCCGTATGGCGGCGACTGCAGATAGCGGGCGCCACCGCGACCGTGGTCACGCTGGCTTGGGGCGCCGCGGTCCTGGCGTTGCCATCTGGGATCGGTTACACGCTCCTCGGACCCTCCTGGAGCGCTACGTACCCGATCCTGCCGGCGATGCTCTGTGCCACCGCGGCAAACGCCTTCGGCCTGGGGCCACTCCTACTACTTCGCTCCGCCGAAGCTCTGCAGTCCACCTTCAAGGCGCGAGTCATAGGAGCCGTAGCCACCTTCGCCTTCGGGGCCACCGGCGCGTGGATCGACGGCGCGCTGGCGGCGTCGATCGGGGTGGCGCTCGGGGCGATGCTGACCACGGCGGCGCTGTGGTTCCAGGCTCGCCTTGTAACCTTGGCCTTGATGGCCCCGTGCGCTTCCAAGAACCCCAAGAGAGTGCGCCGGCGGGGCCTGCCGCTTCGGGAGGCAGTCCTTGGAGATCGTCCCCGGCCTGTCGCGGAGTTCGCCTTCGAGACACAGGCGGCCGCCGAACCGGATCGGATCAGTTCCGCCGAACCGACCCCTGTGCCGGACATCTTTGTGATTGGCGCGATGCGAGCGGGCACGACCACCTTCTGCGCCGATCTTGGAACCCATCGCGACATTGTCGTTCCCCACGTCAAGGAGCCCTGGATTCTCGTCCGCAGTCGCGGGCGGATGGACGTGGCGCAGACGATGTACCGGAGTCTGTATGGCGGCGACACGCGGGAGGCGGCCCGCCTTCTCGATGGATCCACGAGCTACTCCATGCTTCCCGAGCAACCGCCCGTCGCCGCGCTAGCGGCGAGATTGTCTCCCATGGCGAGGATCCTGTACCTGGTCCGCGATCCGGTGTACCGCGCGATCAGTCACTATCGTCATCAGGTGGCCTGGGGTGTCACGGAACATGCTGATTTTGAAACGGCCGTCAGGAGTGACCGGACCCTCATCGACTACGGACGATACTGGTATCAGTTGCAACCATGGCTTGCGGCTTTTGGCTCCGATGCCGTGAGCGTGATCCCGTTTGAGGAGTACACCGCGAGCCGCCGCCGCGTGGTCGGCGATGTCGTGGCCTCACTCGGGCTCGATCCCGCGCTCCTTGCCATCGATGAGAGCGCGATCCTCAACCGGTCGGCCGACGCGAGGACCGTCCCGTCACCGTGGCGCCGCCTCTTGCTCTCGGATGTGTACCAGTTTCGTGCCCGGCACCGCATCCCCGAGACGTGGCGACGTCGCGTCAGCGACCGATTCCTTCCGAGGGCCTGGGAACCTTCGGTCGCGCCAAGCCGGGACAGTGTGGAATGGATAATCCAGGAGAGCCGCGAGGACGCGGACGCTCTGGCCGCTTTCCTCGGGCGCAGCGAGCCACTCTGGGACTGGAATGCGACGGTGCGTCGATTCTCCTGAAGTCCGGCTAATTCAACTGTGTTACTCCAATAGTAATGACTATGGAACTGCCTCACTGCGCCCGCGAGGCCGCGGATTCGTACATTGCGGCGAGATCGGGAGCGACGTTCGCCCAGTCGTAGCGCTCGGCGAGCTTGCGCGCTCGACGTCCCATCTCCGCACGGCCCTCTGGGTCGCCGAGCAGGGCCGCCAGGGCCGCGCCGAACTCCGCAGGGGCCAGACCGGCGACGACGCCCGCAGCATCCTCCTCGATCACGCTGGCGAGATTCACCTCGGGCGACACGACCGTCGGCAGTCCGACGGCGAGGCTCTCCATGACGGCCACGCCGAAGTTCTCCGTGTGCGACGACAACGCCCAGATCGACGCTGCGGCGAACGCGTTTGCTCGGTCTGTCCCGTACAGCGGGCCCGTGAAGATGACGCGGTCAGCGACCCCCTCCGTCCTCGCGATCGCCTCGAGGCTTGGACGAAGGCCCTCGTCGTCCGGCCCGGCGATGGCGAGGAGCGCGTCCGGGTACTGTCGCTGCGCGTGCGCGAACGCACGGATAAGGATGTCGACGCCCTTCTTGAACGTCAGCCGTCCAAGGAAGAGCACTAGCGGATGTTCGCGCCCGCGGAGATGCTCCCGGCGGAAGGCAAAGGCGTCTCCACCGACGCGCAGCCGGTCGACCCACACACCGACGGGAACGGTCGCCCGGCCGACATGTGGAGCCACATCTGCGATGAGCTGTCCTTCCTCCGCGGTCGTGACATGCAGCAGCGCGGCGTCGTCGAGCATCCGGTTCTGCCAGAGGGCGTCGGTGAGCGCCTTCCGTCCCCGCCCTCGCGCACGCAGGTACGGGTCAAGTGCGCCGTGCGGCGAGACGACGTACGGGATCCCCGCGCTCCGTGCCGCCCATTGCGCGGCGTACTGCGGAAACAACCACAGCGAATGCACATGCACGAGGTCGTAGTCGCCGACGATACGGTCGAGGCGGCGCGCGAGAGACGGCGAGAACGCGAGCCGTCTGGGAGGCTTGACGTCAAACAGGTGCAGGTCGAGCCGATCGAGGTTTGCCGGCATCTCGTGCGGCTCCACCCGACGGCGGCTGCCGGCGGTCGGGGAGTTGCCGAGACTCGTCGAGAGCAGCGTCGACTCGACGCCGATCTGTGCGAGCGCTTCCGCCGCGTCGACCGCAAATGCGACCGGCCCTCCGGCGCGCGCGGAGATTATCGGTAGGACGTGGAGCACTCGCATGAGCCGCACAGTACTTGCCGCGCCCCTGGCCGAATTCGCCGACAAGGGACAGACAAAATCATCGGACAGTTCGGTAGGTTGCGGCGGGCGCGAAAGCCTTCGGCATCGCGTCAGCCGACGCGAACCCGGCGAACCTTAGAGAGGAAGGCTCCAACTCCGCACGGCTGCACGCTCGGGTCGGCGGAGGACGAGATCGGCCGATGAACGACATGCAAGATCTGCAGGAAACAGCTCATGGGAAAGGCTACGACTATCGCTCGGGGTCTCCACACCTGAAGCACGCCCGACTCTACGATCGGCTCACCAACCGCATCGGCGGGGAGCTCCGGCGCGTTCACGCACGCGGTCTCCCGCTCGACGCCCTCGAGATCGGCGCGGGCGACGGCGCGTTCGTGGAGCCGCTTCTCGCCATTGGCGCCAGCGTGACCGCGACCGAGATGTCGCGACCCTCGATCGAGGAGCTTGAACTGCGATTTGGCCTCAACGAAGCCTTCCACGCCGTCTTCGATGCTGAAGGCAGCCTCGCTCCTCTGGCGGACCGTCACTTCTCGGTGATCCTCTACGCGTCAGTCCTCCACCACATCCCGGATTACCTCGCTGCGATGAAGAGCGCAGTGGCCAACCACCTGGCTCCCGGCGGGTGCCTGCTGGCGATTCAGGATCCTCTCTGGTACCCGTCGCTTCCGAGAGGCGTCAAGATGACGAGCGACCTGATGTACTTGAGCTGGCGACTTGGCAAGGGCAACGTGGCACGTGGCCTCGCCTCACGGCTCCGGCGCGTCCGTAAGGATCTCCGCGAGGATCAGCCGTCTGACATGGTCGAGTATCACGTCGTCCGCGACGGTGTCGATCATGAGGCGATCCGCGGTGCTCTGGCTCCGAGTTTTGCCCGGGTGGAGATCGAAGACTACTGGTCGACTCACAGTCGCGTTTGGCAGTCCGTCGGCGCGCGGGCCGGACTGAAGAACACGTTCGCCGTCTGGGCAACCGACTACGCGCCCGCGAATGAACCCCGCCGGGATAGCCTCCTGGAGTGAACTCCCGTCGAACCCGGATAACTCAAGTCCGTCTCTTTACGCGGAAGTTTTCTAAAACTTCCGTTTAGGAAGGACGAGGGCTCGTACGGAGACGCCTGGCGACGAAAGGACGCGGTTGCTCCTTCTGGAGCGGGACAGGAGCGGCTTGGACCTCCCGCTCGCCGGAGTCCACCGACCCGGTCGGCGCAAGCGCTTGCCCGCGTGGTGGCCGGCGCCGACACGCGAAGAGCAGCAAGAGCACCATGGGCGCCACCTCGCCCACTACGGGCTGCGGGTCACCGCGAAGGAAAAGCGTCTGGGTGGCGGCAAGCAGCGGGACGGCGACTGCCGCAAGGCTCAGCCGGTCTCGCGGTCGACGTCGATAAGCACCTTCGAGCGCAGCCGTGGCGCATCCGTACACACCGAAGATGATGAACACCCACGGCATTCCACCGTCGACAAAGGCCCAACCCCAGATCGTGAGCGACGTCGGGAGGGTGTCGGCCGCTTGCGGGAAGACCAGAGCCCCCGTCGAGATCGGCTTGCCCGGCCAAACTCCTCTCGGCACCCATGAGAACGCCACGCCCAGGAGCTGCCTGCCGCCCGTGTGACCACTGCCCTGCACGTATGTCTGCGCGTTGACCTCCTGCTGGAACATCGCGAAGTCCGGGCTTGTCCGGAACTGTGTGTTGAGCGGGGCGGTCTGCCGATCCCGCTCCTCCAACCGGAAGAAGTCGGCGATGGGATAGACGAACAGGGTGCCGAGGATGAGAATCACCGCGAAGATCCGAAACCGGCGGGCAGTGACGAGCGGCCAGACAGCCAAGAGCAATGCGATCGAAACCCCGAGAAACCGGGCGCGTGAATTCGAGGTCGGATTGTCAGCCAGAAGGACGCCAACGGCGAGCGCGATGAACAGCACGCCGGTCAGGACACCCAACCTCATAACGCGCCCACTCATTCTGGCACGCTCTCGCTGCAGTCGCAATTGGCTGAGGAGGAGGTAAAGCGCCACGAAGACCGGAATACCGTCCAGCGCGATACGAAGCAGGCCTCCCGACTTGTTCTCTCGTTGAAAGAGGCGGGTCCCCGCGTCTCCCGGCCCGAGGAAACTCTCGGTCGCGGTTTGGCGCGAACTGAAGCGTGTGCCAAGCCCGTACTTGAGGGTAAAATAACTGACCGCAACGATCCCGACGATCCCGATCACCGTCACCCGGCTGAAAGCAACCGTTGGCCGGTTGAGCCTGCGCGTCCAGCGCTCCTGCATACGACGATCCTTGGCCAGCAGTCTCCCGATCTCATAGCCCGCGAGCCCGACGAGGATGGTCACTTGGGCGGCAACCTGTGGACCTTCGTCGAAGGTCTGACGGAACAGCGGGAATTCCTGGCTAACCGCATTGGCCAGGGCGCCGAGCCCGAAGAAGACGTAGACAAATAGCCAGAACGTGAGGCTGATCGGACGGTTGGCGCCGACCATCAGCAGCAACCACAGATGGCCAGCGGCGTACCAGGTGGTCGCAAGGGCGAGTACGACCGGCGGCTGGCCCAACGACGCCAGGGTGGGGCGCGAGAGGATGAGCGGAGCGATGACCGCGAGAAGCAGGCCGATGGAGCTGGCCATCCCCCAACCGACCCGTCCGCCGGGGGGGCTCGCCGCAACCCCGGGCGCGACCGCTTCACGGCGACCCGAAATCAGGGGCCGCCTGCCCCCGAGCTCAGGTCGGGGGACTTGGTGCGAGCGCACGCGCAGGATTCGCCGAGTCGTTAGACCTGAAGCTCAGGGTCGTCACGGCTACACCGTTGGCCTTACCCGGGCACCATCTTCGACCGTTGGCGGCTGCTTCTCCAGGGCGACAGCCTCCTCCTGCTCGCGCGCCTCGCGCTCACCGACCACGAGACGCTCGGCGGCGTCGGGCTCGGCGGATCCGGTCGACTCCTGTGACACAGCCGGCAGCGGAGCCTCTGTCTTGCGCCTGCCTCGCCAGCGTGAGAGCCGTCCCTTCCACCCATCGTCAGCGGCGACCCCGGCGTAGTACTGCCCGTAACCGTAGTCATCCTCGCCACCGCCGCGCACCTCGTTGAGCACCGAGCCCACGAGCGGGGCGTCGACCTGCTCCAACAGCTCGATCGCTCGCACGAACGAGCGCTTCGAGGTACGTCGTGCTGCCGCGACCAAGATCACGCCGTCCACCATTTGCGAGATCGCCAGCGAGTCTGGAACCGGCAGCACCGGGGGGCAGTCGATCAGGACGAAGTCGGCCTGACCCCGCAGCTCCTCGATGAGACCCTGGGCCCGACCGAGCGACAGCACCTCCGAGGGATTGGGCGGGAGCGGACCGGCGGCCATGACCGACAGGCCCGGTTGTCCATCGATCTCCTGCAGCACATCGACGAGCTCTCTGTCCCCAAGCAGCACCGAGATGACTCCCTTGCTGTTCTCGACTCCGAAGAACGCCTCGACCCGCGGACGACGCAGGTCGTAGTCCACGATCACAACGCGCTGCCCTGCACGCGCCAGGGCAACGCCGAGGTTCGCGACGGTGGACGTCTTTCCTTCGCCGGCCCGCGGGCTTGTCACGGCGAGAGCTCGAAGTCCGCCACCGTCGAGTTGGTCGCGGATCTGGAGGGACGCGCGAAGTAGCCGGTAGGCTTCCGCCGCGGCAGAGCTTGGCTTGCCGATGGAGATAACCCGGCCGCGGTTCGCGTCGAGCCCGCCGCTGACGCGGGGGATGAGCGCCATGACCGTCCTGCCGCCGCTCGCCGCCTCGAGCTCTTGTTTTGACGTGAGCGAGTCGTCGAAGCGATCCCGTACGAAGGCGAGGAGAACTCCAAGCACCAGACCGAGCAGCGCCGCCACGAGTCCATTGCGCGCAATGCTGGGGGACACTGGGGATTCGGGCTCGGTGGCGTTGCGGATGACGCTCCCGCCCACCTTGGAGAGCTGGCCGCTGGCCCTGAGGTCGCCGAGCGATTGCTGAAGGCTCGCGATCGATGCCTGGATCCCGGGAATCTGCGGATCCCCGCGCTTCAGGCTGGTTCGCCGATCTCGCTGCGATCTGATCTCGACGACCAGCGTCTGGGCGGTGTTGAGGAAGTCAGCGGTCCTTGCCGCGCGCCTCTCCTGCAGATAGGCCTGAGCATACTGGTTGGCCTGCAAGGCTGCCCGGACGGGATCGCTGCTCTTGGCCGCGAACTCGAGGGTGTCGGTGTCCGCCACCGGCGAGATCAGGATGCTCGGTACCTGCCCGAGACGCGCGCGCACTGCGGCCCGCACCCGGTCGCCCTTAGCGAAGGTGATCTCGTTCGTGATTGCCCGGTCTAGAAGGTCCGGAGAGGTGAACTGTTGACTGTTCTCAACGGACTGGCGCACGTCCTGCGGAACCAGCGCGGTCGCCTTGGCCGAATAGATCGGGGTCTGCAAGAGCGACAGTCCCACCCCGAGCGCCACGACGACCAGGGCGGTGGAGATCAGCACAAGCTTCCTCCGGCGGAGGATCCGCAGGAAGTCGCGCATGTCGATGTCCAGATGGGCGTCCGAATCCATGAGTCTCAGTCCTCAACTGACGAGCGACGCGGGAGCGTATCGGCTCTTCGCGGACGACGACGCAGTGATGGGACCCGGTTTCCTAGAATTCCGCCCCAGCTGGCTGCGTTGATCTGCCCACCGACAGACGCTGATGAGACCGGCAGACTATGCTGAAAGCATGCTCAGCGAGCTGGGAGCAGCGCTCTACCAGTGCCCACCGGGGCCTTATTGCGGCCGAGCCTCGCATGGTTGCTGACGCACAGTCGCCCGATGGGACTGCGCCCACGCTGATCATGAAGGACACCGCCGAGGCTTCCGCGGAGCGCGATCAGGTGGCTGCCGGAACCCTCCCCCCACGCTACGGAACGCCCTGGCAGCAGCCCTTCCTGGATCGCGTGAGCAGTGCGCTGCGTCCGGGCGTCCGGATCCTCGATGTCGGGTCGGGCGCCCGCCCCGTCGTGCCACCGGAGAGCCGACCTCAGGGATGTCATTACGCAGGCTTGGACGTGTCCGGTGACGAGCTTGACCGAGCGGGCCCGTCAGCCTACGACGAGCGTATCGTCGCCGACATCGGGCAGGCCTCGGCGCGCCTCCAAGATCGCTTCGACTTGGTGATCAGCTGGCAGGTGCTCGAGCACGTCGCCTCCATGCGCGCGGCGCTCGACGCCCAGCACCGCGCACTGGTGGATGGAGGCCGGATGGTCGCGATGGTCTCCGGATCACTCGGGGTCTACGCCGTGCTCGCTCGGATTATCCCCTATCGGGTGAGCACCGCCATTCAGGAACGGCTGCTCCATATCGACGGCGCTGACAAGTTCCCGACGCGCTACGACTCCTGTCGGGCGAGCCGGCTGAGTGCTCTTCTCAGAGAAGGCGGCTGGCGCAGCCATGTGATCATCTCGCTCTACAAGGGCGGGATGTACTTCCGTTTCTCACCCGCTCTGCAGCGTCTCTACCTGCGCTACGAGAACGCGATCTGGCGCACCGACCGCCGCGAACTCGCGACGCACTACATAGTCGACGCGACGCGCTGACGCGGCCAAGCCAGCGGTGAGCCGTTCGGTCAGCTAAGGCACGATCCTGTAAGAATCACCGGCCATGAACCGGCGCCCTGCTCGTGACGTTGCCAAGCGCGGCATAAAGTGGGGCTTCGAACTAGGCCAGCGCGTGGGCGTCGATGTCCTTCCGAGGCACTTCTACTCGCAGATACCCTCCGTCGCGGATCTGCGCCGCCGCACCGACTGGCGCGTGCCGCGCACGATGGTTGGCGTGGAGGGGGCGGACCTCGAGTCACAGGCCCAGTTCGTCCGCGATACCTGCCCGCCCGAGATGGTCGCCACCACGCAGTGGACCTGGGATCGGGCCAACGCTGTCAACGGCGCCGTCGGCTTCGGGCCAATCGAGGCGCAGTTCCTCGTGTGCTTTGCGGCCACCCACAAGCCCGGCCGCGTCGTGCAAGTTGGTGCCGGCGTCTCGACGGCCGTCCTGTTGGAGACCAACACTCAACATCAACTCAACGCCGAGATCGTCTGTGTCGACCCGTTTCCGACCGACTACCTGCGTGATCAAGCCGCCCGCGGCACGATCGAACTCCTGGCTCAGCCCGCGCAGGCGGTGCCTCTCGAGCTCTTCACCCAGCTTCGGGCAGGCGACATGTTGTTCGTCGACGCCACACACGGCGTCCGCCCCGACAGCGAGGTGAACCGCATCATCCTCGAGGTTCTGCCACGGCTGGCTCCTGGCGTGTGGGTGCATTACCACGACATCATTTGGCCGTTTGACTACTACACCCACTTGCTGACAGAGGACCTGTTCTTCTGGAACGAGACCGTACTACTGCAAGCTTTCGTCACGGGTAACCCGCGCATCACGATCAAAGCCTCGCTCTCGATGCTCCACAATGGCATGCCGGAGGTGATCGCCAGCGCGTTCCCGAACTTCGACGCGATGCACCTCGTCGACGGTCTGGCCGCTGGCGGCGGGGCGCACCGCCCCTCTTCCACCTACCTGCTGACGAAAGCCTGACCGGTGGCGGTGGGATGGCGGGTGAGTCGCCTGCGCGCTATATAGTCTGCGCGCGGTGCCTTCTCCGGCTGCGACCGACTACACCCAGGGTCTCGACTCGAGCGCACGCGTGCTCGTCACGGGCGGGTCGGGATTCATCGGAACCAACCTCGTCGGTGCCTACCGTACCGCCGGTGTCCTCGTGCGCAACGCCGACATCGTCGCTCCTCGAAATCCCGCCGACAGGGACCTCTGGGTCGAGGCCAACGTCAACCAGCGGGACTCGCTGCACGCCGTGGTCGAAAACTTCAGGCCGACGCACGTCTATCACCTTGGCGCTCGCACAGACCTCGATGGCGACCAACTGACGGACTACCCGACGAACACCTCGGGAGTGACGAACGTCGTCGAGGTGCTACACGGCGCGAGCACGCGGCCCGCCCGGCTCGTCGTGGCCTCATCTCGCATGGTGTGCAAGATCGGCTACCAGCCAAAGTCCGACGAGGACTACTGCCCCCCGAACGCCTACGGTGCCAGCAAGGTCGAGACCGAGCGGATCGTTCGCGCGACGGCCGAGATCCCTTGGGTCCTCGTGAGGCCGACATCGATCTGGGGACCGTGGTTCGACGTGCCCTACCGAGACTTCTTCCTCTCCATCGCACGCGGACGATATGTACATCCTGCCGGCAGGTCGATCCCGAAGAACTTCGGCTACGTGGGCAACACGATCTGGCAGCTGCACCGGCTCATGACGGCGGCGGAGCCTGACGTCAATGCGCGCACGTTCTATCTGGGTGATCCCGAGATCGAGGTGCGCGACTTCGCCGACCGGATCAGCCGGGCGCTCGGCCGGCGTCGAACGCGCGAGGTCCCGCTCGGCGTTCTCCGTGTCCTTGCCCTGACCGGGGACATCATGGAGCGTGCCGGACGTCGCGCTCCCCTGACGAGCTTCCGCCTCGACAACCTGCTCACGCCGATGCACCACGATCTCAATGCCCTCGCTGCCGTGACCGGGGAGCCGCCGTTCGGACTGAACGAAAGCGTCCCAACGACCGTCGCGTGGCTGCGCGAGCAGCGTCTGGTCGTCTGAGAGCCGGTGCTCGAATGAGTGAGCAGAGGAGCGCGGGTGTCATGGCGCCGTCCACACCACCCACGGGCCTCGCCGACAAAGGCCGCTTTCGCAAGGCTCGGAAGCTGTCGACGCTGGTTCGCGAGCCGCTCTGGCGCGGCGCACTGAGACATCGCGTCGCGGCCGCCGTCGAGCATCGCGATGTGCCGTTCGGCACAGACTTCGCGACCGTCGTGGACATCGGTGCCCATCATGGTCAGTTCGCGCTGCTGATACGCCACCTGTACCCCTCCGCACGGCTGCTCTGCGTCGAGCCGCTGCCCGGGTCGATCGGGCGCCTGCGGCAGACGGTCGGCTCTGACCACAACGTCGCCATCGCAGAGACGGCGCTCGCCGCGCAGCCGGGCCGGCAGACGATGCACGTGTCATGCAAGACCGACTCGTCGTCGCTCCTGCCGATTCTCCAGCCCTTCGTCGACGCGTTCCCCGGTACCGAGGAGGCGGCGACCGTCGAGGTACCGGTTTCGACGCTCGACGATCTCGTACGGGATGCAGGCGTCGCACGACCGGCGCTTCTGAAGATCGACGTCCAGGGTGGTGAGCTCGACGTTCTCGACGGGGCGACCGAGGCGCTGAAGCTCTTCGATGCCGTCTTCGTGGAATGCTCGTTCGTGGAGTTCTATCTCGGTCAGGCGCTGGCGGATGAGGTTATCGCCCGCTGCCTGCAGCACGGGCTGCGCCTCGTCGGCGTCTACTCGGTAGTGGTGGACGCCCAGAACCGCTGTCTGCAGGCCGACCTGCTCTTCCGCCGGTAGCGGGGCCGCACTTGAGCTTGCTGTAGCGGCCGCTACCATCCATCCGGCTTGTGGGGCGTGCCAAAGCCCCGCGCTGACACCCGACGGATGGAGGGGTATGCCGGACTCAGTTCTCGTCGCCGGTGGCGGCGGTTTCATTGGAGGTGCCCTGGTCGCCGACCTCGAGGCGTCGGGGGCGCAGGTCCGCGTCGCCGACCGCAAGCCGATGGACGACTGGTACCAGGTGTCTGCGACCGCCGAGAACCTCGTGCTCGATGTGCAGCGGCTCGACGCCTGCGAGCAGGCCGTCGACGGAATCGACGTCATCTACAACCTCGCCGCCGACATGGGCGGAATGGGCTTCATCGAGAACAACAAGGCGCTGTGCATGCTCTCGGTGCTCATCAACACGCACCTCCTCGAGGCCGCGCGCTCCAGTGGCAGCGTGGAGCGCCTCTTCTTCTCCTCCTCGGCGTGCGTGTACGCCGCCGACAAGCAGCTGACCGCCGACATCCCGGCCCTCAAGGAGGCCGACGCGTATCCCGCGATGCCCGAGGACGGCTACGGCTGGGAGAAGCTGTTCTCCGAGCGCATGTGCCGCCACTACAGCGAGGACTTCGGCCTTGTCACCCGCGTCGCCCGTTACCACAACGTCTACGGCCCGCACGGGACGTGGACGGGCGGCCGAGAGAAAGCGCCGGCGGCCATCTGCCGCAAGGTCATCGAGGTCAAGCGCTCGGGCGACCACACGATCGACGTGTGGGGTGACGGCGAACAGACGCGCAGCTTCATGTACATCGACGACTGCGTGAAGGGCACGCGGATGATCATGGAGTCCGATATCACCGAGCCGATCAACCTGGGCTCGAGCGAGATGGTCACGATCAACCAGCTGATCGACGTCGCCTCGGAGATCGCGGGGATCACGGTCGAGCGCAGGTACGACCTGAGCGCCCCCAAGGGGGTGCGCGGCCGCAACAGCGACAACACGATGATCGTCGACCGGCTCGGATGGGAGCCGTCCACGCGCCTGAGGGACGGGCTGGCCGAGACGTATCGCTGGATCCACGACGAGATGGTCGCTTCGAGCGAGGGTGCTGAGCGCCCACGAGCCGCCTGAGCCGCGACCGGACTTGCCAACGGTTCAGCGGGCGGTGAGCGCGCCGAGCGTGGCCTCAAAGCGCCGCGCGAAGCCCGTCTGGGTGAAGTTGTCCTCGGCGTAGGCCAGTGAGGCATTCGCCTTGGCGCGGACGCCGTCGTGATCGGCGACGATTCGCTCGATCGCGCGTGGCAGCTCGTCCGGGTCGCTTGAGTCGACGACCCAGCCAGCACCGGAGGCCTCGACGATGCGGGCGACCTCTCCGGCGGGGTTGACTGCGGCCAAGACCGGCAGGCCGTAGGCCATGAAGTTCATGAGCTTGCTGGGGATGTTGAACTCTGAGCCCTGGTGCTTCTGCGTGACGAGCGCGATGGTCGCCGTCGACAACTCAAGTTCGAGGCGGTCGTCGTCGACGAGGCCGAGCATGTGCACGCGGCCAGTCCGGATCGCGTCCCGCGTGTCCTGCGCGGCCATGCCGTTGCCGGTGATGACCAGGCGCACGTCGGTGTTGATGTCCGCTCGCCGCTCGAAGGCGCCGACGAGCTCGGCCAGGCCCTGCGAGTAGCCGATGTTGCCCATCGAGAGAATCCGGACGGGGCCTTCGGCGGGTGGTCCCACGGGCACGACGCGCGGCACGCGTGTGGCCGGGTCGTAGATCAGCTCGATCTTGTCACCCGGCACGCCCTTGGCCGTCAGGTTCGCGGTGAACGCGCGGGACAGTACGACGATGCGATCGGCCGCGGCGTAAGCGGCGCTCTCGAGCCTGCGCGACAGACGTATCACCGGGCTGGCCTCGTCGACCAATCCTGAGGCGGTGGCGCCGTCGGGCAGGATGTCGTGCAGCCACAGCACCCACGGCACCCCGCGGGCGCGGCCGGCGATGACCGCTGGCAGCAGGGCAGGAAACGAGGGCGAGACGACGACGCGAACGTCAGGGCGCGCGAGGAACGGGATGGCGGCACACTGCGCGAGCGTGAACGACAGCTCCTGGCGGTAGCGCTCGAGCGAGCTGTCGCGCCCGATCCACAGCGGCAGGCGCAGGACCCCGATGCCGTCGCGCACCTCGCGGTACGGACGCAGCCGGTTGCCCCAGCGCGGCTCAGGGTAGTGCGGATGCGCGGCAACCACATCGACGGAGTGTCCGAGCTCCTGCAGGCCCCTGGCCCACACAGTGCTGACGGGACCGATCCCGGTCGGCTCAGGATCGTAGTTGTAGCTCCAGAGCTGAATGCGCAGCTTTGTCGTCATCGGGCGGTAGCCTCTCAGATCGGCAGCTTGAGAATCCCCGCGGCATCCGGGCCGAGGGGCTGCGGCGGGGCGGTCCGCGGGGCCCAGCGCAGCTCGAGCAGCTCAACAGCGTTCGGCCTCAGGAGCGCGCCGTCGTAGTCGGCGCAGAGCACGCGCAGATGTGCAGTCGCGTGGCGCTTGACCACGTACGCGGGCAGCAGCCCCTCCCAGTCGGAGACGCGCAGCCCGAGCTCCTCGCGCGCCTCGCGCGCGGCCGCCTGCCGCGGGCTCTCGTCGCGGGCGACCCCTCCGCCCGGCAGCTCCCATAGGTCGCGGCGACCGTAGCTGTGGCGGACGAACAGGACCGCCTCGCCGTCACGGATGACAAGCTTTACACCGTGAGTGTGGGGCCGGCCGATGAACCACCAGAGGCGCAGCACCACATGGGCGCAGCGGTATCCGACCCGCAGGACTCTCACCCGCGCCGTCGCTTCCGGCGTCAGTGATCCCACTATGTCACCGGCTGAGGCCGTAGTGGCTGTCCTCCGGAAACATGATGATTGGAGCGATTCACGACGCCAGATGTTGCCGGAAGCATAACGGGAAGCGCATGAAGCGCGGCTTTCCAGCAATCCGCAGTCTATTGTCCACCCGCGATGCGCTCTCCTTTCTCCATCTACGCTCTGGCGGTCCTCGGCGTAGTCGTATCGCTCGTGGGATGCGGCAGTACCGGCGAGCGCTCCTCGGCCGATCGGGCGGCCAGAAACCGTGCGACCGTCAAAGGACTCCCCGCGACCGGCTCGGTGCTGGGCTCGCCGTCGGCTCCGTACACCCTGGTGGTGTTCGCGCGCCTGGACGACGCCCGAACGGCGACCTTCGTCAACGAGACGCTGCCTGAGCTGGTGCGCAGCAGCGTGCGCTCCCGGAAACTAAAGATCCAGGTGAGGACCCTCACGCCCGCCGGGGCGGCGTCGGATGCCGAGGCGCTGGCCCGTCTAGTGCAGGGGGCTGGACTGACCGGGCGGTTCTGGGACGTCCTTGGGACGATCGCCGCGAATTACGTAGGCGTCGTCGACGACAGCCTTCGGATGCGAGTGGAGCAGGACACGGGTCTCGACGTCCCGAAGCTTCGCGCCCTCGGCGACTCGCAGCGTGTGACGCGTGCGTTGGAGGTCGCCGATAATTTGGGGGAGGCGGTTGCGGCTCGCCGCTTTGCGCTCATGCTGCGGGACTCCACCGGGCAGCAGACCCGGGTGCCGACCGAACGGAACGAGCTCGTGGCAGCTCTGGACAAGATCATCGGCGGGCGCCCTTCCAAGTAAACGCGTCGAGACAGTCGGCGGATGCGCCCTCGCAGCGGGACACGCCGGACGAGAGACCTCTAGGATCGTTCGGTGGCCGAAGGAACTCGTTCTGGCGAAGGCAAGGATGTCTCTGCGATCTTGGGCGTCCTCCGGCGCCGCGGGTGGATCGTCGTCGTGTGCATCTTGGTGGCGGCAGGTGCCGGCTACGCCTTTGCCAAGCAGCAGGATCCGAGGTATGAGGCCTCGACCAACCTCCTCCTGCGAGATCCGCCTCCCGCCTCCGGCAATGCTGCGGTGTTCGGCACCGCGACGCCGAATACGGGCCCCGACCGCGAGGCCCTCGTGCTGTCGGAGACCATCAAGGCGCGAACGGTGCGGGCGCTCGCCCCCCAGCTCGGCGGTACGGGCGCTGCGAGGAGGGCGGTCGCTGACGCAGACGCGCTGTCCGCGGCGGAGTCGGACGTCGTCAAGATCACCGGCACCGCCTCGACCGGCGCCACCGCAGCGCTCGTCGCCAATACGATCGCCGAGCAGAACATCGCCTATCGCAAAGCGCGGAGCGTCGCGCGGATCGACCGGGCCCGGCGGGTTGCCCAGCGAGCCCTGCGCGGGCTCGGACCTGGTGGCACAAGCCCTGAGCGGATTGCCGCGATCAACCAGATCCGGGCGAACCTGGGGGTACTCAACCAGGCTGCGGGGGTGCAGGACGGGGACGCCGACATCCTCCAACGCGCGTCCACCCCGTCGTCGCCCGCGTCGCCGAAGCCGCGACGTTCAGCCCTCATCGGCGGCTTCGCCGGGCTGCTGCTCGGCTTCGCCCTCGCGCTCGTGCGTGAGCAGCTGGATCGGCGGCTGCGGGGTGCCAAGGATCTCGGGGAAACGTTCGGCCTTCCGATTCTGGCCAGCCTTCCCACGAGCCGGGCGTTCGCCAAGCGGTCACTCAAGGGCGTCGAGGATCTCCCGGCGGGAGAGCGGGAGGCCTTCCAGATGCTGCGGGCCAACCTGCGCTTCCTCAGCACCGACAGGGAGCTGCGCTCGGTGGTCGTCACGTCGGCCGCCTCGGGGGACGGCAAGACGACGGTGGCGATCAACCTCGCGATCGCGGATGCCTCGGTCGGGCGCAACGTGCTGCTGATCGAGGCGGACATGCGCCGGCCGTCGATCGGCACGGTCCGGGGACTCGGCGGAGA
>JAABUR0100003785.1_pt1 | contig 20880 bp, 22 predicted proteins | sample 5560091 | NCBI WGS metagenome assembly JAABUR01 (sample SAMN10711879, study PRJNA513375) | rock metagenome | isolation source: Antarctica rocks | place: Antarctica: Victoria Land, University Valley sud
ATATACTATTAAATAGTTAGTTCAAATATGGGAGTTCCCCAGCTTTATTTGAGGTTCAATGGTTGGATGCAGATGAGATGGGGGGGTGTGGGGGAGCGCACGCGAAGACTTAGTGCGGGGTACTGTATTCTTAAAAGTCACGATGAACTCACTTTGACCCGTCGATAACTCCTACTGTCATCCCACTCCACCGGCTCTCGTAGCTCTCGAGGTCACTAGCAATGAATTCTGCGTTCTGTTCAAGTGTGGTCTCATAGCGACGGGCATTCATGGCGCACAAAAGCGTCTTCCCGATCAAGGGCATGGACTTTATCCAGGAATCTTGCCATGATGGTGGAGTCGCGGCATTTGCGATCAGTTTCCCACGCAAAGTTTTCGTAGGTACGTTGATGTCTGAGGACTCGGGGGTCATGGTGCTTGGGCAAAGCATAGACCAGTCGAGCGTGTTCGGTGGGAGAGATTTAAGAAGGTGGAGGTTTTGGCGGTGTTCGAGGTAGATGGGAATACTGCAGGTTCTCAATATTCCAGAGTCGATGCATCTCCGAGCTACTCTTTTTAAAGTAGGTACAAACGGCGCGTATGAGGTGAGAATGCTATTGTGACTGTACTTACTAGTTCGAGAGCATCGATTCTAATCCTGGGTAGTATAATACTCCCATGCCAGCTAAGAACCAAGTTCTCAACGGTTGCTTTCTATCCAATCCCGCTTCTCGTACAGCGTCCAGGACTGCGTGAAATATTGCAGGCAATTCACTTTTCCCCCAAGGAGGTAAGGCCGCTAAACCGGATGTATTGACAACAGCATTACAGCTGGCATCCAAGATGGCCCTCTTGATTGAGACTGGATCCGTGGCATCGCCCTGAACAACGGCGATCTGGCGGTATACAGACGTTGGAAGAAGAGACTCAAGTTTGGTCGAGGACCGGACGAATGCAACAACGCTGTGGCCATGTGTGAGGAGCGCTGCGACGAGGCGAATACCCAGATTACCGCTTGCTCCGATAAGAAGGACCTTCATAGTTGCTATTCAGTTGCACTGGCTGTAATAAAAGACGCGGAGCTACCTGGTTCGAGAGTGACTGGTACATATATCTGTATGGCTTCGGTGTCGCGCCAATTACTAAGCCGGACGTGCCGGAGTCGAGTTGCGCCGCGCCAATTACCAAGCCGGAGTCAGCAATGTCAGCATTCGTCCGGACCCAAAAGACTGTTACGATGGTTATACAGTATCATTCTTTCAATATATCTGTCGCTAACGTCCTGCTACTGTGAAGTTGCCGTCGGTTTGTGCTAGTACTGGAAGAGCCAGTATGTCTTCTCAGTGGGTAGATAAGCCGTATTCTCTTATTTCTGCTGATCCATTCTCAAAAGATGTACGTTTGTCATTTCTCTGCTGAGGTTTTGCATCACTTAATGTATCCTCATAGTCCTCCCACGCGGCATACTATGTTGCAACGCAGATGGCACTTGCCCACAATGGCATTCTCCGAGGGTTGAACTCCATCTACCTCCAAGCGACGCACATACCGCGCGAAGACCTGGACGCCATTCGAGACTTCCTGACATATTGCCAATGCTGGTGTGAATCCATGCACCACCACCACGATGCCGAAGAAAAGGATTTCTTCCCGAGCATAGAGCTGATATCAGATGTCCAAGGAATCATGGAACGCAATATAGAGCAACACCGAGCATTCACGCCGGGATTTGATCTGTTTCAGGAGTACTCTCGGACTTGTCTTCCCAAAGACTATGACGGACGGAAGATCAGGAGCCTCATCGAAGTTTTTGCGGAGCCCTTAACTCGACATCTGCATGACGAGATTGAAACTCTGCGAGCTCTCGACATGTACGACAGCGGGCGTATACGGCAAGCTTATCGGCGTTTCGAAAAAACCCTAATGGCTACAGACAATGTTAGACGTACTTTGACGTATCAGCGAGTTAATCAACGTCACTGACTCCGTCCTAGTATCGAATCGCGCCTCTCGTGTTTGGAACCGCAGACAGGAGCTTCGAAGGCGGCATGCACGACTTCCCGTCTGTACCATTCTTTGTGCCTTACATCATTCACTACTGGTTCGCTAAGCGACATCGTGGCGCTTGGCAATTCAATCCGTGCACTATTTGGAGGGATCGCAGAGAATTGGCCTTCAAAAGTGTAAGCACAATGCGTTAATTGCACTCCACACGTGTGGCGGTTCTCCAAGAAATGGTCAAGTGGCTGAGCGAGCAGCGGACCAACAACCGGGAGGAGAATCAGGATGGCACAAGTCCTCTTGGTATTGCTGCATAGTAGGGACACCTAGAGGTGGCCCGGGTAGAAAAGCTCCCAGAAACGGGGAAAGTGAACGATGACGACGACGACGATGACGATGACGACGGGGGGAAAAGAGAAGCAAAGCCATTCGTGCTGCGAAAAAGGCATGACAACGGACGGAACCTTGGAAAGCGATGGCGAGAGCAAAGGTTGAGTGGAGCGATCTCTCGTGAGAATGAAACGAGCTTTGTTAAATCTATTTCTGAATATGGCGGTAGTAGTATATTACATGAAACGGTTTTACTTGCGCCGGTGGACACTTTGTTGGACGTTCACTATGGAGCAGGTCATTGGGCTCAAGTCCGTCTTTGCAAGTCCGTCACCCGGTGCAGAACAATACCCTTTGTAACTCAGCCATTACAAGTTAGTGATCCTTCGCCGATGGAAAACCTAGGCCAACAGCCGAACTGAAGTTGAACAAGTTGAACAAGTTTAGTAATTCCTCACTACCTTATTCATACACACCAACCTAGATTAAACTTTTATGTACACCATCCGCTTCAAAAGACCAGGAGCATCACTCACCCACGCTCTCTCGCTAGCATCATCCCAACCATTCATCAAACGACAAAGGTAGAATCGAAATGCCCGTAACCTCATCTCGACCCAAGGAAAGGTTTAAAAAAAAGCCGAAAGAGGAACTGCTAGAGAACGCCGAGATAGCAAAAACGCCTTCCCGGAGATCGCTGTAACGCCAGTACTCCAGGTGCCGCTGACTCCGCGTATAGCCCCCGGTTCCTGGCTGCTTAGACCGCCCGAAAGCATGCTGATAGTAAAGTAAGACACGGTAGAAATGGTGGTGCTGCCGGTTCAGTGTTCCCAAGGGTCTTGATCAAGAAGAACGGTGTAACAAGACAAAGAGCTAAAGGAAGCATCAAGACCATCGTTTTTGCGGAGACAGAACCATCCTCTATTGATCTCATTGGTGGCCCCTTTCCGGCAGAGTCAAAGAACCCTTAGATACGGATGTATTCTCGTCCTTATACGAAGAGATGTTGCTCCCGGAACGATTTCGAATGCTATTTTCATCAGCTCTCGTCGAAGATCGAATCTCAAGGCTATCGCGATCCTCCACGTCCGACCGCCCAAGAGAGATTCCTGAGTGACTGTCTTCGTCTCGTCGACCAATAGGCGACCAACCCACTATACTGCCGGCTACGATACCGGCCATTGCAGCCGCTGGGCCAAAAGCCGAGTTTGATCGGGATCTTGCCACTCGCTTTCGAGACTCGGGAGTTGGAGGAGCTAAGCCGCCAGTAAAGTCGCCGCCATTGTGCTCACCATTTGGCGTTTGAGCCCTGGAGTGGAGCTGGGACCTCGACCCGCTTCTTGAGCGCGACAATGCTTCTCGGGGATGCTGCAAATTGTAAACAAACCCGTGTAGACGGCCACCACGAACCCGCTTCATAAACGTCAATTCTTGTCGAATTTCTTCAAAGGGGTTATACTGAGCCTGCCGCTCCTCGTCGGAAACCACAAACTCAGGCTTTGTTGTTTTACGTTTCAACCACTTTGGAATAAGTTTGCGGATGAGTTCGTCCGGAATGAGACGAATACATGCCGCAACTGGTATAGAAAGGAAGCCAAGAATTATCGAATATATCCATTGCGCTCGATTAAGTCGATGTATGGAGAAAGCTTGGCCGCCGACGTAGATGATCAGGATCTGACCTCCGATGATAATCACCTGTATACCAATGAAAAAGTAATTTCGCAGTACCCCTTCCAGGATGTTCATCTTGTTGTCAAGACGCCGGTTGTTGTATTGGTTGAAAATTTGCATCCAGACAAAGGTGTTGAAAATCAAGGTTTGCAGTTGGTTTTGCTCGCGGGGCGAGTCGTAGGAAAGTATGCGTACGCCCCCAAAGAAGAGCAGCAATGTGAAGAATAGCTGAAAAATCGATTGTCCGATAATCATTTTCCACATAGTCAATGTAATCAGAGGAGCTGACTTTGGTTCAGGCGGGCGATTTAGAATGCTAGGTGTCGGTGGGTCAGTTGCCAACGCAAGTGCAGCAAAAGTGTCCATGATAAGGTTGACCCAAAGTAGCTGAACAGCAGTCAACACTGATGTTTCGGTTGAACTAGAAACAGCTGAAACGAATGTTAGAACAACGGCAGTGATGTTTACAGTTACTTGGAACTTCGAAAACGTCAGCAGAGCATCAACGAATACTAAGGGAAATTTACAGACCTGGAGGAACTTCTTGACGGAATCATTGACAGCTCTACCCCACATAATCGCTTTGACAATAGAAGCAAAGTTATCATCCATCAAGATTATGGCAGAAGCCTCTTTAGCAACCTCAGTACCCGCAATGCCCATTGAAAAGCCGACATCGGCAATTTTGAGTGCAGGAGCATCGTTGGTGCCATCGCCCGTAACGGCAACTGTCTCTCCTAATTCTTTCAATCTCCTGACTAAGACACGTTTGTCGTCAGGGCTGGATCTGGCAAGTACCTCTAACTTGGGAATTCTTCGTTTCTTCTCCGACTCGCTCAATTTTCTAAATTCGGGACCTTCGATAACTTGCTCGTCATCATTCCCCGTATAGATCCCGCACTCTGCAGCAATGGCCTTCGCTGTCAGGAGGTTATCTCCAGTCACCATACGTACTTTAACTCCTGCATTCTGACAAGCGCGAACTGCATCTGCAACACCATCTCTGAGAGGGTCCTGAATGCCGACAATGCCTAAGAAGACCATTTCTTTGAAAACAGTCTCGAAAACGCCAAGTGTGGGAGAATCCTCCTGTGTAGGTACTCCTTTCATTGGCCACTCCTTGAAATCCCGATACAAAAGCCCAATCGTCCGTAACGATCGTGACGCGTAATCATCAATAGTCTGGTTCAGGCTGTCTACGTTCTCTTGCGTAATCGGCGTATCCAGAATTGCCTTGGTAGGGTCTTGCAATATCCTCGTACACTTTTCAAGCAATATTTCCGAGGCTCCTTTGACGTACATTCGATATCCCTTGTCGCTTAATTTTACAATGGTAGCCATACACTTCCTTCCAGAGTCGAACGGTACCATCTGCACAACGTTTGCGTTTGATCGTTCTTCGTTCACCGAATCCATTGCTAGATAGTCCCTGGCAAAGTTGAGTAATGCAGTCTCTGTCTTGGATCCTATGAATGCATCACGCCCGTTCTGTTCGCCTTCGAACGCGGTAGAGTTGACCGCTATGGATTGTTTCAGAAGTAATTTCACGTCTTCGTGTAGTATTTGGACAACGCCCGATGTCGAGGCGTCTTGCACAAAGGTCTCGGAAACTACTGATTGGCGCTTGATGGGTGAGTTTTCCTCCGAATTATCGGGGCTTTTTTTGTTGCCAAATCGAGTCGAAGCACCCAGAGTTCCCGCCACAACACTCATCTTGTTCTGTGTCAGAGTGCCGGTCTTGTCGGAGCAAATTACCGTAGCATTACCCATTGTCTCGCAAGCACGAAGCAGCCGAACCAGATTATTCTCCTTTAGCATCCTAGTAGTCGCGAATGCCAGGGCTAATGTTACAGCAAGTGGCAAGCCTTCTGGAACCGCAACAACCACAATTGTGACTGCGACGATAAAGACCTGAAGAAAATGCTGTCCCTTCGCTGAAGCCCCGCCTGGTACGCTGTGCAATTGAGTTAGGAACCTGATGAAAGTTGCAATGAAGAGCACAAGACCGGCTCCTAAACCCAGCTTTGCTATGTACTCGGCGAGGACATTGAGCTTTGACTGCAGCGGTGTTGTCTGTGAGTCCTCACGAAGTGACATCATGATTTTACCATAGCTTGAATTAACTCCTACGGCAGTAACGAGAAATGTACCTATACCTTCAGTCACTTTAGCTCCAGAAATAATGAAAGGATCCATCTTCGTAACGCTCTTACGCGCCTCTAGGGCCTGGTAAACATCTTCGCCGGAGTGTTTCTTTAGTAAGTCAGACTCGCCTGTGACGGACGACTCATCACATTTGACATCGTGCCCAGAGATGAAGATGCCGTCTACCGGTATCATGTCTCCAGGTTCAAGATGAACAACGTCTCCAACCAGGATGTCATGCACCGAGATCTGACGAGATTTGCCTGACCGAATAACTTTGATATCTCGATCCACCTTTTTCTTGTTCAACTTGACAAACTGCCGCTCTTTCTGCCAATCGTTGGCCGCCCCCACAACCACGACAATGAGTATAGCAACAGTGATAGCAACCCCTTCTACCCATTGGGCGTGTTCACCGTTCGTGGAAGAAATGGACTCGTATATCCCTAATGCAAGCGATACAATAGCAGCAACCGTCAAAAGAATGAGGACCTTGTCATTATACGCTAACCAGGCAAGTTGGAGGAAGCTCTTAGCCTTCTTCTCCGGGAGTTGGTTATCTTTGAAGATCCGTTTACGATCCAGGAACGAGTCATCCGAGCGTTGCGTTGCCGCTGTTGCGGACGTTAACGACCTATGCAAGCGGGTTTCGGAAGTGATTGCAGCTCTTCTCTGGGCGCCAGCCGCAACGGCTTCCTCAAAGGTTACGGTCCCATCAAGCCGCTTCTCATCAACTGATAGACCGCCCATTTGATCGGTGCGTAAACCCTTCTCGAGTCCCCTTAGACCCCCTAAAGCGTGAAAAGCTGCAAAACTTTTCGGATTGGGTCTCATTAATTTACTCAACTGACCTGGAGAGAAGGCGAATTTATTATCTTCAACTCCGAATTCGGCTTCTGTTCCTGGAACGGCATCCAACGCATGTCCATCATCTATAAGACTATCAGTGCTAGTTATGGTGTTAAGCTGCCCTCCCTCGGTCGAAAGCGCCGACGAGCTTGGGGAGGGTACGTAAGTGTCCCCGCCAAAAGACGTCGGAGTATGACCCGGCTCTTCGGAATCGACAGAGTTGCCCCGTGAGCGGGCATTGGGAACAGCAAGGAAATCGTGGGGCTGGCGATCACTTCGCCTGGATGTGGGTGATGAGACATTGTGGGCGGACGTTGGACGGTGCTCTGGGTTATCGAATGAATGAGCTGCTCGTAATTGCGTCGGTGACTGTTCGCTTGACAAAGCAGCAGGTTTTGAGTCTACCTCCTTGTCTTGATCGCCCTGCAACGATTGAGGTCGGTCAGACAAGCTTTGGAGGGGCAGCGCGTCATCTTCTAATAAAGGTGGACTGACGGCAGAAGTGTCAATGGTTATAGTAGGTGCTCGTTGCCTACGAGGCGCACTACCTGGAGTCGGTGAGGTTTGACCATTATTTCCAGGAGTGGTCATTATTGCCAATCGATCTTCCTTGAGATGTAATGCAGATGATGCTGTCCGTCAGTCATGTGTACGTAGATTGAGGTGGATGGTGAGAATATGCCGGTGTTGCTGGGAGAACAAGGATTAAGGATGTAGCCTAAGCTGTGGTGTAGGTCGATGTGTCGGGTCGATGTGTCGAATCTCAAATGTCGATGTGCCAAGCTCACAATTTGACGTAAAGAGAAGGTACGAGTCTTGGCGACTTCGCCCAGAGTTTCCGCCTCGTTTCGTTGCTAGAGACTGCTAAGAGAACTTGAATTAGTGATCAGGCTATTCAAAGATTTTGCAACAGCTTGGGAAGAAATTTGAAGTCGTAGCTATCAGAAGCTCCTTATTCTGCATACCAAAGGAAATATGGTCAGATTCCGAGCAGCTCAGAAGCTGGACCCGCCGGTCCCCTAGCTCTTGAACACCTTCGGTCACCTTCACGACCATCCAGAGCTTGCGAAGCACTCGATCTTCCGCGGGCTGTGCTTCTTTGCCTCCGAGTCGCCATCTGATGGCGATTTTCAGCAGAGTCTCATGGGGGGGGAACGTCGAATGGACGATGACCAAGACGGGCGGTTGAGCCGGAAAAGAGTTCTATAGTGGATTCCGCAGAGTGTATGCTTGTGTGCGAGAGCAGAGTATCACTCAGTCCCTTCAATTGGCTCGTTGGTTCTGGCAAGGTTGCCCATATATTTCCTTGGCGACTTTTGCACTGCCCCAGGCCAGTCCCAAAACGGATAGTGACATGACAACGACTTGCCTTGACTCCAGATACTTGCGCCCAAGGGGGGCCAGAACCACTAAGATAACTCTCTTCTTCAGACAGCATCCTACTTGCATTAGGCCTTGGTGAGACATTGTCGGATGCCCGTGGGCAGTAAGACAACACAGCATTTCAATATCCAAGCGCTACGCTACTACGACTACTTGTACATTCTTCAATCAGATTTAACCGCATACCGGGCCACATGGCAAGGCATCAAATGCATGCAGCTGGTGCCAAAGTTAGGAATCATGGTTGAACTACTACAGTAGCGCTTTCCATGGGCAAACTATCATATTGGTGGGAAAGTGCCCAGCGTTTCTTGCCTGAATCTGCCTTAAGCGCCAGCGTTTCACCCTACTGTATTCTGTATATGCCTTCAATCTGTGGTGTCGCTGAAGATCTTCATGTCTTCAAATTCATCCGTCATCGTTGCTACAAAAGCCAAGATGACTGTACCTGCCTCGTGATGCGATGCGATGCGGAAATCTCAAGTGTGATTCGGTCAAATAAGTTTCAGGCCTTTAGGTATTGACCATGTCTACATTACTATCTATCAAACAATAGACTTTGATTGGAAGATGTGGACAAATGCCATAGGAGTCTTCCCGTCGTTGTTGTAGGATCCTTTCGATGTGCTGTGTTGTGAATTCGTTTGCTTCTAGAGCATTTCCCAGAACGTTCTGACTCAGAAATGTCCAGGGAGATATTGACACGAACAAGAGGCTATTCTTATCCATGGCCTGGGGCCCATTTCACTGTCCAAATGTCCAAGCGCTCGCCGTCAGGCTTCTTTTTACCTTTGCCTCCTCCGCTTTCCTCGGCTCTGATGATGTTCTTGCTTGACACCGCGAAAGAGTCCACAAGCTCAGGCATCCTGTTCGCCGTAGTGAAGCAAGAAGCCAGATCAGAATCTTCCGCTGCTATTATAGCGGCCAAGTCCATACTCCTCAGTAGCAAATCTCGACTCAAAGTGTGAGCGCTGAAATTCAATACTGTGTTGTAGGCAAGTATAACTTCCGGGAGACAAGCAACCCGTATTTGCCCAAATTCGACGGCTTCTTTGTCTGCAACGCCTGTTAGCTACTTCATGAAGTAAGAACCTCAGCGCGCGGAACGCACCATCCCTCGGATATTGCAACCACCCGCTGAGCAAAGGCACGATTGTCACCTCTACTTGGTCATAGGCCTTCTGAAACATGGCCTTCCACCGTTTGCCGTTCTCGCGAGGGTCGATATAGCTACAGCAGGCAACACTTTAGTATGTGGTCAAACGGAGTGGTCCAACGTTCTCTTACGTGTTTGCTTGATCCGCAAGGGCCTTCCACTGTTCCATGGCATCGAGAGCCGCAAACAGATTCTCAAAATCCCGGAGAGCACTGGCCTGATGGAGCAAGAGCTCACGCTCATTGCTGACTTGCACCGCAGATGAGCTACGCCTGTTTTGTGGTCGGGCCCTGGTCCGGTATGATCTTGTGCTTGACCTCGTGCTCCGGCTCGTCGTGGCTGACTCGTCTTCTTTGGCTGGCTCGTCTTCTTCATCGCTGTATTCCTTGCTGATGTCTACCATCTGGCCTAATAGCCCTTGAGTTTTACCGAGCGAGATGGTCGTAAATGGGACTGCCTTCGACAGTTCCTTGGCCGCGGCAAAGCCATGAGTACCTGTGAGCTCAGATTAGGATAGCAATCGAACATAATACATATTTACAGTTACGACTTACGAAGCAAATGCTTGTACAGGACGGCTCCTGTTGTCATGGTCTGCTGCCAATGGCCCTCAAGCAGCATATACCACTCAAACCCATTGATCAGGTCTTGCTCGTCGTCGCTGATTGAATCGCCTACAAAAGCACTCTGGATTGGTCGCACTCTAGATTTGTCATGGTTGTTCGGTTCCAGTATAGCCAAGGCTGGGAAAGTTTTGCTGTCACCTTTCTCAGGGGAGTCTCTTATAATCATCTGAAGTTGCATGTTAAGAACGCCAGGGACATCAATGCCGCACTGCTTCATTAGCCGCATAACTGTCTGGCGTTCCCGATGATCTTTGATGAAGGGCAGCTGTCTACCTAAGCAGGTGGTGGACCTGTCATGAGAAAGGAAAGACGCGTAGAGAGGGAGCAGCTGCTGCTTGCCAGCTTTACTCAAATAATCCACATACGCAACAACAATACTTTCGGTAGCAAAGCGGCGATTGCCTTCTCCAATGTCGAGCCCAAGGTCTTGGAAAATCAATAGCATATGTGTGACCACTCGTAAAAGATCATAATCTTTCATGCCGATCGGTGCTGTAATACTACCCTCGAGGAGAGTTGCACTCATTGCGGGGAGAATTTTGGACCTCTCCGGGGTGTTTGCTGCTTGGCAAAGCTTTACGCCCTGCTTGAAAACAAAGTCATCAAAAGTTTTGGCGATCAAACTGCTTTGAAGCATCTTGAAAGGCCGTTTCGCCTCCTTCTTTGTCGCTTCCAGGGTCTTCATCTTCTGCACAATTTGATTTCCAGAATGAGTCCGATGCCCCTCAGAGACAGAGAAATCGTAACACCCGTGTTTCTGTAACAACGCAGTTGAGAGTCGATCAGAGAAATGTGACTTAACATAACGGTCAAATTGACTCAGCAAATACGAGTTGTAGTGTGCAAATAAATAGTCGTCCCAGCTGCGGCTGACTTTAAGAACACTGGGCAAATACCCGCCGAGAACTCCATACACAGCATTTTCATAAGGGTCGATTCCACCTGTTTTGGCAGCAAGGGCGCAGGTCTTCCGCCAAAGAGCTCTTGATCGCCAGCCAGTGGTGACATCAGGTCCTGGATGATCTTCCTTGGATTGAGAATTTCGAGGATCCCCACGCATAAGTGTAGCTCTCCATCCTTCCACTCGTTCCTGGCACCACTCACGGATATAATCCCAATCTTTTCCACGCCGCACCATTTCCCAGCAAGCCAGCCAAGTAGCTTGCTCGAAGTAGTGGTCTTGCTTCTCAAGGCTTCGCCCCTGTCTTGTGATTGCATCAGGATCCAGCTGGGTCACCAAAGCTTTCGTTCGGTCCGAGTTCACCAGAGAAGTATCGATACCCGGTGCGTCTGACTCAAGCGCCTGTGGCCATGACCGTAAACGCTTCTGACCTTTGATTGCTTCCTTAGTATATAGCCAGCTGTGAGCCCATAAACCAGATCCTCTATCCGCGCCAGACTCTAGCTCTTTTACCACCAATCCGATGTCCTGGCCCGATTCGTCGGCACACTTCTTCAACCACTCAACCACCGTGTGTCTCTCCCAGGCAAGATCGTCATGGGCGAGGAATGAATCCCATACCGCTTTCTCTGACGAGTACCGAGTGACCTCCTTACTTCGACTTGGTCGCGTATGACCTCGGAAAGAATTTGGTCGTTGACTATCCGATTGTGGAATAGGATATTCAACCTCCAGCATGAGGCCAAGCAAATCCCATGTTTGCTCCTCCTCCTCCCATCTTCTCAGATCCTCTACGGTAGTTTTGGTGCCACGCTCCTCTTGGTCGGCATGAGGCGATGCAGGGGTGGAGGTTCCGCCAGAATTCCGCAACTTACGCTTCCACTTTTTACTCAACTGCTGCTGCCTCTCAGGCGCATGAATACTCTTCAAGTGTTCGACAGCGCCACTAGCGATCTTCTTGTAGGCTTGTACTAAAGGGAGCACATGTCGACAATCTTTCTGCGACTTTCGCTGTCTTCTGGTACTGAGACGATCCAAAGTCTCTGCAAATTGTTCGACTTGTTTTCCAACCCGATCTGCAGTAGATTGGAGAGGATGTAGTGCCCGATGTACATCACTGACTGTAAGCAACGCCGGTGTTCCAGACGGAGACCCTTCGCTACGATCATCTGATGCTTCATCCATACTCATGTCGGCGTAATCATCCTCCACCTCGGACGCACCATGGGACGCATCAGAGTGATGAAGGCTATCCCAGCTTTCTTCTCGAGAATGCCGTCGTGAAGACATAATGGCTAGAAGGAGTCTAACCTTCCAGAGACCGCTATGAAAGATTCGTTAAAGGTACCTTATAACGGCGTAAAGAATCTCATTGGATTGGTCGGACATGTTTGGGCTAGAAACTCTCAACGAGGAACAAACACCGATTACTTCAAAAGCTACACAAAGCTCCTGAGCTCCTGAGTATCACCAAGAGCTACCTCTCCTCAAAGTTGTTGACAATAAAGTATTGTGTTGCAGCGCCCTGCAGGAAAAGATACGTGAGCCAGACACGCTAGCATAGCGCGTTTCTTCGACAGCTCGCTTAGGTAATTTTCTACAACATCCCGTCAATTTGAAATTCAGACTGTTCTTCTCTACAAAACAATGTCTTTTTTCAGGTGATCATTAGAGTCTCGGGGCAGACTCTTCGATGTTTGTCCAGATCCCTTGAGGATCTCTATGCGTGCTCACGATCGCCTAAGATCGGATTCGACACTCACTACACATCAGGCCAGATCTCTTACGGAGGACTGAAGGTCTTGACAACATAGCGAGCTGTTACAAAATTTCAACCTCTAGCAAATCCCCACAGATATATCGGATCCGGAACTAGCGGCTACCAAACTCTTAAGATCCAGATGCCTCTCCTGCAGACTTAGATGCCTTCTGCGCGTTGCTTCATTTTTAGTCTCAACAGGCTCGCTTTGGGGCAGCTGACTGTGGTTGCATGATCTCCTTGCCGCTGATAGAAAGCGTTGCAGCATTTATACAAAGCGTCCACCTGGCTTTTACATTTGTCTTCTTTGTATGAATTCTTAGCCAAACAGTCTTGCATATCTCGTTAGCATTCACTCATGGCTAGCAGCGTATGGCAATAATGTACCCTGAATAGCACACTACTGCTTCGTTAGCCTAGTGAATGGTTAAAATGAAATATCAGACTCACCGCAAGAGGGTGGCATGGCGGATTCGTCTTCAAATCTTCTTCCAAGCCCTAAAATGCCACGTTAGATATGTGCTTTGTGAGTTCGGAAGTAGGCATGTAGTCGTGGTACCATTGTGAAGTTCCCGAAAAACAGAAGCGCCAGGGACATAGGTAGGTAGAGAGGCGTGTCGTGTAATGTAAGGTATGCAATTGTTACTAAATTTATATTACATCGGTATCCGGTCAGGCTAAAGCGTGAATGACGGTCTCCTCTTCGGCTATTTCTAGAAGCCTCTTGATTGGTGGGGCATATTTCACGGCGAACTTCCTGCAACATCAACTTCTTTTCACTTCTTCCTACAGCCTCACTTCTTAGAACACCAAGATCCCAACCTCTCGATCCTAACTCTATCAACATTGTCAGTAGATGGCCCTCTCGTATCTACCTTTGCTTGGCGTGTAGTACATACTAACACAACTTTCAGATCAGCTTGTTGACTTACTTGTGACGCCCTAAAAAAAGCCAGAAGTCCTACTCGCCACTTCGCCTCATACCCATACCTATCTACGTTCAACAGCATGTCGGACCGCGACCAGTCGCCCGGCACAGGGGGGAATCCCGACGATCAACCAAAGGCTGAGCATCTCAACATCAAAGTCACGGATAACAATAATGAGGTGTTTTTCAAAATCAAACGGACCACGGCACTGTCCAAACTCATGAACGCCTTCTGCGACCGTCAGGGAAAGAACCTTTCATCCGTCCGTTTCTTATTCGATGGGGCTCGCGTCAACCCAACAGATAGTCCTGAATCGGTAGGTCTCCACATTTGCAAATATTCCCCTCTACCTGTCCTCCTACGCGTCAATGCAGCAACTTCTGCCCATGATTGATCCAACATTATTTCCCTTCCCGAATTGGTTAGGCTAATAAGTTACATAGCTTGAGATGGCAGACGGAGACACTCTAGAAGTCCACCAAGAACAGATCGGAGGGTGCTAAGGATGCTACGGTTCAAGATATGAGGATAGCACGTCATTAAAGCAGGGAGATTATCAGCTATCTGATCTTTTGCACCGGGCTATGTAGCTTCTCCGGCGATAGTAAAGACTCTAGCAATGGGCGCTAAGGGAGCAGGGTTTTGTTTTTAGATTCCAGGAACATGGATAGGTTCAATTTCATGCTTTTGGTCACTCCTCCTTCCATTGGCTACAGGGCGTGACACTTGCTCTTGATACGACTTCCTTACGAGACTGACACAAGTTTAACGATTGTTGTCTAACATGATGACTATCTGTTGGTGTGTCTAGTGCAGATGGAACTGCGTGGAGCTACAATATATTGAGCCGTTGTTCTCATTAACATGGAAGGTAATATCGATCCCTCTGTCATTCACACTATATGGCTGACAGCTGTAGGCGGCGATTTGAAATGATGATATATACATCAGAGTCTAGTGATGATGCCGATATATGCAACGCGACGCTAAGTCCTCCTAGTATTGGGCTACAGAAAATCAGAGGCCAAAACCAAAGATGTATAGGATCCGCTGCAGATGCCCATTCATAACGCATATTTAACCAGGCCCTTGTGATGCATTTTGCGTTCCAGTTATCGTACACTCGTCCCACCTCCAGGCCCAGTCGACCAGTTATATACCCTTCTCGATCTTCGTGCTGTTTCATCTTCATTTTTGCAATCTTGCTGTCTCCATCCAATCTTCTCCCCATTACTCCTCCCAGACACCCTTCTTCGCCGCCTCTTTCTCGTCCTCTTCCCTCCTCTTCGCCTCCTTCTCCTCCCTTCTTCTTCTTTGTTCCTTCTCCTTCAAAACCCTCTCATAATCTTGTGTCTCCTCACTTTTCGCTGGCGTCTTCACCCCCAGCGCCCCTGCAATCAGTCTCCCCGCCACTGCCGTCGTTTTCTCCGGTCGAGCATCTGTTCTCGAAGAACCAGGACGACCACTGGCCGGACTTATAGGGCTACCATCTGGGGCATACTGGGCTGAGAAAGAGGAACTTGATGGGAAATCACTCCATTTAGTACCGGGTTGGTGGGAGCGTGGCGAAATGGGAGTAGGGGGAGGGGCGCTCGGGATATCGGACGTGGTATGGAGAGGGGGTTCAGTGTCTGAGGACGAGGAAGGTTCTTCGTCCCAGGAGTCGGCGACTAGGGTGGAGGTGGGTTTGGTGTGTTGTTTAGGTTTGGAATCTATAGAGAGGTTTTGGAGGGAGGAATCGAGGCCTTGGGAAGATTATGAGTGATGCTCATCGAATGGGTGCGGAGGAATTTACCTTTACGGCTGGGTTTGGAGGAGGACATTGCAGTCTCTGATCTTAAACAGCGGACGAGAGGAAGGTAAGTAGAACGACACCGTTATATACAAACGGGGAAGGGAAAAAAGCAAGGACGGTAAAACTACGAAAGCATCGACCAAAGGCGGCCAGCAGCAGTCATAGAGCTGTATGTTCTATAGTTCTGGATTGACAAGGTGATACATCATTTCATTCTTCTATGAGCACTCGTTGGCCTATGGCTGGACGTGGTATGCAATCGTATTCGATTAATGTCATCTCAAGCAGGAGCTGGAGCGGACGGCTGAGGAAATGGAGGGGCAGTCCATCGGTCGAGGCCCCGCCCCACGATCCGTAGGGCTGACAGCCTTTCCCGACCTGAGACGACAGATTCCCTGACCGGGGCCAAAGTTCCATGTCTTCCTTTCATGCCTCTGGTTGAAAGTAACACTCAAACCTGAACGCCTTTGCCATTGGTAGAAGTATCACACCAGCTCAGAGATGTTTGAAAGCGGGATCACCACGTAGGATTGATGAGGAGAGCCGAAGGTGTATGGATGCCTTAATGAGTACTCGCGGCGATTCTCGTCATTGCTGGCTGTACAAGGGAGTATCAATGCGAAGACTCGTCAATCTTTCTTAGCTATAGTTCCTAAAAATGGTCTTGATGTCTCTCCAATAAATCTTCTCTGTTTAATTGACGCTATGCCAGTGATAAGCAATTGCAATTCCATAAGAACTTCAATCCTGTGTGCATTGCTGAACCGACAGTCAAGAACCCCGGGACAACTCATGTACTGGACCCTATCTACCTTGCATCTACTGAGTTCTGGGCTCAACAACTGAAGAACTTTGAGTAATCGAAGAAGTAGAGCTTGAAAGATCTCGCACTCACATCACATAGAAACAAAGTCAACATGTTTCGAGGGTATCTCATTCAGCTGCTCAGCTTCGCGGCATTACAGGGCTTGATCATCGGGTTGAACAATCTCGCTGATGCTATCACACAAAATGTACCAGCAAGAGGCCTGGAATCAAGGCAAAATTTGCCAGCCAGCACTTGGCCATATCAAACATTCGTCACTGAGCCAGACTTTCACCCGCCAGTCTTAGAAATCTCGAAAACTGTGGGAGCAACTGATGGTCTTTTCTTCCTCGTTCAGTCCTTCTTTGGTTCAGTACCCGGGCCTAGGACTCTTGCGCCATTGATCATGACAGAAGGCAGTGATGTCGTTTGGCATGGTCCGAATACAGTTTCAGGAGCAATTTCTGCCAACCTTGCAGTCCAAAAATTGCACGGCAAAGACGTGCTCACGTACTGGACCGGCCCCTTCGTTGTAAATGGCGTTGCTGGACATGGCTTCGGTATAATCAAGATCCTGGATACTACATATCGAGAGATTTACACCGTCAGCCTTAATGACAGCAGTTTCATTGCTGGCGACGGAATGAACAATTCAGCTTACCCCTCTTACATTGACAACCATGAAAGCCTCATCACTCCACAGGGATCCATCCTCGTTACCGCCTACAACTCTACTCCTTATGACCTTTCATCCGTTGGCGGGCCCAAAAACGGCTGGTTGAGCGATAGTCAATTCTATGAGATAGACATCAAGACCAACAGAACGTTGTTTAAGTGGAGTTCTTTGGATCATGTTGATCGGATGCCAATCAACCAGTCACACTTCTTAATAGATGGTGCACCGTTCGAGGGGCAAAACGCGACACATCCGTGGGAATACTTCACCCTCAATTCCGTGACCACATTGGACGACGGATATCTCATCTCGTCGCGCTTCTTCTCGTCCATCTATGCAATCGCAAAAGATGGATCAGTCAAATGGAATCTTCAAGGAATCACCGGGGGGGACTTCCAGCTTGGTCCGGGCGCCCAGTTCCAATGGCAGCATCATGTACGACCGGCATACTCCTCAGGTGATTACTTGTTCTTGCAAATGTTCAACGACGACAACTTAGGCCTTATTAGTACCAATCAGACTGGTCCTAGTACTGGTCTCACTTTGTTCCTAGACCTATCGAAGCGCACTGCAACGGTAGTAAGCTCGCTTCTCGACCCTAAAGACATCATTTACGCAAATAGCCAAGGCAGTTACCAGCCTCTCGGTAACGGCCATAATTTCCTCGGTTATGGACAGAGTCCCACCATGAAAGAGTTCGATCAGCATGGAGATGTTGTCATGGACGTCAAATTCGGAAACCAGGTCCAGGTGTCCAGCTACCGAGCCTTCCTACAACAATGGAGCGGGAAGCCGACGACTGTTCCGCTGGCGAATGCCACCGCAAAGGGTTTCAATTCCACCACGGTCTGTATGAGCTGGAACGGTGCCACTCCCAACGTATACGACTCTTGGCTTGTGTATGCTGGTGGCGCAAAGGACAGCCTGACTTTAGCCGCTGATGTCTCAAGGACAGGATTCGAAACCAACGCAACTATTGGTACTGCAAAGTTTGTGCAGGTAGCGGCGGTAAAAGGAGCTCAAGTCTTGTCCAAGTCCCGTGCCATACCTGTTTCGATTTCTTGAACTACTGACTACTGGATCCTATATTAAAAGCAATCATAGTACAACTCGTGTTGAAAGGGGGGATTTCAATCACGAATTATTAGCTTCATAGACGGTATACTTGCTGGCTTTATCTACAAGAGATGATAATCTGTGTGCTCGACCCCATGGTGCTGCTTAAGGCTAGAAATAGAAATAAAGGCTTCCAACAGCAAAGGGCATTAATTGCATACTTGACATGCCGAACTTCCTCTGACTTATCATCGTATAATCAGTTGCAATGTTCGCTGATCTATGATTTCCATCCAACAAATCTTAGAATCTCAAATCTGAGACCACCAATTCGCTGCTCGTTCGATAGAGCCGGTCCCCAAATTTTCGTTACCTGCCCTATATCGTTCTCATAGGGAGTCCGGAACGCATTAGAAGGGGCCCGTGTGTATTGTGGTTCTACGAACAAGCGGCGAATTATTGGTGCTGGACTGTCTTTATCGTTAGACTCTGATAGAAGGGCCAAGCTTCTCCTAAGCAGGCGTCTGGACCCGGCAGGCTGTACATAACCCTGCATCACATCTCCCCTGGGAAAGAGAACTAGGTTCGTTGGCTGCTCGAGCAAGTCTGTTACCAATGGAAAGCAACGCAGTTTTCAGCTATTGCTGACTCAGAACTTATTGGTTATTGCGATCGTATAATAGGTTAATTACTAATTAATTTGACTAACTAAATAATAGCTATTTACACAATTTAATATATGCGCTGGGAAAGTCAATGGGGAAGTCAACGGGGAAGTTAATGGGGAAGTTAATGGGTAAACTAATGAGGTAGAGAGTCATGAAGAAAGTCATGAAAGGAACCATGGAGGCTGTTCGATAGGAAGCCATGTAGGATGTTCGGTAGAGAGTCATGTAGAATGTTCGGTAGAAAGTCATGTAGAATGTTCGATAGAGAGCCATGTAGAATGTTCGATAGAGAGTCACGTAGAATGTACGGTAGAGCTCATATTTGATGCTCGGTAGGGATCAAATTTGATCCTTGATTGCGAAGCAATTCGAAGCTTGATAGAGAGTCATGTAGAGAGTCATGTAGAGAGTCATGGAGAAAGCCATGTAGAGAGTCATGTAGAAATCATAAAGGCTGTTCGATAGAGTCATATTTGATGCTCGATAGAGAACAAATTTGATTCTTGAATGGTGAGTAGAATGGTGAGTAGAGTGGTGAATAGAATGATGAGTAGAGTGGTGAGTAGGGTGGTGAGTAGAGTGGTCAGTAGGATGGTCAGTAGGATGATCAGTCGGAAGGTCGGTAGAAAGGTCAGTAGATAGCTCAGTAGAAAGATCAGTAGGAAGTTCGATATCGAGTCATGAAGAGTGCGTTCTATTGAGTCAGTTAGCATTATTTCGTACGAAATAGAAAGTAGAAACTGTTCTACGAAGGAAGAAAGAAGTGGGAAGAAGTAAATACTCTGAATCCTCTGAATTTCCTAGCGTCGGCCTTCGGCTGGGAGCGAAGATTACTAACCACAGGGGTAACAGTACTGTTCCCAAGCCATGTAGAAAGCATTGTTTGAAGCACTGTTTGACGTGTTTTATGCGTTCGACCGACGCGTTTGATAGAGCGTTTGGTAGAGAGTTTGGTAGGGCGTTTGGTAGGGAGTTTGGTAGGGAGTTTGGTAGGGAGTTTGGTAGAGCGTTTGGTAGGGAATTTGGTAGGGCGTTTGGCAGGGAATTCGGTAGGGCGTTTGGTAGGGAATTTGGTAGGGCGTTTGGTAGGGAATTTGGTAGGGCGTTTGGTAGAGAGATTGGTAGGGCGAGTAGGTGAGCGAGTAGATGAACGAGTAGGTGAGCGAGTAGATGGGCGAGTAGGTGAACGAGTAGGTGAGCGAGTAGATGGGCGAGTAGGTGAGCGAGTAGATGAGCGAGTAGGTGAGCGAGTAGGTGGGCGAGTAGATGAGCGAGTAGGTGAACGAGTAGATGAACGAGTAGATGAGCGAGTAGATGAGCGAGTAAATGAGCGAGTAGGTGAGCGAGTAGATGAACGAGTAGGTGAGCGAGTAGATGAGCGAGTAGATGAACGAGTAGGTGAGCGAGTAGGTGAGCCGAACTTCATTGAAAATCGAACGGGTAACTGTAATAGGTTTAGCTTCCGCGACTTCGGTAAAAGAGCCAACCGTTTTACAAAGAATTAAAATAAGGTTGTCGCAAAAGGGGTCAAAATCAGTCGGTAGAAGCAACTGCGTTGCTAATGAGAGACGAAAAGGAACAGCACGAGAAACAAATGGAATGTAAGCCTTGAGGCAGATGAAGTTCCGATCGTGGTAACCCGAGTAAGCAATGAATTAAGGTAATATTCCCATAGTCGCTTGTGGATTCTATTCCCTGACCATTGAAAACTGTTCCCTCCCCAAGGAGATAAGTACAAGAATAGAATACGTAGTAGAATCGAGTAAAACAGCGCACACGCAAGCAATCTAGTCTGCAAGACTGGAATCTCGGTAGTTGTACTCATACATATCGACCAGACAATAATAATCTTCAAGAGGCTTGAGAGTTTTGTCGTCCAAGGTCACATGATTAGTGGAAACGGGAGGCGTTTCATGGGAAGAGCCGAGCGATCGTTCCACGCTAATGATTAACCCGTGTTTCTAGAACCCGTCGCAGAACACGCAGGGGTTGATGACGTAGTACCCACTTGTGTACTGTATTCAACGAGGAACTCCGTCTCTTATGGTAATGGAACATACCTTAGCACAATGACATTGTAATGCTTTATGGCACATACACCATCATCTCCAGTTTGCTTCTTGCAGGAAACCCAAGATTCGCTCAAGT
>JAABUR0100003790.1_pt1 | contig 20848 bp, 22 predicted proteins | sample 5560091 | NCBI WGS metagenome assembly JAABUR01 (sample SAMN10711879, study PRJNA513375) | rock metagenome | isolation source: Antarctica rocks | place: Antarctica: Victoria Land, University Valley sud
GCTGGCGCGGAGCGGTTCACGGGCGCGATCGGAGCCATCGCGCGGCGCCTGCGCGCCTCGGAGGGCGTGGTTGGCCTGCTCACCGCCGGCGGCGAGTGGGAGGAGTTGGTCGTCGTCGCGCTCGCGCTCGCCGGTGGCCACCCCGCGCTCGCCGTGGGCAATGTGGTCGGCTCATGCCTGGCTAATCTGATTGGCTCGATGCCCCTGGGCCTGCTCGGCACGCGGCCGCTCGTGCTCGACCGCAGCGCCCGCGTCTACGGCCTGGTCATGCTCGGCGTGACCGTGCTGGCTTGCCTCTTCGCGTTCGGTGGCCGGGTCACGCGGCCGGAAGGGGGCGCGCTGGTGGCCGCCTTCGTTGTCTACGTCGCCTCGGTCCTGGTGGTCATCCGGCGCGGTTGGCTGCGCCCCCCGGAGGACGACGATGACGACGACGCGCAGGTGGCCGGGTCCGCGCTGCGCCCCATCGCCGTCCTCGTGCTGGGCCTCGTCGTCATCTCGGTGGGGGCCGAACTGATCGTGCAGGGATCGGTGCATATCGCGCAGCGGATCGGCCTGTCCGAATACGCCATCGGCGCGACCGTCGTGTCGATTGGGACGACGTTGCCCGACAAGGCGATCAGCCTGATCGGCGGACTGCGCGGACAGGGCGGCGTCGTGACGGCGAACGCGACCGGCTCCAATATCTTCCTGCTCACGCTCGTGCTGGGCCTGGCCGCCCTATCCGGCGGCGCGGGCCTGGCCGTGGCCCCGACCGTCGCGCATGTGGACGTGCCTCTCCTGCTGGCCGCGACCCTCCTCGTCACCCTGCTCTTCCGGCAGCCGTCCTTACATCGACGAACCGGCGTGGCCCTGCTGATCCTCTACGTCGCGTACATCGTCTACGCGCTCGTGCGAGGGGCCGTGTGATGAGGCGCCCCGCGATGGGAACCGGTCGTCATGACGGGCCGGACGGGCGAGAGGGAGCGACGTGCGTGGATGCGGCCCTCAGCCCCACGCGCGCCCCGTCCGCCGCCGCGTTTCACGCGGCGTTCATGCCCCGCGTCTATGCTGAAGGGGTACCTCCCTATCGGGGATACCCGAAGGACAAGCCATCCATGCCGCCAGACCCCGCCACGAAACCCCGCCCAGCCATGATCCGCGATCCGCACGCCTATACCCTCGTCCGCACGGTCGCGACGCGCGACGCGCCCGGCCAGTCCGTGCGGTGCGACCGCTGCGGCACGCGCATCCTCGATCCCGCGCGCGTCGGCTCCGATCCCGCGGCCCTGGCGGGCCTGCGCCACGGCGATGTGATCCTCGACGATACCGCGTACGTGGTCCGGGGACCCGACGGTGAGCGGTCGCTCTGCCTGCGCTGCGTCGAGCACGCCGGGATCACACGGGAGACCACGAGAGAGCACCCGGACGCCCCGTCGCCGACACCCCCCGGCGCCCTCCTGTGGCGCCAGCGCTGGTCGCTCCTCGCCTTGTTCGGGGGTCTCCTGATCGCCCTCACGGTCTTTGAGGTCTTCGTGCTGGACATAGGGACCGAGGAGGGCGCACCCTGGGACCGCCCCATCCTGCGGACGGTCCGCGGCTTCGCCGTCCCGGTCCATGCCGCCGTGCCGCGGGCCATCGCCACGCTCGGCGATCTCGACGCCACCATCCCGCTCTGCGCGCTCGCCGTCCTTGTGCTGTCCCTACGGCGGCGCGGGCGCGAGGCACTCTTCATCGGCGTGGCCTATGGCGGCGCCCTGGCCGCGAACCTGACGGTCAATGCGTTCTTCTCCGCGATCAACGTGGGGTGGGGGGAGCCGGGACCCGGCCCGGCGGGGGCCTATCTCAGCCCGGCGGCCATGGGGTCGCTCGCCCTGCTGTCCGCGCTGACCGTGCTGGCCTGGCCCACCCGGTGGCGGTGGCCCGCCCTCGCCCTGGCCCCGCCCCTGATCGTGCTGGTCGGCGTCGTGCGGGTGGCCCTGGGCGCGGACGATCCGAGCGATGTGCTGGGCGGCTGGGCGGGCGCGCTCGTCTGGACCATCGGCGTGTCCCTGGCCCTGACCCCACCGTCAGGCCGGACACGTCCGCGACAGGAACAGACGACGGATAGACACCGCCGGTGTTGTGCGGGCGGAGGTCGTAGGAATGAAGAGGGGGACGAATGACAGAAGGACAGACGCCGGACACGCGGCTGCTGCGGCGTGGGTTGTACCTCGAATACGCGACCCTCGGCTGGAACGTCGTGGGCGTCGTCATCGTCGTGGCGGCCGCGCTCGCCGCCCGATCTGTGGCCCTGGCTGGCTTCGGCCTCGACTCGCTCATCGAGATCTTCGCCTCGGTGATCGTGGTGTGGCAGCTCACCGGCATCAATCAGCACCGTGAGCGCCGCGCGCTGCGCCTCATCGGCGGCGCCTTCTTCGCCCTCGCCGTGTATATCCTGGGGCAGGAAGCGTTCACCGTCATCGCGGGCATACGTCCCACCACCTCCGTCGGAGGCATTGTCTGGCTCGCCGCGACGCTGATCGCCATGTTGCTACTCGCACAGGGCAAGCGCATCACGGGTCGCCAGTTGGGCAACCCGGTGCTCGCGACCGAGGCGCACGTCACCCTCATCGACGCGTACCTGGCCGCCGCCGTGCTCGTTGGCCTGATCCTCAATGCCGTCGCCGGCTGGTGGTGGGCCGATCCTCTGGCCGGCCTGGTCATCGTCTACTATGGGGTTAAGGAGGGCTGGGCTGCGTGGTATGGTGAGGAATGAGCGGCACGCTCATCCTAGCCGCAGCCGTGCTCGTCGCGCCCGTGACCGCCGTGACCCCGGCCGCACCCCGACGCCCGGTCATCCTGCTACTCCTGGTCCTCCGCATGAGAGGAGTCTGACGTGCATGCGGCCGATACTCTTTTCTCGGCGGCCGTGCCGGATCGCCAGCGCGGCTCTCAGGGCCGCTAAAGGGACGTACGGGAGCGTAAGTTGGCTACGCCACACCCCTACGCCCCTCGTCTCTGCTCCTCTCCGGGCCGCCTGCGGCGCGGTGTGTCGCCGCACTGTGGCATACTCGGGCTAGACGACAATATCACTTGAGGAGGAGATACATGCGACACCTAACCGTCTCGCTTCCCGCGTGCGCCCTAGCCATCGGCCTTGCGTCCGTCATCGGGGCGGCGCAGGCCTGCACGATCGACGGCAAACCCTCCGTTTTTGCCAACGGGACGCGCGCCGTGATCTACAAGGCCGCCCCGACCGCCGCCACCTACGCCACCTGGGCGCATTTCGCCTTCCCGCGCGCGTTCCGCGCCGGTCAGGGCATCCTGCTCAAGGAGGACGACGCCCTGATGCGCACGGTCCTCCCCCAGGCCGATCTGACCCGATCCTGGCGCTGGCACTCGGGTGATGGGACCGCGCGTACGGGCGACACGATGACGCATACCTACCGGCGCGCGGGCACGTACAAAGCGACGGTGGACGCCTACTTCAAGGGCTACGGCTGGCAGCAGTTTGATAGCGTCACGGTCACTGTCCATCGGTAGGCTGGCCCGCGTTCCTCCTCTTTTGGGGTCTACCCCCTATCCTCGCGACGCCATAGGTGGTAAACTACAATGTAGAGATTACTACATCGTTACATTGTAAAGGGAGGCCAATGGAGACTCAGATGATGGGCGCCGAGTTGTGCGGGGTGCGCTGCGTCCACATGGAGGACGTGGCCCGTGCGCGTGCGACGCTGGCGGCCGACAACACCTACACGGACCTCGCGGAGCTGTTTGGCGCGTTGGCCGATCCCACGCGCGCCAAGATCGTCCACACCCTCATGCGGCAGGAGTTGTGTACGTGCGACCTGTCCGCCGTCGTCGGGATCAGCGAATCGGGCGTGTCCCAGCACTTGCGGGTCCTGCGCGCGCTGCGGCTGGTCAAGTCGCGGCGGGCCGGCAAGTTCGTCTACTACAGCATCGACGACGCCCATATCGCCCTGCTCGTCCAGGTGGGCTTGACGCACCAGGGCCACGCCAACGTCGGCGACGTGTCCATCCCCGACGTGCTCGCTGCCGCGACGGCCCGCGGGGGGGTGTGATGGCCGCTGACCATGGGCATGACCACGCGCACGGCATGACCAAGGGCAAGCTGCGCACGGCCTTCCTGCTCACCGCCGTCATCCTCGTCGTGGAACTGGCGGGCGGCCTCGCCTCGCACTCCCTGGCCCTGCTCTCCGACGCCGGCCATGTCCTGACCGACATCTTCGCCCTCGGCCTGGCCTGGTTCGCCACGGCGCAGGCCGAGCGCCCGGCCGACGCCAAGAATACCTACGGCTACCACCGCACCGGCATCCTGGCCGCCCTCGCTAACGCCCTCACGCTGATCCTGGTCGTGCTGGCCATCGCCTACGAGGCTGTCCAGCGGTTCCAGCATCCCGAGGCCGTCACGCCCTGGCTGATGTTCGTGTCGGCGGCGGTGGGCATCGCGGTCAACCTCTACATCGGCTTTGGGCTGCAGAAAGAGGGCGGCGCCAACCTCAACGTGCGCGCGGCCATGCTGCACGTCTTCGGGGACGTGGGCGCGTCGGTCGGCGTCATCCTCGGCGGCGTGGTCATCCTGCTCACGCGCTGGTATCCCGCCGACCCCCTCATCTCGCTCGGGATCGCCCTGCTGATCGCGCGTGGGGCCTGGGGCATCCTGCGCGAGACGGTGGATATCCTCATGGAGGCGACGCCCAGGGACCTCAACGTGGCGCAGCTCGTGCGCGACATGGTGCGGCAGCCGGGGATCGCGGATGTCCACGACCTGCATGTGTGGTCCATCGCCGGCGGCATGAGCGCGCTCTCGGCCCACGTCCAGGTCGCGGATCGGCCCTTATCTGCCTGCGACGAACTGCTGGTCGGGCTCAACCGCCTGCTCCAGACGAAATACAAGATCGGTCATTCCACGATCCAGATCGAGTGCGCGGGTTGCACCCCCAACCACCTGTATTGCACGATGGACCCCGAGGGCGGGGACACGCACGATCACGCGCACCGTGACCATGACCACGAGCACGAGCACACAGCGGATGGGCTGGATGTGTCCGCCACAACGGGAGAAATGAGAGGGCAAAGACGTGGCTAACTCCACCATCACGCTCGACACGCCCCACGCGCGAACAAAGCGCGCGCAGGCCGTCCGCGCCGGCGTGCGCGTGGAACAGCTCACCATCGGCTGGATGACCGTCGAGGCCATCGTCGCCCTGACGGCCGGTCTGCTCGCGCGCAGCGTGCTCCTCACCGCCTTCGGGATCGATAGCGTGATCGAACTGGTGACGGGCGGCGTGCTGCTGTGGCGGTTGTCCACCGAGGCGCGCGGCGGCTCCCTGGCGCGCGTGGAGCGCGCCGAGAACCGCGCCGCCTGGGTGACGGGGATCGGGCTCGTCCTACTCTGCCTCTATATCGTCGCCAGCGCCGGCGTGGGCCTGTGGACGCACAACCGTCCCGAGAGCGCCCCGGTCGGGATCGCGCTCGCGCTCGTTGCCGTCGTCGGCATGCCCCTCCTGGCCCGGCGCAAGCGCGCGATTGCCGGGCGCATCGACAGCGCCGCCCTACGCGGCGACGCCGCCTGCTCGCTGACCTGCGCCTACATGGCCGCGACCCTGCTCGTCGGCCTGGTCCTGACGGCCGCCTTCGGGTGGTGGTGGGCCGACAGCGTGGCCGCGTTAGGGTTCCTCTACTGGCTCCAACACGAGGCCCGCGAAGCCTTGGACGGCGCACGGGCCGGACGCGGCGGGTGTGGCTGCGGCGATGACACCTGCGGAGGGTAGACCCATGGAACGCACAGGAACGATTACCTGCCCCTCCTGTCAGGGAACCTCGACCGACACGCCGCCCACGGACGCCTGCCGCTACTTTTACACCTGCCCGCACTGCGCCGCGCGGCTCCGGCCACGGCCCGGCGATTGCTGTGTGTTCTGCTCCTACGGCGACGTGTCCTGTCCGCCCAAACAGGCCGACGAGTTCTCCTGTGTGGAGAGGTAAAGGAGAAACGCGTTGACACGGACGCACTGTGGGGTGGCCGCACCATGACGCAGACAATTGTGGGCCTCTTCGCGGACCCGGTGGCCGCCCATCGCGCGCGGACCGAGTTGGCGGCGGCCGGCCTCACCCGCGCCGCGTCCTATAACGAGGATGTCGCGGAGGCGGGGGCGCCGGGCCAGCAGCTCGTGCTCGTGGAGGCCGACGGTCGGGAGACCGAGGCGCGCGAGATCCTGCTGCGCGCGGGAGCCGAGGGCCTGGACGAGCGTGCGGCCGGCGCCGGCATGACTCAGGCCCACCTCCAACGCTCCGGTGCGCCGACCACGCGTGAGCGGCCGCGGGAGGAACAGCATCCGCATGGGGGGGCCTGGTTGCGCGAGATCGTGTTCGGGCTCAACGATGGGCTGGTGACGACGCTCGTCTTCATCATCGCCACCAGTCTGGCGGCACAGACGCACGCCGCGCTGCTGCTCGTCGTCCTCTCCGAGGTGACGGCGGGCGGCGTCTCGATGGCCCTGGGCGGCTATCTCTCGGCGCGCACGGAGGGCGACATCCTGGCCTACCGCATCGAGACCGAGCGCCGGGAGATCGAGACCGAGCCAGAGGAGGAGCGGGCCGAGTTGCGCGCGATCTACCGGAAGAAGGGGCTGACCGGGCGCCTGCTCGACCGCGTCATCGCGCACCAGACGGCCGATCACGATCGCTGGCTCAACGCGCTGGTGCGCGACGAGCTGGGCGTGGTTGAGGAGGAGCCTGTCGTGCCGTGGCGGCAGGGCCTTCAGATCGGGGCGTCGTTCGTGCTCGGCGGTCTGATTCCCACGGTCCCGGTGTTGCTCGGGCTGCCGCTCCCCTGGATGCAGATCGCGGCCTACGGGCTCACCGCGCTGACCGCGCTCGCGCTTGGGGCGGTCAAGGCGCGCTACAGCCTCAAGGGGCCGCTGCGCAACGGGCTCGGATTCCTCGCTATCGTCACGGCCGGTACCCTCGCCGGCGCGATCATCGGCGTGGCGCTCCACGCCGCGTAGAGGATAAGAAACGATATCCACTGTCCAGATGACGCTGCTCTACACCCTCATCCCTGTTATGGCTACATGCGTTATCCGTCGTGTGGCGCCAGCATGTCGCACAAATACCTATGCGTCATGAGCACCGGTAGCAGTCACGATCACGGCGCCTAGCACGCGCGCAGTCTTGCTAACGGCTGCTCGCTCATAGGGCGAGGTTTGGCGATGGGCCGCGTACTCCGTCGCGACGGTGCTGTATACCTATCGGGCCACGATCATTAACGGCTCCCGTGTGCCCGCCACCATGCGTCCCATACACGGGCCACAGGTCACGCGGAGAGGGGCGCGGGCATAGCGGAGCGGACGACGACGGTAGCGGAAGCGTCGTTCAAATCATGCACCCCGGCGTGAAGGGGTTTCGCCGAAGTATTGCAACGCGGGCAGAACAGGTAGCAGATTATCATCGTTTGCGGCATAGCAATGAGTACTCTTCGGCACGGCAGGGAGCCTCACCTCGGCGACCGCGATGACCATGGGATCATGAGTCATCATGCAAAGCACCAGGACCATTGATACGTGGCGAGAGGACACGTGACATGTTGACGGCGCTGCTGCTATAGCCTGTCAGATAATGTTTGAGAGAGTCGGTCAATCGGCTGAGCGTCGAAATCGCCTGGGAAGTCTCATTCTTTATCTGAACGTCTATAGAAAACAGGTCGCGGACTATCTTGTTGTTGACGCACGCCTACGCCGTCTCGATCACCGCTCGCAGGGCTCGGAGTATCCGTGCGTGGTCGTGCCCCTCACACGTCGGCCTGGTTGATGCTGCGGCGCAATCTGCTCTACACGGCGGTGACGCGCGCGAAGCGGATTGTGGTGGTGGTCGGCAGCAAACGGGCCATCGCCCGGGCAGTGCGGACGGAGGGGGGCGGGGCAGCGGTACGCCGCCCTGGCCGAACGCCTCCGTCGTGGTGCGGGCATCGGGGGACGATTGGGCACTCCGGCAACCAGGGCGACCACCGGCTAATCATGCCGATGTGGCGTGGATAATCGCTGATTTTATTAGCACATAAGTTCTATAATGAGAGGGTAGTGTTCGCCACACCCCGTGACAAAGGAGGGACCATGGTCCTCGTCCCGTGTGCCCGGTGCCGTCAGCCATTCTACGCCTCGCGCCACGATGCGCCGTGCATCGGGGCCGTGTGTCCCTATTGCGAATACGCGGAGATCCTCCCCGAAGAGACCTATGGCGACGCGGCAGCGCCGACCCACTATCACCTGGATGGCCAGCCCGCGCAGAACGCGAAGACCGACGATGGTTGCATCGCCCGGCGATGCACCCCTCTTACACGGCTTGACACGCGCGGCGCTTCCCTGTTCCGCCAGGGAGGCGCGCAGGAAGGAGCACCCCGATGTGCGGACGTTTTACCCTGACTACCCCTGAGCAGATCGCCCTGCGATTCGACGTCGCCCAGGATGAGCGGGACGACGCCGAGCGTCCGAATCCAGCGTACAATATCGCGCCGAGCCAGGACATTTCCGTCATCGTCGAGCGATCCGCAGGCCGTCTCCTGCGGGCGATGACATGGGGCTTCCGGCCAGCCTGGACGTCTGGCGGCGCGTTTCGACCGGCGCCGATCAATGCGCGCGCCGAAACGCTGATCGAGCGTCCCCTTTTCCGAGGCGCCCTTGCGCGTGGCCGCTGCATCATCCCCGCCGACGGCTTCTACGAGTGGCAGGGCATGCCGGGACTCAAGACCAAGCAACCCGTGTACGTCCGCCGCGACGATCGCACCCTCTTTGGCCTTGCCGGTCTCTACAGCATCGGCAAGGACGGCATGGCGAGTTGCGCCATCATCACCATGGAACCCAATGCGCTCGTCGCGCGTATCCACGATCGGATGCCCGTCATCCTCGACCCCGCCGCCGAATCGCTCTGGCTCGATCCGACGCTTACCGACCCGGTAGCGGTGCTGGATTGTCTCCGGCCCTACCCGGCAGACCCGCTGGTGGCCTACCCCGTGTCACCGCGTGTCTCGTCTCCGCACGAGGACGGGCCGTCCTTGATCGAACCGCTGCCGGCGTGATGCCGGCTCAGGGGGGATGATCCGCCGCTTTTCTTCCCCATGTTCGCTCACGGCGTGCCGTGTGCCGCAGACGTGACGCGTTCTTAGCGAGGCAGACCTCACGGAATGGAAAGGAGGCCTGATGCCCAAGCGGTAGACCGCCTGCAGCAGCGGGGGCTAGAGTGCCCCTGGACCGCGCCCAATCCGTGCGTCGCACAGGTCGTAGGCCTGCTGGGCCACGTCGTCGCTCACCTTGCCCTGGATGTACCGATCCCGCGGCCAGATCCACCCGCCGTATCACCCAGCCGCAGTGCGCGCAGGGCCCCGTTCCAGCCCCTGGCTCAAGACCTGCCGCCCCGCCGCTTGCAACCGCCGCTCAATCCCGTCCAGGTCGTCCACACTGAAGTTGGTGGCGGCTGCACGGAGCGCCGTGACGAACAACGCCCCCATTTCGTGTATGTTCTCCTCGGGCAACTCCGCTCTGTCCATCGCGATACCCTCCCCAGGCACACCGTGAGCATGCCACAGCCCATGCCCCATTGGAGGCACAGCTTTTTCTCCCCCTCACTTTTCCGGGCACACCCACCTCTAATCGGTCGAGGCAACTGTATGACACGCATTATCTTTGCTTTGCCAGACGCTCTTGGTAGCGCTGAACAATCTCCTCAAGCGTAAGATTTAGCCCCCGCGCGATCACGTCCACCTCAACGAAATCTAGCTGTGATTCGCCAATTTCGTAGCGGCTCACGTAAGCCTGGTCCTTGTCAACGCGCGCGCCCAATTCGCTTTGCGTTAACTTCGCCGCCATCCGCGCCTGTCGTAGGAGGACGCGCAGCACCGTGCGTTCATGGGCAAGCGCCATCTTTCTCACGTGCACATCGTATGCTGTCGTATCGCGTAATCAAACATTGAATATTTGTGCTATAGTATCATCGTGACGGCTCCTGGGCTCTCTGTGTGCTTGAGCGGCCGTGGCGGATCCCCAGGTGTCACTGCATGCTGGCGGTGCGCTTGTCGTACCAGGTGGCGTGTCATGTTGATGGCCGTGCCCTCGTACGGTATGGGGTGCGAACGTCAGGCATGTGTGGGCGTGCGGGCTTCACACATAAAAGACAAGGCGCGATCGAAACGCTGATCGTGGGCACATGTGCTATCGGCGTGAGGACGTGCGTGGGATAGATAGAAATCGGAGGACAGGCGAAGCGCGTGTGCAGGCAAGAGTCGTGGGGTGGATGAACGAGGGGTTAGCGGACTGGAGCGGTAGTGTCACACCTTGGCAGGCGGTATTGCCCTCCGATCACTGGAGCAAGGCGACTGCATCCAAATGTCGCTCTTGCCGTATTCAACGAACGGAGCCGCCACAAGATGATCATGTTTGGACGTAACGTGCCGCCGGTGCGGATGTAACGTTTTATATACACATAGGGAGGCTTGTCGTGACGAACAACATGGGAGAGGGCTATACGTCCACGAGCGTCGGGTTTATGATGGCGCCGCTCGCGCAGATTGACCGAGACCCTGATCAGGTGCGGCGCGATTGGGGGCAAGGGGAAGGCAACGAGCGTCTCAAAGAATTGACGGCGAGTATCAAGCAATATGGTATCTTGCAACCACTTGTTGTCCGGCGCGATCCTGACAATCCCCAACACATGATCGTGATCGCCGGTGGGCGGCGCCTGGTGGCCTGTAAGCGCCTTGAGTTGGATGTCGTCCCGGTCATCGTACGGGACGAGCAAGGCGTCGCGGCCCAGGTGCTGCAATTGATTGAGAACCTGCAGCGCGAGGATCTCAAACCGATGGATCAGGCGCGGGCCTACACGGAGCTGATGGACCTGGAAGGTCTCACGCCACCAAAACTGGGCGCTCTCATCCACAAGTCGGAGCAGCATGTCCGCGACACCCTCCGCGTATATCACGAGGACGCGCTCAGGGAGGCGGTGGAGTCCGGGCGCATGACGAAGAGCTTGGCGGTACAGATCAACAAGCAAAGCGACGAGGTCAAAGACGCGCTGCTGCGGCGCGTTGTGCGGGGCGATACCATCACGACGGATACACTCGAGGCTATCAAGAAAGAGTTGGCGGCCGCCGGGATCGTCAATCCGCGACGTAGTCGACCACCGGAGGCCGCCACTGATCCACGGCCAGAGGGAGGAACGGCACCGGCGACACCGGGCGATTCTGGATCGTTACCGCATGGAAGGGGCCCCATCTACCGCCTGGTGGAAGCGGAACCGGACCCGCCGCGCGCGCACCCTGAAGTAGCGCAACAGCGTCCCGACCCTTTCGATCGTGTCATGAAGCCGGGAGCGGCCGACGTCGAGCCGCAGTACGGCAATCCCGAGCATGCGGTCGTCGAGCGGCCACCGTCCCGCTTCGGGTTTGCCAAACCAAAGATAGAGAGTACTCCCGCGGCCGGCGTGAGTGACGCAGTCGCGGACGTATCGCACCCTGACGAGACAGGAGAGCTCGCCGAGGAGGCGGTCGCGGACGGGGCAGGCGTCCCGTCGCTGAACCGTGCGGACGCTGAGCCGGACACAGGGCCGCACCTGGAGGACTTCTTACCGCGCTTGACCTGGGAGGCATTCAAAGGCGCGCTCTTGTTTGGCGTTGAGCGTGGCTGGAGCTGCGCCGCGTTATACTCGCACGCCGTCGCTCTACGCCAATAGATGCCGTCATCGCTTAAGCAGATCGAGGGTGCCCCAACTATAGCTTGTCAGATAATGTTTGAGAGATTCGGGCGGTTGACTGAGCGTGGAAGCTGCCTGCGGATTCTCATTCTTTATCTGAACATCTATATATACTTGGGATCAGCCACGGCTGCGCGACGACGAGGCTTATTCGACTCCTGGGGCGTGAGCGGGGCGTCTAGGTTGAATGTGTACTGTGTATGTTACTGACTCCTGCATAGACTTCTAACAAGGCGGGTCATAACCGGCGGGGGCGAAGCACCCAGCGATAACATGGTGCTTGTGGCGCAGGCGTTTGGTGGCGGCGCGCAGGGCGTGGCGCAGTTCGGGGAGAGCGTGGCAGCATAGGTTGCGCAACTCGACGTGCTTGAGATACGGCCCGATGCCCTTGTCGGGGTTGAGATCAGGCGCATAGCCGGGCAAGCGTTCTAGATGGAGGCGTGTCGCCGCTTCTTGTGCCAGGAAGTCCTTCACGGGCTGGGCACGGTGGATGGGCGAGCCATGTCAAGCGTCTGCCGCTGCGCCATCGCTGAGAATAGGGTTCGGCAGCGGGAGCAACACCCGTGTGACCACAAAGCTGGATAGGGGAAGCGTACTCCGCACTGCGGGCACTCCGAGAGAAGGTGGCGGTTGCACTCTGGGCAAGCGCGTGTGGATATGTATTGCCAGGCGATCTTATGGATCGGCACGGTCGCATAGCAATACCCGCAGAGCCGAATCGGCGCGTGGCGCATACGTGTTCCATGGGGTGGCAGCATTGCGGCGAAACGGTCAGCATCGACACCGACAACACCAGCCAGAATACGTAGATCATCAATAACTGGGAAAGGGTTGTGATAAAAGCGTTCCCATCGCATGATTTTCACGCCAAGACCACTAACCTGGCCAAGCATCGTCACGCTCAAGTGATTCGCGCGCCGGAATCGACCCAAGAAATGGCTCAAGCTTTCGCCATCGTGGGGAACGACAAGTATGCGCCACCCTTCCACCCGCCCGTCTCGGTCACAGATAGTCACTTGCTACCTTCCGGAGGGTAGCTACATCGATCCGTTGTTTGCCGGCCCGAAGCGCCTGGATTGCCGCCTCACGCAAAATCTCATCAAGCAGGCCAATAAGCCCCCGTGACGCTTTCGTCAAGATGCTAAGTTTCCCTGCCGAGGTCAGGTCCGACGCTTGTGGCAATTTGAGGACGTGCTCTTCCCACGTCGTGATAACGGCGATGAGCTGCTGACCCCTGAGAATCCCCAGTTCATAGCCAGGCATGAAACGGTTCCTCACCTGCTCATCGCGTTCCAATACCCTGCTGAGCCGCGACGATGTGCCGACCAGGATCACGGCCATGTGTAACAACCGGTGATCGGAAAAATCGCGGACATCGGCGAACGCCGCGCGACCGAGACGATCGGCCTCATCTATAATTATCATCTCGACCTCGCAGGTGCGCAGTGCCTCGACCACTCGCTTGCGCAGGTCGTGTACAGTTCCTCTGAAAAATGCGTACCCTAACTCCTGCAATATCTCGGTGAGGAGTGCGCGCGCGCTGCAACTCTCCGGCGGGAAGATATAGAGGATTGGGCGGCGAGGCGGCTGTCCGGGACGGCGGTCGCCGTCATCGACGCGGCGGTTCGTGATGGCTTGGAAGGCGATACAGTTGTGGGTCTTACCTGTGCGAGACGGGCCGGTAACGCGCCCGGATTGCCGAGCTTGCTGTTTGTCACCTAACCACTCGTGCATCGCTTTCAGGTGGTCCAATTCCACGAATACGCGACATCGCAGACGCGCGATCGCGTCTTCGGAAGTCTCTGCATGCTTGTCCATCAGTCGGCGACACTCCTTCCTCAATAGTCCGCGTGGAGATCGTCGAAATCATAGACACGTGGCGCGGATGGTTGGATCAGGGGAGTGTCGATCGCGCCCTGTGCTTCCGGTTCCTCGTTTACCGCCGACGATATGTCCGCGGCACCCTGTTTACCAGAACCGTCCCCGCGCGATGCAGGCTCCACACCGCGAGACCCCTCGTCTGCCTCCCACACGCTACCGGACCCTTTTCGGCGACGACGATCACGTGCGCGCTCCTTGTCCTTAATGAAAGCATCACGGTCACGAATTTCGTCTAGTATGGACTCGTTACTAATGTCCTTGCCTTTGTCTCGGAGGCGCTTGGCCACTGCCCTGGCTTCCGCCTCCGATATCGGCCTATCGTCGAAGCCCTCTGCGCGCGCTATTCCGAGGAATCGATCCCGCTGGCCATCGCGGACGGTCTGATAAATCCTAATGGTGGCAATGTTGTCTGGATGGTAGCGGATAATAATGGGCCGGTCCTCGTAGTCGGTGAGTTGCTCCGTCACGTAGGTAAAATTGTCAAAACGGATGTATCCACCATCGTACATGACTCGGGGAGTCTCTTTCATCAAACAAATGTCTAATTCCGCTTCATCCATTGGCGTCGGCATAGTTGCCAGCCCCGCTTCCCACCGTTGGAAACGCGTCTGGTTACCCGACCGCGCGTCCAGTTGTTGATTGTAGTTATCAACGATGTAACGGACGAAATGCCGTTCCAACTCGTCCAGGCTGATACACGCTGCTTTCTCGGCATTCGTAGATCGGTGTTGAACATCTCCTCCGGTGTATCCAGGCATCTGAGAGAAGAAATCTGTATTGAAGGTCCCGAAGGGACGCTCCACAATGCCCCCTTCCGAAGGGCGATCACGGAGATCCGTTGTAAATCCAAGCGCATCGGCAATGTGCCGGCTAACATGGGCGCCTTTGAACTCTCCGGCGCCATCCGTAAAGACGTACGCCGGTTTACCCAAAGTTCCCCACCGACAGCGCAGTTTATAGTCGGCCGTGTATGTTTTGGGCAGTATGGCGTGGCGTAGGGCAAGGGCAACAACAGTGGAGCTGCGCGGCCGCATACTCAACTCTAGGCCCATGAGGCAGCGGCCGTAGGTATCGACTACCGTTGTCAGATAGGGACGCCGCAGCTTACCGTCCTTGTCTACGGCGAGCACGTCAACCTGCGTATGATCGATCTGCCACACTTGATTGCTGCACGTCACCTCAATCTGTTCCCCGGTACGTGTGGTGATGACAAGGCGATCTTGACGCCAACCTCGGCGACGCGGCGTCTTCGGATGCTGCAGCGCGGCTTCATAGGGTTCGAGCTTGCGGTAGACCGTCATGTGTGACGGATAAGCGGATGTATCCTCCTTATCCTTGCGTAGGCCGAGGGCATCGGCTCTTCCAAGGACTCGCAGGAAGACCTGAGAAGGAAGCATCCGCTTGCCGTCCTTATTTCCGGCTTTCCACGTTTTGATGATTAATTTTGGCCAGTTCTCGGCGTCACTCCACGGCTCTTTTTTCGATCGTCCGCCACGCGACCGTCCCTTATCGCTGCGGGCATCACTGTCGAAAGCGACAGGCCCTTCTTCCTCCCACTCTTTGATCCAACGCTGGATTGTGCGCTGTGTCACGCCCATCTTGACCATGGCATCTTTCACCCGCTGCCGGTAGGTCGCATGATCGCACGGCTCAAAAAGCGGACGAATGGCGTCCAGCCGTGATTGCCCCGCTGCGGGAAGGTCCTCTACGATACAGTGCTCTGACCAAATACCCTTTACCTGCCCGGTTGCATTGGCACCTGTGCGCTGGGTGATATCTTCCGACTTCTCCACCTTTTCAATCTCCGTAAAGAGGATAGGCTATAGTAACGGCGCGGGCCTGCCGCGTACCAACCGATCGGCTACGTGCCGACGCTATCCGGCACATCCTGCGCGACCGACCCGACCACATAGTAGTGGTTCCCTTCCGTGCCGTAGCGTCCCGCTTTCTTGGTTGTTGCCCGTCGCTCGTGCGTCAACGATAGGGGTAACCCAGCGATCGCGAGGAGTATCATGGCTTCATCGTCGTGTACATCGTCGGCGATGGCCGTCGGCGACAGCAACGGGCCGTGAAATCTACCATCGTTGCGCGCACCGAAGGCCCACTCCCAGACCGGTGCAGGCGAACCCTCCATGCGATCGAGCCACAGCGTTGCATGGAACTCCCAGCGCGGACTGGCGCCTGAGCGGATGGCCTCCCGCTGCTCATGCACAGCGGTCGGCATCGTCAAGCCCAACAGACGCGCTGTCTCAGCAATCGCACGCCGCGCTTCCGCGAGCCGTGTCGACGGCATCGCAGCCAGAGCCACCTCGACCCCCACCGCGTCGCGCCGCTCGAAAGTCGCGTACAATGTGGGCGACAAGGCATGGAGGTGATCCTGCAACGCAACCAAGCGGCGCACGTTCGCCCGGCTTCGCTTGTCCGGGGAGCCGGTGGTCACATCCTCCGACAAAAGGACGACCCCCCAGCCGCGCAACCGATCCGCGAGCGGTAAGTGGGCAGTGAGCCCTTCGATGCATGCCCTATCGCTATCGCTGAGCATGACCTCGATAAAAAGCTGTGGGTAGAACGGTGCCCAATCACCAACGTCATCGGGGGATATTGGCACGGCCGATGGCCGCTGGGCCAGGTACGGCACAACAGCGTCACCGATGACGGGTATGCAAACACCGACCGATGCACGCGTCGCAGGGGAAATGTCGCTCGCAGCCTCAATGCGAGCGTACAAGCGTTGCGTGAAATCTCGTCGCATGTTTCCTGCCCTCTCTCTCCGCAGTGATGCCCAAATTACATGGCGACGATCATGCGCCTGCGCCCGGTCACATTGTGTCGCTTGACCGTCCGGTTGGCCCCCGGCCACTGTTTCCTTCGCTTGCCTAAAGGTTCGATGAGCAAGTTGCGCCGCCACAGCAAAGAGAGCCTGCTGCTGATTACGATGCTGCGGATGCTTTGGCGGTTGACCTACCAGCACATGCACGGCTGGCCTGCGACTTGGTGCACTCTGGCCGGTAACCTGCGCCGCAGTACAGCCGATCAGGCGAGCTTGTTCAAGCCATCGTAGATGTCGTCACCATCTCCGTGACTATCCGGCGGCGCACTATCGATGGGCGCACTCGTAATATCGTAATATCGATAGCGCCTTGTCCAAAGAGTATAGGTATCGGCGATGCGCTGCCACCCGTGGTTGTCGCTCCCGGCCATGTCCCTGATATTCTGGCACAAGCCCCTGTCCATCCCTTGGTTGGGCCCGCTTACAACTGTGCTGTCCGCACTGGCATCGCCGGTGTACAGCGCCAAGTGACCTTCGCTCCTGGTGTCCTGTAACGAGTTGTCGCCATATGACGGCGTTGTTCGTGGAGGAACAAGTTGCTATTGTCGACTACGAGGGTCTTGGAGAGATCATGATCGCCTTGTTTACGGTCGCATAAACCATCCGCAAGTGCAGTCAGCGCATCCTCAGACGCCGGTCCCAAAGTTACCAACCAGCCGACTATGCGGCGGTTGTCGTCTAGTAAAGCGCTGAGGTATGGACGCTCCTCAAAAGAAATCTGCTTACTATTGTCAGCGATCGTTACGTCGACATCGGTATAATCGATTTGCATGATCTGTGGCTCCCGCTTATCTCTCTCGCCCATTATATTCCCCCTCACAGGCTTCTCTAAACTCCTGTGCACAAAGAAGAGCTATCTTCCTAATTCAATGTCCTTTTTACAGCCCCCTCTTGTGACCCTAGACGCATGGCAACTATGCATGACGATTTCGCTAAGGAAAAATCTTCTGCGATACAGTGTGAGGTTTGGGCAACCTCAACCTGTCAACATATATCAGCATCGTTTAGCAGAGCGGCATCTTTCACCTTGCTAGTCCCCCTGAGGAGGATAGTCTATGATAAAGGCACGAGTATGATGAGAGCATGGAGCTAGTCCTGGTGTCGATGCAGTGTTGCTGGCATCTTGCTACCTTTACCGTACAAATAGTTTTTGCGTATTTATTTGCGCATCTTCTTACGCAAATTATACGCTAGGGGCCCGTGTGTGTCAAGGCAAGCAACAGCTAACGGTGGAGATATGGATTTCAACGAATGGCTTCGCATTGAGCGACACCGACAAGGATGGTCACTGCAAGAGCTTGCGCATAGCGCGGGCGTAGACGCTGCAACTATAAGCAGGACAGAACGAGGTCAAAGTCAAACGTCGATAATTACGGCCGTACACTTAGCTGAAGCACTACATGTCACTCCAGCCGAAATGCTTCGGGCTTTGCAACACGATGAAACAATGGGGAACAATGATAAACCCTCTTCAGTAGTGTGGGCAAAACGGGAATGGAGCAACATATTTAGAGTAGGAGTGCTTATGCTCGAAGATATCAGTGATTTTGTAGGGTTTTTTTCTGCGGATTCGGTGAGAGGTCAAAAGTTTTTGGCGGAGTGGCTTAATCGGCTTGACCAGTTAGACGCCCAGAACCGATTAGATGACCAGATTGGAGGGGAGGAGGTAACCGTACCGTTTAACTTGGGAGATGCGATTAGATTAACCGCCGAATCCCCCATAATTGAAGTCACCTTGCGCCATCCGGTTTTACGCGCTGTTGAGTTGCTGCAAATACATAAGCAGGGAGGAGTCTTAGCTCCGCAAGATGTTCAGAACTTTGTCGAGCAGTTAGCGCAGTACGGGACGATGACCAACGATTATTGGCTGCGGCGACTCGCTAAAGAGAATATTGTATCGTCAGGGTTTTTCACGGAAAGAATCAAACTCGTTGATGTATTGCGACTCGATAAAGATGCGAGCAGAATAAAATCGCCAGAAGCGGTAATCGAAGAAGGTGACATTATCACGATGTTCTGGAACGCGATTACGTATCAGGATGCACTATCCAATCGCCCGTATCCGCGAGATAGAGCAACAGGGTCAAATCTGAGGCAACATCACATCAAGCTCGCATCGACGTTTCTCAAACTTTGCCGTTGGCTACAGCACACGAATAGGGGAAACCAGTGGCTCTGGGACTTGAGAAGGGAGTTAAGTAGTGACTCCGTTAGTTGGTAATGGGGCGGGTAGGGTCAAGAACTCTGTTAGTTGGTAATGGGGCGGGCAGGGTCAAGAACTCTGTTCGCGACTAGAAGTGATCGGTCATGTCGAGCGCCATTGCCGACGTCCGCAGGCAACACAGGCAACGTGCGCAGGCAGTGATGAGTGCCTTGGGTCTCGCCGAACCAAGCGCCGCGACTGTGGCAGCAGTACCGCTACCGCTCCTTAATCGTGCCGTTGCGGGCGATATGCGGGGGCGCGCAGGACAGATTGTAACAGGGTAGGCGTGCTGCTGCTGTGTATTTTGTTCCAATGCGGTTGGGAGTGGGAGCGACAAGATCACGTCGTGGCGATGGCTATAGTGTACTTCCCTTGCCTTCGCTCGCCGCAATATCGCCGCTACTACGGCAGGACATGCGCTCCTGCGCCGGCGTCTTGGGGGCGCGGGCGCCACGCTGATTGCGGTAACGGTCGATCCAGCCAGCAACTGACTCGGCTCGGCCTGTCCCAGATCGAGGTGTCGGCCTAAACGGACTTCCTGCCACGAGCGGTGCCGCCGTAGGGTTCTAGGACAGATTACCCACTTGGGTCAGCTAAACTGCTGATGGCAACTCCTACGAGGACTGACTGTGCTATGAGCGGAGAGGTTGCTCAACCAAGTATTGCCGCACAAAAATCCTCGATCGCACCCACCATAACCAATCTCCAAAAAATGCGACACGTAATGTGTTAAACTCCTACAATGCCTTCCGAGAGCGTTTTCTATAGGTTTTCGACATCGTTTTACGGGTAAAATATGGAGAGTAGCACTCCTGGAGACGCCACGACATCAATCTGTTAAAACGATTTTTATTAGGTTATGTTAGAACATACACCAACGGACGCGGCCTATGCCGCCCACCTCGACGCGCGCGATCCGCTCGCCCATTTCCGCGAGCGCTTCGTCATCGACGATCCCAACCTCATCTACCTGGACGGTAATTCGCTGGGCCGCTTGCCCAAGGCGACCCTGGCCCTCGCCGACGATCTCACGCGCCGGCAGTGGGGCGATCGCCTGATCCGCGGCTGGAACGACGGATGGTTCGCGGCGCCGGAGCGCATTGGAGCCAAGATCGCGCGGCTGATCGGCGCGCACGCCGACGAGGTGATCGTCGCCGATTCTACCTCGGTCAATCTCTTTAAGCTTGCCGTCGCCGCCCTGCGCGCCCGGCCGGGGCGGTCGCGCGTCCTGACAGACGACCTCAACTTTCCGTCGGATGTTTACGTCCTGCGGGGCGCGATCGACATCCTGGACAAGGGACACGTCCTGGAGATCATCCCCTCACCCGATGGTATTCATGGCCCCGAGGACAGCCTGCGCGCCGCCGTCGACGGCCAGATCGCTCTACTGACACTGTCTCACACCGCCTTCAAGAGCGGATACACGTACGACATGGCTGGCGTAACGGCCGCCGCCCACGCCGTTGGCGCGCTCGTCCTGTGGGATCTCAGCCACTCGGCGGGGGCGCTACCCATCGACCTGACCGCCGCGGGCGTCGACCTGGCGATCGGCTGCACGTACAAATACCTGAATGGGGGTCCCGGCGCCCCAGCGTTCCTCTATATACGGCGAGACCTGCAGGAACGGCTGGTCAATCCGATCTCCGGCTGGATGGGGCAAGCGGACCTGTTCGATTTCAATCTGGCGTATCGGCCAGCGGCGGGCCTGCGTCACTTCCTGACGGGAACGGCGCCGATCGTGTCGCTCGCGTTGATCGAACCAGGGGTAGACCTGCTGTTGGAGGCCGGCGTGGACAACCTACGCGCCAAATCGGAGGCGCAGAGCGCGTATGCCATCGATCTATGGAAAGCGCTGCTGGAGCCGGTGGGCTTCAGCCTGAACTCGCCGCGCGACCCACGGCGCCGGGGGTCCCACGTATCGCTGGGTCACGCCGAGGGCTTGCGCATCGACCTGGCCCTGATCGACGCGATGAAAGTCCTGCCCGACTTCCGCGCGCCCGATACCATCCGGCTGGGCATCGCGCCGCTCTATACGTCCTTCAGCACTATCCATGAAGCGGTGACGCGCCTGAAAACAGTCGTCATCGAGCGTCTGTTCGAAAAATACTCCCTCGAAACGTCAACAGTAACGTAAGCGTCGCGCTTGAGATCCGCGGGGACGGGTGTGCGATCTGTTCGCGCACTCCCACGGTATCGGTATCGGAATCCGTATC
>JAABUR0100003795.1_pt1 | contig 20826 bp, 23 predicted proteins | sample 5560091 | NCBI WGS metagenome assembly JAABUR01 (sample SAMN10711879, study PRJNA513375) | rock metagenome | isolation source: Antarctica rocks | place: Antarctica: Victoria Land, University Valley sud
TTGCTGGAAACAACTTAAGCCTCAGAATCGGCTGTAGCCTTTCGCCAGGGACTATGATTGCATCGTGTCCGCATAGTCTCACCATCTCCTGGCTCAACGTGATACATGGACAAAATCCATTCATTAAACGGTTCAGCTTAAGCCCAGTAAAAGACGGTTCTACGGTCATCACCAAAACCGTTGTCGTTCGCTTCTTCCTCGTCGAACAGTACTTGCTTGGAGAGCAGTCTTTCTGGTGGCCCTATATTCGGTTTCTACCCCAGCCATTCAAGGAAGGCGCGCTAAACTCACTGCTGTGGTATGACAACGACGACCTTCTATGGCTCCGTGGCACCAATCTAGAAGACGCAATGAGGAGGTTGGAGCAAGATCGACGAAGAGAGCATGATGAAGGGATAGAAGCCCTTTCTGACGCACCAGCCGACCTCAAGAAAGCCTGGTCTTGGTAAGTCACATCGGCGAAAATACCTGCCCTGCAGACACTGATTCATCAAGGGACCTTTACAAATGGGCTGCCGGTATAATGGATGCAAGATGTTTCCCAGGCGCGGCTCTCGCCAATAACAAGCTTGTTGGAGATCTTTTAGATGATCCCACTAATGGAGCTCCTCTAGTAGTAGACCATGACTCTCCAGTCCTTATCCCCGGTGTGGACCTTGCTAATCATCGACCGTCTGCGAATGTGACGTGGCTCTACAATCGAGAGGACTGCTGTCTGGTCATAGATGAGCCATATAGAGGAGGACAACAGATCTGGAATAACTATGGCCCAAAGCCAAATGAACAACGTAAGCTACGTCCACTGGGGGAACCGTTGACCGTAGATCATTACTGATATATATCAGTCATCATGGGTTATGGGTTCAGTCTCTTCCGAAATCCTATGGATCGCTGTAATTTAGCTATCTCCTCGGGGCTCTCCTCTCGTAAAGAACTCAACAAGAGCCACTCTCCGATGGGAAAGAGAGTATCAGCCGGCGATTGGGATACAGCAGTTTCTGCTATGCCAAATCTCACAGAGCAAATACACAATGAAGGTATACAATGGCTTCGTTTACTAGACCAGATCGAAGACAATGGGGAGAACGACAGCCAGCCATCTTATGAATTTTCGCCGTGCTTTTTGGAGGAACTATCTGGCGCTCTTTCTAACGAGCGCGAGCTTTTCGAGCCAGATAAATCGTTATGGTCCAAAGACAAATTTTTCGACGACACCCTTACAAGAAACCAGCTCAACGTGATGTGCGCCGTAGTGATGAAGCTCCAAAGACAAACAGCGGCGATCACCTTTCACGAAAATGACCTGCCGCAGTGGCCCATGAACGACAAGCAATTTCATGCAGCGCGGTACCGTCGATTTCAGCTCCATATCCTCAGGACGGTCACCCAAACGTTGCTCAGCAGTTTGCGAACTTCGGTTGGATTAAATTCTGATGGAGCAAGGTGTATGCAAATTGTTCGGCTCGAGCGTATTCTGCTAGAATCACCTAAGGATTTCTTGACGCAGTTTCGTGCCTGTCTGAACGCAGGCTTAGGTACTCGAAAAGTTGCAAAGATTAGGGAAAAGCAGTGGGTCGAATGTGCGTTTACTCTCTGGATGTGTGGTCTCTGGCTATTGGATCCGTGTGGTTTGAAACGTTGTGATGCACCTTCCGGCTCAGGCTTTCAAGCCAGAATTTCCCAATGGTTTTGTTGGGTGCGTCGAATTTATGGCGATTCGCCCGAAACAGAGAACCTTGTAACAGTCCACAGGAAACGAATGCTGGATTCGTCTAGGGGCTCATCTAAAGACTGTGGAGGCAGTGGTACAGATATGGAGAACATTGACAATAACATCGTGGGCCCTGACGTCGACAGTAATGACTTTTTAGCTGCCGAATCTTATTTACGAGTGGTCAGTGCCGCTGTGGAAAAGAAAAACAGCTCACTATACAACCATCCAGAGGTAACGGCCATACGACTTTGGTGGTGCATGAACATCATCAGACAGGAAGGGTTCATGTGCCCTAATCTTGAGGGTGAAACTGGCGAGGAGCATGATGAGTTTGTACTATTCCTGGAGGTAGGACAAGAGTCTGAGGATCGGGCCGCCATCGAGACGCAAGTTAGAGACAGCACAACATTGTGAATATGCCTTCAAACGCAAGCGTATCAGGTGCATACAACTGTCCAGACCTGCTTTCTTCTGCACTCAGCCCCTGTCTGCTACAGGGGAGACCCATTCACCTTTGTTAACCAGGCATCAATTTGTCAAAGGTAATTCATTCAATGTGGCTGTGGGCTATACGAGCTCTGCCGCTACACGTGCTTATGCTATATTGAGCCTACCGCCGTCTATAAAGGTGCCTCTAGAACCCACCGGTCTCCTTCTTAAATCAACATACCTTCTGCGTCTTCACAGCTCGACTTGTCCAACTTCCCAACACAAACATAACCAATATCTCTCTTTCCCCCCTGTTTCCAATAACAAACATCTATTCATCCAACCCCTTTTCCACCACTGTCCCGTGCACCACCGCCAAAATGAGCACCACCTCCGCCTACGACAAAACCGTCCTTGCTCGCATCGTCACCGCCCAAATCTACGCCCACCTCACCTTCCCCGAAATCGCCGCCCTCCTCACCCTCGCCTACTCCAACGGCACCCACCGCGAACAGTACCTTGGCCTCCCGAAACGCACTTACACCACCCAAACCGTCCGAAACGCCTACACCACCCTCCTCCGCCGCCACCGAACCCCCCAGGCCCGGCAAAACTACCTCCGCCGCCAGTCGCTGCTCCTAAAGTCGCAACTCATTCGCGAACTAGTGCACATCAAGGCGGGTTTGGATAGGATGAAGAAGCCTATCGAGGAGCAGAAGGGCGAGTTGAGCTGGTTCGAGTATGTGCAGAGCTTGGCTCTGGAGGAGATTGACGAGGCGAAGGAGTGGGCAAGGGGGAAGGCCGGGCTGGAGCCGGAGTGGTAGTGGTGGTCGGTGGTTGCGTGTTGGCGAGGTAAGTGTAGTGAGGATTCGTCCGATGGGGTTGCGTGTGCTAATGACGGTGCAACAGGCTGGGGGCGTGTGCCGATTTGGCTACTTTGGCTCTTTGAGCTTTTCATAATACTGGCTTTCTAATACAATGAGAGCACGCTTTGCTTCCGGGTGGAAGACCCTTGATGCACTGCCTTCCTCTGCGAAATCTGCCATTTGATCTGTGAGAGGTTTCTACTGATCCATGCCGCCTATTCGCTCAACAATATATTCGGCTGTGCTGCAACCCCTACTGTACAAAGCATACACTCTTGGTCTCTTGTTCTTCTGGTTCCCTAATCTTCAAATCTCCTGACATCTCTCATGCTTGAAAATCGCGTTAACACTTTCTATGTCAGGTAGAAAGTCTTCATGCACTACCTCTTACTATCAAAACCAGCTCTGTGATATGCATGAGATCTCTTATCATTCATGTAGTCTAATGGGTTAATCATCGATTAACTATGCTGAAACCTCTACCATACACGCAGACAAAGCCGATGGTCTTCGTCTTCTGTGTCTTTAATTTCCTAATATCTATTGTACTTGAACAGTGTAAGAACGCTTCTTTCCGGGTTGAAAAAGTGACTATGTAGTGCCTTTACTGCCAAATCTTCCGTTGTAGATTGATTCATATACGTTCTATACAGTGCGTCACATGGGACTTGATACGAGCCCTACTCAGTGCTTCACATGTGGCCTATCTAGTACTCGACCTGAAAATTTAGATATATCCTACCCGGTATGTGCTCTGTTCGTAGAGCTTCATATGTGGCCTAAAACTCCACGTCTACCCTCCCCACCAAAGCATATCCATATCCCCATTCCAATACCGCACACATATTCACGCAAACATCAGCCAGCTACCCCACCAACTCGCACTCTTTCATTCTCTCTTCATCAACCTCTTTCAACTGTCGGCTTCTTTTCTTCGCAACCTCCTGATTGTCGTCGACAGCAAGGCGGGTGGGAGATTTGGTGGAGGAGGCTGCTTGTTTATTGACGTGGTGACGATGTAGAAAGGATTAGATGGCATTGTGATAGATCTAGGGGATCGCTATTGCATGAACGGATCGTTCGATTCATGAATGGAAAACTCATCGATGAATGACAGACCGGTTCGATAGGGGTTTATGAGCTGACGGGTGGTGTATGATGGAAAGAAGGGGGCCTTTGATGCATAGGCAAGGACTTGATATATTGGGGGCGGATGTTAGTGGTTTGGGTGTGTCGTGTGGTACAGCCCCTCTTACCCATTCAAACAACATACCTGAAGATCTGCTGTCTTAATCACCTGGTGCATCTCTGTCTCACCTTTCATCCCTCAAACCCAGCCCTCACCTCCCATCCGACTTCCCGTACCCACACCTCTCCACAAACTCCAGCCACCCGAGTGCAACAGGACACCGAGAGGGAAAGGGCAATGTGGCTTAGTAAGCTAGTTGAAGATGCCTATTACCCCGACGTATGAGGATGTATTAAAAGAAAGCGGATGTGTTATGGAGACTCACCAGTATTCGAAGAAAATGCCATCAGCTTTCCATGCCAAATAGATGTTTGCGAGGGTGAATAGGGCTCGGGACCTGACCATGACCATACGGCGAAGGTGCGGTTGGTAAGCCGGGCTGAAATCCGATGGGGGTGGATTCTGGGGTAGAAGAGCGTGGCGGTGGGAAGGTAGATGGATGTTTAGTGGTGATAAAACTACTTGTCTATTCGGTTCAGATCAGCTGTACATCCTATGCGCGAAAATGATACCAGAACCGAGACGAACCCGTAGCAAACGACCTCCCGTATCTCCTCTCAACCACCGCCACCTTCTAATCTGTCGATCTCGCTTTTGACCCTCTCCCTCTCCGCCCTTAGCCCCACATATCTCTCCCTGATCTTCTCCCATTCCTTCCCCTCCCAATTCCCCAGCCTCTCCCGCACCACCTCGTCCCTCTCCTCCAGCCTCGTCCTCCACCCCTTTAGAAAACCCCCATAACTATCCATCGCCATCCTCACCTCCTCATCATATACCCCCGCATACGCCTCCCCTCTGAGTATTCCCAACCTTGCGCTCATTCCCTCCGCCACCGCAGCCAGATATGCGGACTCTGCACCCACGGCTCTGGAAACCGCGCCATGCTTATAGCTTTCGAGCGCGCGGATGGCGAGTGCAAGGATCGCGCGGTGGGCTTCCAGAACCGAGGAGGCGGAAACGGCGAGGGCAAGACGGGTGCTGTGGAGGTGGGTTTGGGCGGCTGCGAGGGCGGTGCGGCGGGCTGGGATGGAATCTGCTGCTAATTTTGTTGTGGGGGATCTGGCGGCGATGTGGAGGAGAGCGGAGGCGAGGGAACAGAGATGGGTGGAGAGGAGGGGACCTAAGGGGGTGGGGTCGATGGCGAGAAGCGGGTGCAAATCGGCAGGGAGGGGAGGCGGGGCGTGGAGGAGGGTTATGAGATCCAGGAGCTACCGGGGTTTCCATCAATCCCTTTTCTTAGCTCGGGAACAATTGGGGAGTACCTCATCAGGAAGCTCAAAAGTCAGCAAGCACGGGACTGTGGTTTTCAGAAAGCTCGTTTTTGCAGCGGTGGTTTGGGCGGCGAGGAGCTCCTATCACGTGTCAGCGAATTCCGCTTTCAATCATTCCAGAAAATTTCCTTAGAGAGGTGATACACGCACTTCTTCAATCAACGCCTGCGCTCGGGCTTCGGACGAGGACAGCTTAATCGAGCCGTCGGGGTTTAGTTTGCTATTTGTGAGACGTTGGTGTAGGGCGGCGAATCGGGGATTGTTTTGGAGAGTGGAGATGGGGATGGGAGGGAGCATAAGTGGGTATGACTAGGGGTGATTTGGTAGGTCATTTCATGGAGAGGTTCAGATGCGTGGTTGACATGCTTTTGGCGTGGATGTGGGGAATTTAACCTGGGGAAGGGAAGGGACCCCACCAAAAGTCCTGTCGCCCTTTCTCCAGTTTTGCATCTGTATCTACTTTAGTTCACAATTGGAAGCTGTGAGCAAGAACCGTCTACAATCCGCAACTTGCAGCTCTAATTGAGTGATTAAGGTGTTGAAACAAAGCATGCTAGACCAGCAGGAATCCGCTCAAACCTGCATTGAAGAGCTTCAAAGTCCCCATAGCAGCAGCAAACGATAAGGAAATTCAAGACCTTGGGTAGTTCCGCCGCAAGGCTTCCGAGCTTCAAAGGATACATTGCTTACTGGTAAGAATCCTTTGAGCAGGTCTTCAAAGCTTTCCTTGATATCCAAAGGAGCGCGCGCAAATTACTGCCAGCTTCCTTGAAACGACTACGTAAATTCAAACTGCGTCACGGTTCCAGGTTTTACTTCAAACAACCACGTACAAAGCCCAACTCATGCTACACTGTTCAACTTAAATACTGCAAGGAGACCACAAGCCCAAGCCAAGCAAGTGTGTCCCGGTACAAATAGTCAATATGCCAAGCAATAAAGAGCTGATGCCGATGGTCAACTGGGTGTATGATTTGGTGCTATGGACGTTCTCAATACTGGTAGACCTCTTTTTCAGAGAAGTACACCCACGGGGTTCTTGGAAAATACCAAGAAGGGGACCCATAATCTTCGTCGCTGGTCCCCATGCAAACCAGGTGAGCCGAGTACAGCCTATTAATTTGAATAGGGGCTAACAAAAGGTGTTTGATAGTTTGTTGACCCTCTTATCCTCATGCGGGTAATCCGCATGGAGGCACACCGCCGAATAGCATGGCTGATTGCTGCGCACTCAATGAAAAGGAGATTCGTCGGAGCTGCGTCAAGGTTAGCTGGTGCCGTACCTGTAGCGAGGGCGTTGGACAACGTCAAGCCGGCCAAGGGAAAGATTTATCTACCAGACCCGGTAAACGATCCCACGCTGGTTCGAGGTGTGGACACGGATTTCGAGAAGGAAGCGCAAAAAGCCGGTCTGCTGGTCTTACCACGAGTGGGTGGTGTTACTGCGAACACGGAGATACTAGAAGTTCACGGGCCAGAAGAGCTTCGTCTCAAAAAAGAGTTCAAGGAAGAGGTTGCATTGAAGCTGCTCACCGGCAGAAGTGATATTAAAGGGGAAGACAACGTTGGAGATGGTGGAGCTAACGGACACATAAAAGATTTTGGGGGAACATCGTTTAAGACAGCACCAAAAGTAGACCAGACAGTCGTCTACGACGCTGTGTTTGAGAGACTCAATCTTGGTGGCTGCGTTGGCATTTTCCCGGAAGGAGGAAGCCATGACAGAACAGAGCTTTTGCCCCTGAAGGCTGGCGTGGCGATTATGGCTCTGGGATCGCTGGCTGCTAATCCGGACTCTGGCTTGAAGATTATACCCTGCGGTATGAACTACTTCCATGCTCACAAATTCAGGTCACGTGCCGTCGTTGAATTCGGTTCACCGGTGGAGGTCCCTCAAGAGCTTGTGGAGCTGTACAAGAGTGGCGAAAGGCGAGAGGCCACACGTCAACTTCTCGAAACGGTGTATCAGGCTCTGGTAGCTGTGACCGTGACTAGTCCAGATTATGATACCCTGATGGTAAGCAAACTCAATAAGTACGTTCTATTTCAGGCTAAATTCCATTAGTTAATACAAGCCGCACGGCGCCTATACAATCCTACTGGCAAGAAATTACCTTTGCCATTAATTGTAGAGCTCAACAGGCGGCTTGTCAAAGGTTACACACAACATAAAGATGATCCTAGGATAGCCAACCTCAAGAAGGCTGTCATTGCCTACAACAAGAAGCTATGGCTTCTTGGTATAAGAGACCATCAAGTAGAATATGCAAAGTTCTCGGTCATCGAAGTCGTTGGCACTCTACTCTACAGGCTTGGAAAGCTCGCGGTCATGGCTGTTGGAACTTTGCCCGGCCTGGGGCTCTTCGCGCCAGTCTTCGTAGCTTCCAAGTTAATCTCCATTAAGAAGTCTCGTGAAGCGTTAGCAGCCTCAACCGTCAAACTCCAGGGACGAGATGTCATGGCAACCTGGAAGCTCCTCGTGGCTCTCGCCTTCGCCCCACTCCTCTACGCCTTCTACACGGCCCTCCTAACCTACTGGACCTACCGCAACCGCGTCCAAGGCCTGATGCCTGAATGGATCCCCCTTTGGATGGTCGTCGCTTTCGGCGTTGTCTTCTTCCCCTCCATTACCTTCGCCGCGCTCCGCTTCGGCGAAACCGGCATGGACATCTTCAAGTCCCTTCGCCCGCTCGTCCTCTCCCTCAACCCCACCTCCGCAAACACCCTCGTCAAGCTCCGTGAAGAGCGCGCGCGGTTGTCCGCTGAAGTCACGGATGTCATCAATGAACTTGGGCCTGAAATGTTCCCCGACTTCGACTCCACCCGCATCATCGCCGATCCCTTTCGCGAAGGAGGCACTCCCCCAACCTCGCCCAAGTCCCCCCGACACCCCCGCACGCCTCCCCGCGACATCAAACCCACCTCATCAACCACTACCACTACCAATGACACTACCGCCGCCTCCATCCCCGACTCCTCCTCCACCCAAACCCACCTCCCCCGCAACGAATCCTTCGGCAACCTCGGCAACATCGGCCTCTTTGCCTCGCGCCCGCCCTCCCGCAGCCGCAGCCGCACCAGCTCCAGCAGCGGCTTGCCAGGCTCCACAGGGTTTCCGGTGAAGGGATTCAGCAGCATTAGTTCCAAGGAGACGCTCGAAGAGGTTAGCAAGAAGATCCGCGGGGCGATGCAGGAGCGGGGCGCGGAGAGGAGGAGGAAGAGCGAGAGTGGGAGTGGGAGTGGGGGGTGGGATTTTGCGGGGAGTGGAAGTGGGAGTGGGGGGGAGGCGAGTGAGGCCGGGGAGAGGGATGCGTAGGTGTGGCGCTTGATTCCTCTTTCTTTGAGCGTGGGTGTTTGGGGTACATGGGAATTTTCTTCTTGTGTTTTGGGCCTTTTGTGGGGTGGATGTAGAATAGGGTGATGATGAGGGGGTTGGTGAGTGGATGGTGGGTACTGGAGGGGTTTAAGCTGTTAATAGATATATATGTATGCATGCACTGCACTGCACCATCATCTCGGGTATCTCTTCGTCGCCCGCTCCATCGGTCCGATTGCACAATATACAACTGGTCCACAGCATATACTGCCCAGGATCTCCTCGACCTCATCCAACTACTGGTATCTAGAAAAGTAAATCCCATGTTCATACGAACCACCAGGATATATCTAACGACAAACCTTGCGTTTTTTTTGGGGGGGGGGGGGTTTTAGGCTCCAAAAGCCCTTGTTTCCACCACTACAAAAACACCCCTCGTCTCCCGTCAAATAGAAATGTTTGTATTGTGTTACTCCTCCGTTAAACGTCGATAGTTCTAGCGCACAACCCAGCCTGCATGCATGCATGCATGTATTCTTAGTAATTGTTTAATGGGATTCGAATATATATATATTATATACACCCCGAACTTAGGATTGATAATTGCCGTTTTAAGTCGGGAAAGGGAGCAGAGCTGCTTTAGAGGGAGCAGTAAGGGAGCAGGGGAGAGCAGCGAGGGAGCAAGAGGAAGTACTATAGGGCAGTGCAGGGGCGCAGCAGGTGAGAGCCTGAAATAGCTTCCTCCGTCTCGGCTTGAGCTGCCCTCGTTGCTTTTCTGTTCCCTAAACTTCGCTACTTCCCACAGGATCCTTTTGACAGCTGAAGTGATCATAAAACTTCCAGCTTAGACAGAGGCTTCGGTAACAGATTAACCTGTTCTGTTCTGCCAAGGCAATCCTGAGCAGATATAACTTCCTGGCGCTCAAAAAACATCTTAGCCGCTGCGCGGTCTCTATATTTATGTAAGCAACATTCTCTACAACTATACAGTCTAACCACAACATGAAACAGTTCATTCACAACTTCCAGCGATCTATGTCTATTGCATCGTATTTCAATTGTCACTAATCTCCAAATATTTCCTGAGCGTATAGCTTCTGCCTCAAGCTATGTTATCAAAGTATCAACGCGCGATCGTCTTCCAATATGCAGATTTCAACGCGCCTGCTCTTTGCCGTTTGGTAAGCAAGCTGCGTGAAGGGCAGTGTTGCTTTTGCGGTACTTCTCAGGTACCAGCATACGGTAGCTTCAACTGTGCTCAAGCCCATAGTCATCCGATCTGCCATGCCTAAATTCTCGTCCGTCTATTTCCCCTTCGGCATCTCGCTCCCTTATATGCCTTCCCCGCCCAGCCTCGTCGTTCCGTCGCACCTCGTGTTTCCTCCTCTCACGCTCGCGCTTAACTTCAAGCTCATCGGGTCTGGCATGCCTGGATTCTTATCCGAGTATTTTCCGTTTGACCTTCCGCTCCCTTATATATCTTTCCCGTTCAGCCTCGTGCGTCCGTTACCTCTCTTGCTCAAGCTCAAGTTTATCTGGAATGCTATGTATTGGCCTGGTTTCTTGTCGGGATGTTTCTCCGCGCGGTAAGGGGATATTGTCGTGATGTATCGTGATATTCGGAATAGTTGTTATTATTGTGATTTCTCCGTACCTCGGGAGGGGAGGTCTGGGCTCTTGGATCTGTAACCTTGTTCTCTTATCTTGTTCTATTCGGGAGTGAGACTCCTCGACATGGTACTCAGACTCTGCGAACCCATCTCTACCACTGTTATTTGTTCCACTCTAGGTCTCCGACTCCTCGATACCATTCTTTGCACTAGCCTTGGCCTCCTCTAGTCCGGTCCGTTACTTAGACTGCTTGTTGAGCTTGAGCGACTTTTCCCTCCTGGCCCCTTATTCGGATTTTTTGGTTAAGTAATTAGTATCCAGGCTCGCAAAAGCAAAATAGCGGCTTTCCGCTTTTAGCCTAAGCATCTCTTGGTGATTGTCGATGATTGGTCCCTACACATTGACTCCCCGTGGTAGAAGGTTGTTTAGACAGCATCAGTCCAACATCGGTCTCATTTCTTGGAATCAAGGCTCACGTGATCCTTTGGCTTATAGGGGGTGTTATTCGGACGTCACATCGTGACATCGTTAAATAATGCATTTAGCTCAAATTGAAATGATTCAGATATTATGCTGCCGCTGCAGTATCTTTGGAAGCTTGTTGAATATGTAAATGCAATGGCAAGGTTGGAATTTTTCTCTGGAAATGGCGACGTTATGCTACAAGACATTTAGGAGTTTGGAATAGCATGGCTTGCTTTTGATCATTCCAAGAAGGCGAGCAGGAAAATACTCAGTAAGGCGAACGGCTTCTTGTTATATAGTCGACTTTAATTGGTCGCTGTCACTCCTTTCGATATATAGATCTTCTACTTAGTGTTTTAGATAATAGGTTAAGCTCAAGATTCCGTACTCCTTCGCCGCGGCTGCGCTTTCCGCGGCTGCACTCACGTACACAAAAAGTGTACCTTGTAGAGTGTTCGACGCCGACGACAGCTAAGGGGACAAAAATCTGCCCCCCTCTTTCAGCCTAGGGTGAGCGCCGCTCTACGCTCGCGCGAGCCTGGGTGATCCTGGGTGATACCAGGGTGATAGCCTATCTATAAAATATAGGGGAGCTACTGCCTGATACCTATCCTTAATAGAGAATTGAAAATTATTATATATTAATTTTTATATTTTGGGAGAGCGATTTATAAATCTATTAATACTATTTATAATAGAGTTAACAGAAGATCTTGTAAAGTCCATAGTTCTATAGGCCGCTCAGCGTACCGCCGTCGGACCACCGTCGAGTCGCCGGCGGGGTTCCGTCGGCCCGCCGCCCACTTAATGGGTGGGACGCGCATTACGCCCCAAGGGGCAGGAATGCGGCCGCCCATCGATATATAAGAAGGGGGAATCCGCAAGACTAGCTCGGTAGTAATTAGTCTCCTAATATACCATCCGTGCGACGGGTCACCACCGTCGCCCCGACTTGTCCTCGCCTGCTCCACGCCGTCACATCCAATCCTACACAGCCACTGGTTTACCTCTGCCCAGCTGATTTGTGACTCTATATTCTACATGGTTAACCAACAATGCTTGGGCCTTTTGACACTTCTGGCTTGCCGCATTGACACCGATCGCCGCTTGGCCGTAGTTAAGTGGCCTGGCACGAGGGGAGCTGAGCTTGAAGCTAGGCGGCAGAAGCTGTCAAGACCTGTCTTCACGACAGGTTCGGAACAAGCAGTGGAGAGCTATAAGATGCGAATATCCAGCAATTGTTCTTCGAGGAGGTGGTGAGGAAGTTGGAGGTGTGTGCTGAGGCTGTTGCTATATGATACAAGTTTCAAGAGGCAGAAGCGCGTCCAGATCGTGTTATAAGTCCCAAGAAGGATTGGAAAAGGATGGGGCTAATCGAAGCGTTTCTCCTAACCTCCTTAGACAAGGCTCGAAGTCCCAGCACCACGAATACGTTACAGCTCCGGCAATTCCGGAATCTGACAGCTAAGCGTCGGCAAGTTCTCCTAAATTCTGGCTGACACCTCGCAATATCAAGCCTCTCGAGCGATGATCATCATCACAGCAACTCTCCGGTCACATTGGACATTGGCATTGCTGAACCGCCATGAGAGCAGCCATACAATCACTCGAGCCCCCAGATCGCAGCAGCAGCAATGTCAACAACACCAATACCGCAGGCCATTATTCAGCTTCCTACTCGCAAAATGCCTTGATGCGATGCTGATAATTTCTTTGATGTTATTGTTCTCAGACTGCGGATATCCCATCGCCAGAGCGAAGTTGACCCAATAAACTTGGTCTTCGCCAGTAGTAATGTTTTTAGGAAGGAAAAATTCGTTAGAGAAAAGCCTGGCAGTCATGTCTACGATGCTTATACCATTCGAGCGCTATCGATTCCGCAACGTGAGCGTCATTAATGGGACGTGCACCTGGGCGCTTCAAGCAGCTTCAGGATATTGCAAGACTTGTAGATAGAACAAGCAAGATTCAAGTTTCGGAGTCATGGGTTGAGAGCGCTTTGCTTGTTTCGTATATTCAGGAACTTCTTGTTGCTGCTTGGCCAGTGGGGTATGAAAGGTGGCGTTCTGAGGTTTTATATGTCCTAGATAGCTCTCGTAGATCTGATCTGCATCGATCCCCCTTGCGATATACACAAAGGCTGTAAAGACTATGGAGCTGTCGACTATCCTGTCAGGATTATCTCCTACACTTGAGACAGGGTCAGTTCGGGTTTATCGATGTTATGCCGGTCTCCTTTGTCCTTTTCACTACAAGGTAGCTTAGTAACGTTACAATCTCGTCTTGATTATGACAATGCTAAAGTGTCTAAAATGCAAATTTAAAATGACTGCTTTGAAACTAATTTGGCTGAGTTATCAAAAATTGAGAATAAATTAATATGTATTGGTAGATGGCTTTAATAGAACACAAAGTCCTTGATAGTCTAGTGGTTATGGTAAGAATAATAACACTGAGATTGAAAGTATTAACTAATGCAATCAGATATCCGCTTGTCACGCGGATGGCCGGGGTTCGATTCCCCGTCAGGGAGTTGGTGTTTTTTGGTAATCTTTTACGCTCAATATATTGCTCCCCTTCCTTAACAATTGGTAGCAGTGCACGGCGAGATGCTCTTCATGTCGTTATATATGGGGCCTCCGAAATCTCGACGGTGAACGCCTGCCCGACGGCCTGTGCGACGCGAGATCCAGACAGCCTACATCCACCACCAAAGCCTCTCAAAACAGATAGTGTGCCGGATAGCACGTTAGACTTCTAATCCGAAGAAACGAATGAAGGGTTCCGACTCCCCCTCTGGCCATCAGGTTGAGAGCATCGATGGGAAGGAACTGGGGTACATAAAAGGAACGGTCTGCCGCCTTAGGAACGGCCTAGCTCAAGACATGCTTCACCACCAAAAATAAGGGCTTAAATCACCATTGTTACTACTAGATAGCCTGCCAGCCAGCGATGAGAATTCTTCGAAATACACGCCTATTACATCAAAAATGGAGCTCAAACTTATCGATAGAACTAAGTTTTCCACCTGAATATTTCGCAACATGCCAAAATACCAACGCGGCAACAGTCCTGCTCAACCATCAACCACATCACCATTACGCGCTCATTCACTAAAGTGATGTTACTCAAAGCGAAATATGAGCGTCTACAAGCGACGACGTGGTCCTATAACTACCGAGGACGTCATTTTTTGATCTTTTTATAAGCAAATGTTACGTAACAGTTGGGTATGGAGTTTTGCCAAGTCTTTTTCGATGCTCCTCCCCAGGCTCGCAGCTTATGAATCTTCAATGGCCCCCTTTATCGCGATCCTGATCTCCCGCCATTTTGACCCTTTACAGGTTGCGGAGGAATCCAGGGCCCAGTGGATTGCACCCGGCGATGTCTTCAGCGTGGTATCATCAATGTATCAATCCAGAATGGGACCGGATGATAATCCTTCTTGTACAGGCTGTTTGCCAGACCTTGCAGCCTCTTCAACTGGCATCTAGGCAGCTTATTTGCTCGATTGTTCCCTAACCGATCGGCCCAAACATGGCTTATAGCCACCAGATTCCAGCCGGCCATGGGCATCTTTAGCCATCCTGATACTGTTGCCTTCAGATGCGGGAGAAGCACTGTCTCGAGCTTGCCATCCTTGAACATGCATGCTGGGACTTTCTTTGAAAAATACTGGGCTTGCGGCGTTTGAAGCGCCTGAGATTTGAGCCTGGCGACCATGGTAGGCCTAGGCTTGAAGGTATCAGATCCGGAGCTAGACTTCAACTGAAGAGAGTCAGAATCAGCTGTGCTTGCTTTGATAGATTTCTGTTGAAGCGTCTCTAGGTCAGAAATCTCTGAATCCGAGCTTTGCTCACTAGTAAGCTCTGCTTCGAGGGGCCCGGTAACTGGCTTCTGTGGTTCCAGGAGCTCTGATTCATCCATGTCAAGATCCCTTGGGTCCAGCTTCCAAGGATCTGCTTGGGAGGAGGAGACTGCAGCGTCTTCTTCTTCATCAAATGTTGGCACGCTACCTTCTTCGAAACCCACAAAATCATAAGGACAGCTGTCATGAACATGCCGTGTCTCGTAGGTTGTTGTCTCAATTTGATAGGCAACGCATTCGCTTTCTCTGCATTCCAAGTAAGACTGCTCTGGCCTTGAACGCCTCACCTGACTAAAGAATGCTATCTCCGGCAATCTTCCGTCGACCAGCTGGGCTAGAATCCTTCGCTCATGAGGGCACCGTTCTTCATCGTAACGGAAATCAGGTATGCCCCGGAGACGAAAAATGCTGTAATCGACAAACCGATACTCCTGCTTTATATCATTACGGATGGGCCGAAATATGAGATCCTTTGCACGAGCCAGGGTAGCGCCCAAGATGACGATACTATCCCAGATCGATGGTTGGACGTCGTCGGTCTTGACATTCTGTCGTAGCTCATTGTGATGCTTTTGAGGGACGAGGTTTGTGTTAGAAACACGATTACGTGCCCGCTTTATTGCTCCTGATCGAAAAGAGAATCCGTCCATCTCTGCGGTTGTGTCTCTGTCAGCGATAGTCGACTGACCTTCATTGTGCTCGTAAGCTACCAGATACTCCTGTAGGAATTTGCTCGTCACGATGCGACCATTATCAGCAGTGTCTTCCAAGAAGTCGGCTTTGTTCACGGGTATTTTCCACTCGCTGAAGAATGCTTCCAGTAGCCCGAAATAGAGCCAGCTCTGAACGAAGCTTGAATAGATATGACGCCGCTCTGGGCCGTCTTCTGATATTTCCGAACACAGGGCGCGCGAGCCAAAGTTGTCGAATGGCGGGGTGTAGGAGAATCGGCGGTCCTTCAAGTATGGTACACTTGGGAGGGGTGTTGCCTGGCCGCTCACTTTTGGCAGATGATCTATGGTGATACCAGCAAGGTCTAGATACAGGCCAGACTATCACTTACGGGCAATGACTATGAGGGGACTTTTGGATTTTGCTTTTCGGTGGAGCAGTCGCTGTTGTTTTCAGGGTGTTGGAGGGGAACAGAGACATGCTGCAAACATAATTGAGCCATCCATCGAGCTGAAAGACGATAAGGCTGGGGGACATCGTTTCTACAGCCTTTCGGGCTGCGCCCCCTGCATCGCCCCCTATATCGCCCTACCTTATATACTCCCTCCCTTTCCCTGATCGAAAAAAGCAAACACCAATCCTAAATTCGGGTGGTATACAATATCTATATATATTATATATACCCTGAACTTAGGATTAAGAATTGCCGTTTTCGATTGGGAAAGGGAGCAGGGGAGAGCAGCGATAGAGCAAGGGAGAGCAACGAGGGAGCAGGGGGGGAGCAGCGAGGGAGCAGAGGGGAGTAGAGGGGGAGCAAAGCGCCGGCACCTTAGTCAGCTAGCGGTCACGTGTTGGCCTAGGTTCGGGGAAACTATATATATATATATAAATCATATATTGATTACATATATCCTGAACTTAAAATTAAGTATTGCCGTTTTGATTTAGGAAAAAGGAGTAGAGCCGTTTCAAAAGCAGCAGCAAAGGAATATGAAAAAGCACTGAAGGAGCGTAAGAAAGTACTGAGGGAGCACTGCGGAGCTATGCAGAGGCGCACCACATAGGGGCCTAAAATGACTCTTCGACCTCGGTTAAAGATGCCGTTTTCTCGAGCGCTTTAACTTGAATCTACAATGCCACCTCTTATTACTCCCTTCCTTTTTCCCTCCCTCATAGAATCCTAGCCACAATCCAGTAATGGTCGCCAAAGAAAATCAGCCGCCATCCGGGACCGGTCCCCCATCGCCATTTGATAGGCCTATTAAAGAAACTCTTCCACCTCTCTCAGGCTTCGCGCGCGCCTTCTTCAATGCACAGCAATCTCCCGAGGTCAATCCAGCACCATGGCAGCCTCCTCCCTTTCGCAAAGAGCTCTTCTTCTTCTATGGAACCTTGATGGATCCTGCGACGCTAACTAAGGTCTTGAATCTCATTGAGCCACCGATATTGCAGCCGGCTACAATTACTGGATATCATTGCAAACTATGGGGTCCCTACCCTGTGCTCCTGGATGGGCCATGCGGTGCGAAGGTAAAAGGGGTTGCGTTCGAAGTCCAGTCCGCGGAACAGGTCAAGCTTCTGCAGGATTATGAGACAAAGCGCTATAGGAAAGCCTCTTGTCGAATTCATCTGGAGGATGGCTCAAAGATTCGGGGGAAGACGTTCGTATGGCACTCAAGTGTTGAAGAGCTACACGAGGGAGTGTTCGACTTGAAAGACTTCCAGATGAAATCGTTAGAAGACTCAGTCGCAGAGCGTCCGTTAAGCGGGACTTGAGAGTAATTTTCAACATTTAGGAGGATAAAGCAAGGATTCATACTACCGCTTGCGCAAGATAAAACTGACAGCCCGCGAGTTGTTTACTTACGAGTAGCCGAAGATAGGGCGGTAAATGATATATTTTTCCCCTACCACATAGATTACTCCATTATTCCGTAGTATTAATTCAAGTAATTAGTACACCACAATAGTTATCTTACTGATTAGGCTGCACTGCTATAATTTTCAGCTATCAACAGTCTTCCAAGCATGGCTGCAATTGGAATCGAAATTGAGATCCTCCTAAGCTTGAGGGATGAAGAGAGTGGTATTGATGGGACAGCCGACTTGGAGACCTTTGCAGAGTGGCTTGTGGACGAATTCAACTCTGCTACGCGCGGGGAGTTCGCCATGCACTCTGACATAGATGGTGAGTATAATGGAGAAGGGGAAGGAAGAGAGTGGAGTATTACAGACGATGCTACACTTGACCTCACCAGGACCAGCAATCAATGTAGGTCCTTGATTCGCCATCTGCGACTCCCGGAGTAATGATCCATTTAAGCATAATAGTTACTCATGTTCTCCAGGGGCTGTGGAGCTTGTTTCGCCAATTCTCCGATACGAAGACTTAAGTTGGCGTGCCGAGTTGCAAGCAATGTTTGAGAATATCGAGAGTTATTGTTCATTTACAACCAACCGTAGCTGCGGCACGCACGTCCACATATCTCCTGGCGTAGGATTGATGTGGTCAATCGGAGATTTAAAAAAGATTGCATGTGCAATTCTCCACTTTGAAAAAGCGTGGAACGTTATCGTCCCAGTAGCACGGCGATATAACAAGTACGCCAAGAGCAACAGGTTCGACAATCCCAAGCTTGCCATGAAGACAGATGCACAGTGCATTGAAGCAGTCAATGCATGCGAGAGTTCTGTTACAATTGCGGACCTGATGAATAACGATGGGGACCGGTATTTTGGCTGGAATCTCACGAACCTTTATTACGGCCAGAAAATGACCGTGGAGTTCCGCCGTGGGCCAGGCGTTCAAGACTTCGGTACATGTGAAGCATGGGTCGCGCTGGCTGTAACGTTCATACAAGCCGCACGCCAGGCGGAAACTGTCATGGATGTGATCGGATTCTCTGCAAATGTCGAGGGGTTAAGAGCATTTATTCACGAAGGGCTTGAGGAGATCGGGGAGCAAGTTGGAGGAATAGATAGTTTGTTCGATGGGAAGACCGGTGCCATTCAGGTATCTTCGATCGGTCAGTTAAGCGCTACGGAGCTGGAGAAGTTGCGTCAAAAGAAGGCCAAGGACGACAAGAAGAACTTCATGGTGAAGAAAATACAAAAGACTTCTTGAGGAGGACTATCTTATTATGTATAATATGTACCTTGATATCTCTGGTGATTGATGACTATCCAGAGTGCTGCTGACAGCTCAATGATTACACGATATGGTAGTAGCGTCCCAGAAACGTACCCTATGAGGGGCCACAGAGTGAATCCGACTATATAGCTACCCGCGCTCAGGCAAACTCATCCCGGGCAAACCTCTGTCAGGTCCGGAGCAGGCTCTCAAAAGTTATAATAGATTGGTGGTGGCTGGCGAAAAACAGGCTTTAAAGCGTCGAAGGAGTACGCTGAAATCAAAGTTTGCTACATGGTACAAAAGGGATTTTAGTTTAATACATAGTTCTAGGAGTATGCCCGGCCCGATGCACGTTCCGGTCCCGTGCACACCCCACTTTACTACTTTCATCTTTCTTCAAAAATCAACTACAAATTCAATATGGCTTCAATTGAAGCAGCTCTTGCAGATCTAGCTTTGCAAGACTCACCTAACTACACTGCGACTGCAAAGAAATTCAATATCAATCGAAGCACGCTGTCGCGACGACATAGGGATAAAACGGCCTTCGTTAAGGAAAGCAAGCAAACGACGTCAATTCTTTCAAATCAACAAGAAAAAGAGCTTATTCGCTATATAAACAAGCTTACCGAGCGTGATATACTCTTTTCCAATGCGATGATTCGTGTTTTTGCGTACAATATATCTGAAAAACAGTCAGGCAAAAACTGGTTTTATGAGTTCGTTCGACGTCATTCAGATATACTGCAGTCAAAGTTTCTACAAGAAGCTGATCTAGAGCGAAAAAAAGTCGATAATGCATATCAATATCAGCTTTATTTTGACCTAGTAAATGTCTTCATTACGTTTAATTTCATACTAATATAAAGATAGATAAAGCAAAAAATCGAAGAATATGAGATTCTTTCTTCAAACACATATAATATGAATGAAAAGAGCTTTCTACTTGAACTGCTTTAAAAAACTCGAAGAGTCTTTAGTTTAAAGCATCTAGACAGTGATAAATTGCTGAGTGCTGATCAAGATGACAATAAAGAATGAATCATCTTGATTGCAATCATTTGCATGAATATGACTGATATATTCTCTTCGATCATTTATCAGATGATATCAGACAATATTCAGAATAGCTGACTTACTGAATATGATCTCAAAGAGCAATTCTGCTTCTTTGCTTTCTCTGCTACTGACTGAACTAACGATGAATTGATCTACTCTTGACTCACTATCGTATTTAATCGAAATATGAGATCAAAAGTCAGAAATTCACACGATTATTATCTTCTATTTGTTGATGAGCATAACAGTCATATCAACATGAAGTTTCTTGACTGATGTGAGCAGAACAAGATGCTCGTGACTCTATATTCTTCTCATTCTACTCATTGTCTTCAATCTCTGAATATCAGCTTATTCAATTCTTTGATCAATTACTACTCTTAAAATCTGAATGATTGAATCTTTAAGAATCAAGAACTTTCTTGAATATTGAAAAGAGACTTCTTTGATTTATTTTAACCTGCATATCAAGCTGCTTTCACGTCTGTCAACATAAAAAGTGAATGAAAAAAGACAGAATTGCTGTCTTTTGATTCGTCACAGATCATAAAGCAGATTAAATCAAACGCTAGATCTGATTCAAGTTATTCTTCTTCTTCAGCATTGTCTGAAGCTGATTGAAGAATAATTCAACGATTAATGAAGTCAGTTGTAGAGAAAGTAATTGGTTCGAAAGCTCATAGATTGAACAATATGATGAAAAAGCTTACTACAGATGTTGCTCTTCTGAAAGCAGAAAATGAAGATCTTCGATGAACAGTATGTATAGAAAGAAGTTGCAGACGACGTGACAAGTCTTTATTTGATGATCTAGAGATTAATGATGAGGCAAAGAAAATGTTTTTTAGTTCTAATAAGATTCAGACGGCTCGTGATCATCAAATTCAAAGAATCGAAGAGAAACAGCAAGCTGTTACGAGCGTACCAAGGCTGAATAGAGCTAGTCAATGTCTTTAGCTCAGATCTGACTCAGATCTGACTCAGCTTCTATTTTCTTTTCTCAACATCTCTTTGTTCAACATCATCTTTCTTTCTACATCACATTCTACTCGTGTCACAAACACATTTTCTTCAAGCTTAGCGCAGTCTCTGAATATTACTTAAATAGAAGCTCTTGTACTCATCTTCTTCTGTATTCTTAATATTCAGTTATAGCTACCTCTAAAGATCAAG
>JAABUR0100003797.1_pt1 | contig 20824 bp, 34 predicted proteins | sample 5560091 | NCBI WGS metagenome assembly JAABUR01 (sample SAMN10711879, study PRJNA513375) | rock metagenome | isolation source: Antarctica rocks | place: Antarctica: Victoria Land, University Valley sud
GCGCCCGGGCCCCCCCCCCCCCCCCCCCCCCCTTTTGTGCAACAGCCACGGCGGGAAGCGGCTGTGAAGGCGAGAGTGCCGGAATGGCGACAATGCAGAAGCGTTTGCCGTCACCTCTAGGAAGCGATGGGCGGGCTCTGCTGATCCACCTAACGGTGTGAGATCCTCAGCTCATGCGACGCATGCTGTGGCGGGCCATGGATCGTTTCAACCCTCCGGCGGACCCCGGAAGCTTTCGCATCCGATGGGAGCGCTACGGCGGCATCCCATTCGACATGCCGTCAGACCCCGACGATCCCGACTCGCTGGCAGCAGCAGCACGCCAACCCGGTCTTCCGGACGACATAAGAAATGCACTCCTCGTCGAGGCCGAGAGGCTGCGTCACCGCATTTAGGGCATTAGCCAGAGCTCCGCGCCGTGGACCGCCCCCCGCCCCACCCCGCACGGTAACTCCGAGCCTAAAGGCAGGAGTCAAAACGGGCAGGCCCGCTGCGGCGACCATGCGGGAGTCTGAGTAGCGGGCGGCGGCCAACCAGCCGCGGCCGTCCCGGGGCGGGACCACTGGCTGACCGCTGCGACTCACGGCCGTAAGATGGCGCTCGTGGAGAAGGCCGATCTTGCCGCGGCAGTCGATGCATGCCGATCGTTGATCCGCAACAGGTTCCGAGACGACGGTCACCATGGCGCGGACAGCGATGCTGCTCGACGACGGAGCGATCCTGACCGGCACCGCCCCCCGATGCGATCAATCCCTCAGTCGAGGTCTGCCACGAGACCGAGCCCTACTGCGCTGCTTTCCGGCTGGGAAAGCCCGTCGTCGCGTCAGTGTGTCTGCATCTTGGTTCTAAGCCCCTGCGGGGTCTGTCGAGAGCGACTCGCCGTCCATGGCCCCAACCTGCTTGTCGCCGTCGCTGACGTCGATGACCCAACGCTGGTCGTCTGGAAGCCGCTGAAGCGCGTCCTGCCCGACTACTGGATGACGGCCATTCCAGCCGAGATCGAAGCAGGCTGGACTGATTAGCAGGGTCGGCTGCGACCCCAGCCGCCGCTGCGGTCGTCCGAGACTGCCGGATTCACGAACACGCAGAACTCTCGGCCGCTCCATGTCGACCGCAGCAGGCTTCTCCTCTTGGCCGGATTCAGCAACGTCAGGAGGCCCCTGCTTTCGCTCGTGCGCGAGCATCCACACCGAAGCGGCCAGAGCCTCGAATTGCGCGGATGGGAGGGACGCCGGGGCCGGCTCCGCGCTCAGGGTGACCGGATGCGTGTTCCTGGCGCGGGGACGTGACCCCCGTGCACGCCTGCTACCGCTTCCCCGCGAAGCTCCGCGCCTACCGATGACCTGTTGCAAGCGACGGTCGCGCTCGCCACACCCGACCTCGCTGCGACGCACGGCTTTGGAGCGGAGTAGAGCCGATACGTCTCGCCGACTACTTCCGCGAGCTCGCGGGCGAGTGGAAGGGCTGGAAGGGCGACAAGGTCTTCGCGAGTGTGGAGCACGACCTGAGTCTTCGCGCGACGCACGACAGATAGCGAGACAGATCGCGTTCGCTGCCGCTACGCATGGTGGGTTGCGTAAACGGCTCTTGGGATGGGTTCAACGGTTGGTGGGTCGTAGGCGTTCGGCTTCGCGAAAGGTCGCCTCGTCGATCTCGTCAGCGAGCGAGTCGTCGAAGTCCCAGAGCTGGTCGGCGAGCATGCCGTCGTCATCGTGTACGTGGCCTTGGTCGTAGGCGAGCACCGTGGCGTCGGCATAGATCTCGACTTGGCGCTCAACTTCGCGCGAGTTTTCGTTGACTGCGTAGAAGTGTGTCGATGTCCCGCGACCGTTGAAGTCCTCGTTCCAGAAGTAGCGGAAGTAGCGCACCAGTGGGACCGCCGGGGAATCGCCTCGGAGTGCCGCGTCAGTCGACTTCGGATCGATGAACCGGCTGCCTGCAGCCGCACTTACCGAGATTGGCCGGAGAACCTTAGGTGGTGAACCAGCCCGGGTTCGGGCCGGCGTCGCGCCAAGGCCATCTGCAGCGCGTCGAGGACGAGCTCGGCTCGCATGTGATCGGCCATCGCCCAGCCGACAATTCGTCTCGAGAACGCGTCTTGGATCGCGGCGAGGTAGAGCCATCCCTCCCACGTTCTGAGGTAGGTGATGTCGGCGACCCAGAGGGCGTTCGGCGCGGCCGGACGAAAGTCCCGCTCGACGAGGTGATCGGCGACGCGGACGCCCGGGACCCGGATCGTCGTCTTGCCCTTGCGGCGCTTGATCAGCCCGGAGAGGCCGGCCTGGCGCATTAGCCGCTCGACGCGCTTGCGGCCCACGAACACGCCCTCGGCCATCCGCAGCTCTGCGCGCACGCGCCGAGCGCCGTAGACCCTGCGGTTCTCGGAGTGGATGCGTTTGATCAGCTCGGTCAGCCATGCATCGTTTAACGCGCGGTCGCTGGGCGCTCGGCGCGCCCAGTCGTAGTAGCCCGAGCGGCTGACTTCGAGCAGTCGGCAGCACATGGAGACCGGGGTGCGGGCCTTCTCCGCCGAGATGAACCGGTAGATGCTCACCGGATCTCGGTCTCCTTTGCGAAGAAGGCCGCGGCTCGCTTGAGCAAATCGCGCTCCTGCTCGGTCCGCAGCAGCTTGCGCTTGAGCTCGCGCAACTCCTCACGCTCAGGCGTGCTCAGCCCTCTCGCAAACCGACATCGATCTCATCGCGCTTGTTCCACGAACGCAACGACTCGACCGCGACCCCGAGCTCACCCGCGATGACCGCCAGCGGCTTCCCCGACCGGCGATACAACTCGACCGCCTCACGCTTGAACTCCGGCGGATACGGCCGCCGACCCTGACGATTGGCCATGCTGGACATCCTCCAGCCAGGCCCCGACAGACCCAGCCCTCAGGTGATCTGCCCCTGATTTGGTCACTCCAGGCCGCCAAGTGGTCCGGCTACTTGTTGATGCCACAGCGCCCGCGCACCGCTTAGCGCCCAGGTGGCATGGCAGCCACCGCTCGCACATAGGCGTCTGGATCGGCCAAGAGGCGGTCGAGCAGATCCTGGCGATCTAACTGGCGCGCCGCGCGAATCAGTTCTAACCGAACATTGATGGTGTCGTCCGCGAGCAGGCGCTCGCTGATCGCCGCGCTCAGTACCTGCCGGTCGCGTTCGGCTGCGCAATGCAGCGCCGCTGCACGCACATCCGGCTCGGGATGAATCAGCGCTGCTGCCAGCCCGGGGGGCGTAGCCAGTAGCGAACAACGTGCGACCGCGTCCCAGACACTGGCGGCAATCTGCGCGTTGGACGACGCCCAAGCTTCGGCGACTACTTCGGTCAGACCGTCGGGCAGCCGCTGCGCGCGAGCTGTCAAAGCAGCGCAGGCCTCGATGGCTGCTGCCTGCAGGTAGTCGGACGCGGCAGTGAATCCCAGCCGGAATCGGTTGAATGGGTCGGTCATGGCTTCCTGGCTGTCATCCCAGGCCGACGGTTCAGAGCGACCGGCCGCTACTTTCACCAGCGCGGCAGCCGACGCGGCCGCCTGATCAGGCTCGAGCGCGGAAGCCATGTTGATCAGGGCGTTAACAGCCGAAGCCCGATTGATTTGAGGCTGCTGGCCACTGGTGGCGAAATCGGTCAGCCACTGACGCAGCTGATCTCGCAGTTGCCGGTCGGTCAGCGCGCGAGCCGCGAGGCCCAACCCTTCGAGGCTCAGCAAGCCGACCGCGTGCCCTTTTTCGTCGCGCCCGGCCGGGGCCTGCAGATGCTGGGCCAAATGTCTCTCGACCAGCTGGCTGACCTCGGGATCGTTGACTTCCGGCGTACTCACTAGCCACGCGTACAGCGCTGAGACATCCTGCTGGACGTGCTCGCGGACCACGGCTCGGGCGTCGGGGTGATCGGCCAACCGCGGGCCGAGCCACGCCCATGAGATGCCGGCGTAGGTTCCGTTGCGCACAAACACGCTGGCCAGCACATCAGTCTCGTCGCTCACGCCGGCGTTGCTGGCCAGCATCAGCGCTTCGGCCGCTGACCGAGCGACCCGGATGTCAGGCGTATCTGCCAGCACGCGAAGGCGTTCGAGTAAGTGCCCGCGCCAAACTTCGGCCAAGGTGAACACCAAGGCAGCTGCTGCCTCGGTGGCACGAGGAAGCAGCTGCGGGCCGATTCCGGCCATCGCGTCGGAGGCACTCTCGTCCAGCACCCAGGCGGCCAGTTGAGCTGTCTGCGTTTCATCCAGCCTTCGGCCTGCTGAGGAGACTGCCGCCAGGCTTGCTGCGCGCTCCCAGGCCGCGCCTCTCGGTCGGATGATCGCGATCATGTCGGTCGCTGACGCTTGGGCGGCGGCCCGTTTGGCGTCGTCTTCCCGGCCGCCAGCCACGAACATGGCCAACGCTTCAGCGGGCCTCTTGGCATGCATGTACAACTCGCCCAACAGATGCGCAACGAACAGCTGACCCCGCAGGTTGCCGGCCCGCTGATGTTCGGCCCACGCCAGCCAGTAGCCGCGCAGCGCGTCGAAGCCTTTGCCGATCACGCGGGCCGCGAGCCCTGACCTTTCGTGGAAATCGGCCCGTGCGTCAGCGACATCCGCGTTGTCGCCGCGCATGGCGGCGGCCATCGGCCGCCGCTCCCAGCCGCCCGGGTTCCACTGCCCGTTAATCTCGGCCCCAGATTCGGCGGCGAAGTACATCTCTGCCACCTGACCGGTGGCGCCTCCGACGCGGCTCCAGAGCGACGCCGCAGCCTCGAAGCGGCTGCTGGCCTCCTCCACTGCACCATCACGCGTGAGCAACACGCCGTAGCGCGCGGTGGCGATCGCCAGGCTCTCAGGCTGATGGTGGAGTTGATCGAGCAATCGCTCATACCGGTCGCGTGCCGTGGACATGTCGCCCAAGGACAGCGCATCGATTGCCAGCAACCTCAGCAGCAGTTCGGGGCCTCCCGACAGCCCATCGGCGTCTGCTGCGGCGTCCAACACCGCCTCACGGTCGCCCGCCCGAAAAGCAAGCTCTGCGTAGATCAGCCGCCAGTAGGGCAGATCCTCGACTTGTTCACCTACTGGCTGGCTCGCCATAATGCGCCCCAGTTGGGCCTGCGCCGCCTCCGGCTGCTCCGGCCATTTGACGGCAGCCTCCCACGCGCCGGCAACCCACTGGCGGTTATCAGGCAGCCACTCGCGCATCTGGCGGATGTCCCCATCTGCGAGCGCGGATCCGCGCCAGGCCCGACTGCGCAGTACCACCGACAGCGCGCTTAGCGCAGCGTCGTGATCACCGGCCGAGGCATGAGCATCAGCCGCCTTGCGGCGAAGGCTCTCCGCCGCAACAGCGGCGTGGCGCCCGAGCCGATCCGTCTCTTGGGCAAGCTTCTCGAACTCGACGGCCGCCTGCGCCGGATCAGACTCGGCTAGTAGCTTCGCGGCTTCGTAGCGGGCTTGGCCTTGCGGCAGTAGAGCAGCCGGCCCCTCGGTCACCAGCCCGCTCAGCTCTGGGCGGTCCGACGGATCGCTCCGCGGGTCAGGCTCACTAGGCGTTGGCGGCCGTGCCGAAGGTCCTCGGCCGCGAATGCCCTCTGCCGATTCAGGCACCGCCGCAAGACCGGAACGCTCGACCACAACCTGGAAGAGGCGTCGGCGCACCTCTCTTTCGAACCGCTTGAGGTCGTCGAAGTCGGAGAAGTAATCGGTTCCCGAATCGATCAGGCTCTGCCGGAAGGTCACCACCTGCAGGTAGTTCTCGCCTGGATCTTGAGCCAGGTCGTCATGGACTTTCTTGAACCAGATCAGCGGTTGCGGCCAGCGGTCTGCCGTTTCTTGCCGGCGCTCGCACACCCGTTCGTACTCTTCCAGCGTTCCCGACTCGGCTTCACCGCTAAGCGACCCCACAGTACGCCAGAACAGGGCCATCAAGATCTCGCAGGCATCGACGTCCGGGTTGATTGCGCCTTGTGGACGACCACCTGCTGGGGAACGGTCACCGCCCTCGCGCAGGTCGATCTGCACCTCGAACGCGGCGAGATGACTATTGAGGTCCTTCACCACCTCGCGAACGATCTCCCTTTCGTTTTCAAGCTCTCCCGGCGAGCCCAGAAACACCACCACCTCTGCCTTCAGGGGCAGAGCAATGGATGTGTCAGTGGCGGCGAGCATCGCGAGCGGCGAGAGACCCTATCGGTGGTCTTGCTGTTGGACAATCAGCAGGCCGCCAGGAGAATGTGGAACGGGCGGCGCGGTTCCGTCATGACGAACGCCAGGGCGGGACGTCCGCGGGATGAGTACGAGGCGTCACCAAGTGTAGTCCGTCAAGCGGACTCCGAGGAGCGGAGATTGAGGCTGCATGCGAAGGCCCTCAGGAGCTGAAGCGACCTTCAGGCCCCTGCGCAGAACGCGTCGACTCCGGAGCGGAGCGCACTTGACGCGGCAAGACGCCACAGTCCGCTTCGGACGACGGGCAGCAGCCCGTTTCGGACGGGCCGCAGCTTTCGGTCAACCGATGAAGTGTGCGACGAGGAATGCGAGGCCCGCAGCGGCGGCGACCAGCGACGCAACGACCTGTCCGATCTCGATCCAGGCGTCCTCGAAGACCTCGTCTTTTTCGAAATCCCACAGGAATAGGAACGCGGCGAGCGCGAGACACAAGACCCCCGCGATCCCGAGGAGGCCTACACCTAGGAAGCTGAGCAGGGCGAAGATGGCCACCGCGACAACGACAACGGCGGCGGCGATCATGTACACGAACCCCAGCGCCGCGCGAGCGTACGGCTGGCGACGGGTTGGAGCGCCGCGCTCACTGCCGCTTTGACGGACGAAACGCAGGACGAGTGTGGCATCGTGCGAGTCGTGCATCCACGATGGCGCTGCTGTTCGCCGCAAAGCCGACGCCGTGCCGGAAACCGTCCCGTTCGACGATGCGCTCTGGGCCGTTCTCGCCGGCGCAGTCGCTGAACGCAGCCGCCGAGGCAGTAGCGGATCTCGTCCGAGAAGCCGATACGGAGTCCGTGCCGAGACCAGAGTTCTTGTTGTGAGGGAGTGGGGACTGAGGAACCTGAAGCCGGAGGCGATGCTCCGGCTCAGCGTGGCCGGTCTGGCGCTTGAGTTGGCCATCGCGGCGAGCACGCTCGCCCCGGAGGCTCCCGTGGTTCCGCAGTGGCCGCAGTTCCTGTTCTTCCCGCTCATCTTCGTGGTTCATTTCTCGTCGGTCCTGCGGCTGTCCTCGGAGGGTGGTCGCCCGCGATGGCGCGAACTGCTCACCGGAGCCCCTCCCGTAGCTGTCGCTGCGTTCGTCGTCCTCTTCGTCGGGGCGTGGCTGGTTCTGATGGCCTCCATTGGGAGCATCGGTGGGCAGCCAACGATGAGCGGAGGGCGCTACTACCTCGATAACCACGGCACCACGTTACCCGTGACGAAGGCCGCATACGAGCACTCGCTCCTGCTTCAACAGCGCATCTTCACGCTGGGCCCGAGCATGTTCTTTGCGCTCGGCGCCCTGGTGCACTACTGGCGACGCGGCAACGGCGCCTGAACTATCGGCCGCGCGTGAGCTGCGGACCGGTACACCGCCCGGGCGCGCAACGTCTCAGAAACACTCAAGGCGCGCGTGTATGCCGCCTATGGGATCGCCTCGCATGCGGCCGGCTCGTATGAGGTCGACCACTTGGTGCCGCTCGAGCTCGGCGGGTCAAACGCCCGGTCGAACCTGTGGCCTGAGCGCGCGCCTGGCTTCGGACGCAAGGACGCGCTCGAGAATGCCTACCACGACGCCGTGTGCAACGGCACCGTGGCCCTCGCCGCGGCGCAGCGGCGCATGGCAAGGAACTGGCTGCGGTACGCGCCGAAGGCCAGGAGGCCGTCCGCATCTGCTCAACACAAGCCCCCCGTGTCGTCGTCGACGAGTCCCGCCCGACACGTCACCTGCTCCCACTTCTCCCGCCCAGGCTCAGTCCTACTGCGAGGCTCACCGGGACACCGCGGCGAACCTGGACCGCGATGGGGGATGGGCGGGCTTGCGAGAGCCTGCGCTGAACCGAAAGGACCGCGATCTCCCGGCGCACCGAGGCCTCGAGCGCCTGATCCCGCTTGACCGGTGTGCGAACGTGTGTTCGTGACGAGTGAGGGCAACGGCGCGGTCTACCGGGCATTCACGAGCGCACTGGTCAAAGGGCAGCTCGATCTGGCACGCGCCTACGCCGCCGAGCTGCCGCGCGTTGGTTTGGGTGACGCGCTGCAGATCTGCCTGCTCATGCGCGATCAAGACTCCGAGCGCTATGACCGCGCGGCGCTCCGCTGGGCAGGGCGCTTCGCGCTCGAAGCACGGGAGGCGACGCTCGAGGATCTCCGTGAGGCGGTCGCCGCCCTGGACGCGCTGCCTCACCGCTCGCAGGAAGCGATGGACACGCTCGCCCAGCTCTGCGTCGAGCACCGCCTCGCGTTCTAGGACCGCCCTGGGTGCGCGGGCGCATTTGCGTCACCGACGCGTCCGACCCGCGCTGTGTGCGCGAGCGCCTTGGCGCTCGTGAGCTTGTTTCGTCGGGAAGGTGGAACGTTGCCCGCGCGGGTAGCCGGAACCGCTTTCGACGACTGCGCCTTCGGGCTGGGTGGTCAAAGGCTATTGAAACGAGAGTTCCGCGTTCCCGAGACGAAGAGCCTGCCAGAGCGCTCGTGCAGGGACGCCGGACGTGAATCGGCGAACGTTGCGGATCAGCGTGCGGAGTGCCGACAAAGCTAGGAGAGCAGACCGCCGAAGTGACCTGCGGGATCACCGTAAAGCAACCAGAGCGTAAGTCCAGCTAGGACGCCAACTCCGGCGCCGACCACAAAGCCTCGGTAGCTGGACCGCGTGCGCGAAACGGCTATGCCGTCAAGACCGCGAGGAAGCCGAGAACGGGCAGGTGCATTTGTGGGTGCGAGTGTCCGGCGCTGCATAGCCCCGTGAACGGCGAGCGCAGGTTTTCGCCGTTGCACGCCAGAGCAAAGGCGAGGAACGTGAAGGCCTCGCCGACGACGAGTATCAACGCGAGCGGAAGCATGATCCGTAGCTTTGGTGCCGTTCCCACTCCCGGGAGTATCGGCAAGGGCGCGCCGCACCGTGAAGCGGCAGTCGCCCATCTTGCGGCTTGATCGTCAGTGGATGACCCCGATGGGCGGTCGGTCTGCCGGTCCGGGGTTTGCGTCAGCTACTCCGACTCTCCTCGATGACGGACGTGTTGCCTTACGCCAAGCTTGCGACGCAGAGTCTGGAGCGGCGGATCGAGCGTGTCGGTCCGGCGCTGGACCGCGCCGTCGAAGCGGCTTAGTCGCGTGGCCTAGAGTTCCAGTTTCTGTCGATCACTCGGTTGGTGAGCCGCGCTGGCAAATAACCAAGAGGCGGTGCTGCTCAGCGGGGCTTTGCACTCGGCATGCGGGGTGTATATTCGCGCTGGTGCAGGCCTCTGAGGCGCGTGACGCCATCTCGCGCCGGCTGGTGCAAGCCGGCTTTACGAACACATCGACAACACTGACCGACGCCGAGGCGCTTGTGGCGCGTCAGTCTCAGTGGACGGTTGCTGGACGGATGCACGTCTTCGTCGTGGTCTCTACGGTGGACCGCCTGTCTGGCGAGGGGGCTGAGCGCTTGGCGACTGCAGCTCAGGAATATGCGATCAAGCACAAGGGTGGACTACCACGCGGTCTGCAGACGGGTACTGCGACCATCATCGTGTTCCTCGCCGAGCACCCGCAGGACACCGCCGTGAGATGGGTCGACCGGTCGCCGATTCATCGCTTCGCAGCGCTGCGGTTCCCGGTCCTTGTCGATGTGGCCGATCACGAGGTCGTCTATTGGGAGGGCCGATGGGTTAGCGGCTGGGTCTTCCGAGAGCGGATCCTCGCCCTTGTCCGGACCAGCGTCCTCGAGCCGCTCACCGGCGTCTTTCGAGACGACGGCGAGAAGCTGAGATCGCGACGTGCCGTGGGCACCGAGGAGGAGAAGATGGCTGATGCCATCACCGATCATCAGAAAAAGACGCTGCGCATGTATGCGGCGATGGTGCCCGTAGCGCTCGTCCCAGCTGTCGCGATCCTCTACTCGGTCGGAGGACTGGGTCCTGCCGTGACTGGACTGCTGCTCGGGGGCGCGGCAGTGGGCTGGGCTGCCTGGATGTCGCTGCGGTAGTTCCCGTCGGTAACGGGAGGCCGAATGTCCGTAACGCGTGACCACTTTCCGACAGACACGGCCACGAAAGCGTAGGTGCCTCCGAGCCCACGCAGCCACGAAGGCGGGTCGCGAGCCACCCGCCACTAACCACCTGTTCATCGCCACGAGCGCGACCGACCCGTCGGCGCCGCCGGCCGCCGCGACCCAACTCGCCTGCCGCGCCGAAGGAGTCGTAATCCGGCCGCTCCCGTTTTCGACGCCGGCCGGCCGGAAGCAGGGGCCTCAGCGGCCGGTCGCGGGTCGTCGTTCGTCGACGAAGAGGCCATGCTGGGCCGTGCGTCATGACGCGGTACTGAGTCCCCTTACCCACCCTCACTACGGCGGAGATCCAGCGCCGTGGTAGTGCGCCGTTGTCGTGCTGGGTGCTGGTGTGACAGTGCGGGGCGTGTCTGTGCGATGCGGGAATCGAACCCGCGGGCGCTGCCCTCGCGCCACCCAAGAGCCGGCGAACCGGCATGCAACTTTGGGGCAGTTGCCGCCCTGGCGCTCGCTATCTCCTGTGTAGCTACCGACTCGCGTCGTTTGAGCTGTCCTGCTGCAGTTCCACCGTCCAGTTCGCGTTCTGGATCTCGACATCAAGCTGGCGGCGATCGCGCGCGAGTTGATCCACCCGAGACCGGACTGCCGAGACGTCGAACGTGCGGATCAGTCGGATCTCAGAACGGCTGTAGCGCGCCTGCTGCTGAGCCGTCGCGTCCGCCACGGCTTTCAATGCGCCGTGGAGAACCCCAAGCACGTCTCGTCGTGCCAGAGCCTGCGTCAGGGTCTGCCCGGACGAAAGGCGCGTGACAACATTGGTGTGGTTGATCTGCGCGATCAACGACTCCAACTCTGTGGCAATGTCCTCGAGCTCTCCAAGCAGAGGTTCGGGATCCTCAGCAGGCTGATCGCCCTCCTGAGCGAGGGCGCTCACCCGCAACCGGTCGCGGACCTCGCCGAGTCGTGCCTGCAACTCAGCACGACGTGCCAGCGCCTCTCCCAGCTTCTGTGCCATGCGGCGAATGTACCCGCGAGCCCGCCAGCGCCAACACCGCGGCCGAAAACGGGCGAAATCGAGTAGTTGGACTGCTCCCCGGGCGTGTTGACACTTCAGGCCGCTGGGATTGGGTCGTCGTTGACATCTTTCCGTAGGGCCGCGACTTCGCGCGGGGTCTTGTAGTTGAGCCGGCTGTGGGGCCGGTGGTGGTAGCGGCCGATCTCTTCGCTGGCGTCGTCGAAGGTCTCAAGCTCCAGCATCCCTCGCTCTTGGTCGGCTTCCATGGGCGATGCGCGGTAGGGAGCGGATGCGAGGGGCTGGGCGGGGCGGGGGCGGACCCGACGCGCCAGAGATATCCTCCGTGCTGTGGCTAACCGCCCCCGCAACGGTCGTTTGGCGCCCAACGAGCGCGCTGCCCAAGTTCGAAGCCTGCGTGGGGAGGGTCTGACGCACCGCGAGATCGCCGAGCGTCTCGACGTGTCTACCTCGACGATCGCCAATGACTTGCACACCACTACGCCCAGGCGGCGCGCCGAAAGCGACATCTCGAGCGATCCGCAGCCAGGTCGCTCTGACCCGGCAGCGGAGGGCTCTTCTAGGCGTGTCCTGAGCGCATTGCTGACGCCGGCAAGATCGCTCCTCGGCGCCGCCCGGCGACTGGTCCCCTGACCGCAAGGTCGAGGGTCGTTATCCGCGGGGCGCGGGCATGCGCGAGCGGCGTCCCCGGATCGACTTCCACATCGCCTCGTTGAGGGCGATCTCGGGCCCTGGGCAACAGGCGCTTCACCGGGACCCGGCTCGATCGGACGCGCCTCACGCCAGTGTCCCACAGGCCGATCCTTGGGTTCTCGCGGTGATCGCAACGCGAGCCCGTAGGCGGGTTCGCTGAGTGACCGTCCGAGGCGGCTGATGGGGTGCGCGTCGGTCGGAGCGGAGGCGAGCCCGGAGGGCGAGCCGTAGCGGTGACCGACGCGCGCGCGGGTTCGCCGGGGACTCGTCGGGCGCCAGCGATGTCCACCTCCTCGGCTGTCCGAGGTCAGGAGGAGTCGATGGTGCGGTTCTCCAACGCCCAGGTGCCCGAGGCGGTGCAGCCGTTCTGGGCGGCGCTGCAGGCCGGTGAGTTCATCGCCGCCGCGGCCATGGCGGCGGGCACGTATCGCAAGCAGGGCACACGCTGGGTCGCCGCCTGCGGCGGGGTGCGCCCGCGCCGTGGCCGCAACCTCAAGGGCCGCTGCTTGTCGTTCTCAGAGCGCGAGGAGATCGCGCTGGCCCGGGCGCGTGGCGAGGCCATGCGCGTGATCGCCCGGCGCCTGGGCCGGTCTGCGTCGACGATCTCGCGCGAGCTCGGGCGCAACGCCGACCGCCGCGGCTACCGGGCGACGACGGCGCACGCGCTGGCCTACGAGCGCGCGGGCCGCCCAAGCCGGCCAAGCTTCACACCAACCTGCCGCTGCGCCAGCTCGTGCAGGACGATCTGCGGCGGCGCTTCTCGCCCGAGCAGATCGCGGGCCGGCTGCGCCGTCGATTCCCCGAGAACCCGGAGATGTGGGTGTCGACCGAGACGATCTACCAGTCGCTCTACGTGCAGTCGCGGGGTGCGCTGAGCCGGGAGCTGACGCGCTACCTGCGCACCGGCCGCGCGCTGCGCAAGCCCGGCCGACAGGTGGGGCAGCGCAAGAACCGGATCCCCGACATGGTCAACATTGCCCAGCGCCCGCCGGAGGCTGAGGACCGCGCGGTGCCCGGCCACTGGGAGGGCGACCTGCTGATCGGCAAGCGCAACGCCACCGCGATCGCCACCCTGGTCGAGCGCGCCAGCGGCTTCGCGATGCTCGTCTCGCTGCCTGACGGCTACAAGCCCGAGCACGTCGCCCCGGCGCTCGCGGAGAAGGTGCAGACGCTGCCCGTGGCGCTGCGCCGCTCGCTGACTTGGGACCAGGGTCCCGAGATGCGCGACTGGAAGCAAGTCCACGTCGACGCCGGCATCAACGTCTACTTCTGCGATCCGCACGCCCCGTGGCAGCGCGGCTCCAACGAGAACACCAACGGCCTGCTGCGCCAGTACTTCCCCAAGGGCACCGACTTCAGCACGGTGACCGAGTCACAGCTCGATGCCATCGCCGACGAGCTCAACGACCGGCCCCGCAAGCGCCTCGCCTTCGCCAACCCCACCGAACAGCTCGCCGAACTCCTGTTGCAATAACCGCCAGAATCCGCCGATCCCCAATCGGCAACGAGCACACGCGCCATCGCGGTGCTTGGCCGCGCTGCCCGAAGTCTCGCCGTAGGACGTTCGGCTTACGAGACGCGGGGCGAGGTGCTTTGGGTCGCTGCCGCGTGGCATGGAAAGGGGAAGGGGGGAGGTCCCCGGTGGACTAACCGTTTGTCCGCGCAAGCGGTCACTCGGGGTCGGGCCCCGTGGTCCAGTGCCAGGACCCTTGCAACGGCGCATCGCGTGCTGTCGTCATGAAGCGAGCGTGCATCAGGGGCAGCACCTTGGCCAGGTATTCCGTTTGAGCTTCGAGGTCGCTGACCGTGAGATATTCCATCTCGATGTCTTGAGCCGTCAATGGGTTGGGCAGTGGGTGAGTCTGCCGGTCGAAGAAGCGGCGGACCTCCGCGGGCATTTCCTCAGGGAACGCGTGGCGGTCGGTGCGCACGCGAACGTCATCGATGAGTGTTCGAATTGGCGTCTGCTCGTCCGGCGTAAGAAGCGCCATATGAGGCCATCCGCCAAATGGGCCGCTGAAGTCGAGGCGGCAACGGTTCGGCAGGGGAGCCATGCCGTTCCACTTGCTGAAGAACAGCTGCGCCCGGTATTCGACGCTGGCTGCCAGACTCACCGGGCGAGCTAGCGGAGTAGTTGGATCCACCCAGACGAGCGCGCGCGGCCGCTGCCACCCCAGCCGCGCAAACGGCGGGTCGAGCAGCGCACGGACGGGCTTCTCGACGTCTCTGCTAGTAGGCGCGCGCACAATTCCGAGTTTCTCAGCTCAGCAGCTTCAGCTGAAGCACGCGCGTGAAGGCGTCTAATACGCGGGTGCCTGCGAGTGCCGCGCACAATCCGCGAGCCGCTTCCGCGCAGGTGCAGGGAGGCGTACGTGAGCAGCCGCGGCTACTGCTTCGGACGGAGGCTGTCGCACAAAGGTGGGTGCGTCCGGCGCGTTTAAGTCGGCTACTGGCATCAAGACCAGATCGAGCAGTTCGTCAGTCGCGGCATCCCGGTGTTGATCCCGCCCGACGCCGGCAAGCGCAAAGGCGCCCGCCCCGGCTGGGACGGCGGCTTCTACGCCTTCATGCGCCGCGTCCTCGACACCGACGACGGCAGGGCGCTCTACGCCAAACGCCAGGGCATGATCGAGCCCGTCTTCGCCGACACCAAGTTCAACCGACGCATCGACCGCTTCCTCAGACGAGGGCGATCGGCCTGCCGCTCGGAATGGCGCCTGACCTGCGCCACGCACAACCTCCTCAAGCTCTGGCGGCACACCAGTGCCACGCAGCCCGTCTGACGGCGACCGCCGGCGCGGGCGATCGGCCGCCCCCGCCATGCCCCACGTCTCACCAGCCCAACGCGCGCTCGGCAACTGATCGAGCTCCGCTCGTGCCGCCACGCTAACCAGCGACACGCCTACGGCTTTCTGCGACAGCCTCGACGGCAAGCAGTAGCGCGTTATGCGGGCCTCCGGCCGCCCGTGCGCCGGTCCCGGTGAGCGATCCCGTTACGGATACGGTTGATGTCGACCATGCAGCGGCAAGAGAGCGAGATCCTCGAGCGTTCCGACGTGGCCGCGGCAGCCGAGTTGCCCTTGGCCTGCACGCTGGCCCCGCACGACGGAGCGACGCGGACGGCTCGTTGGCAGCGCTTGGCCGACACCGCAACTTCCAGCACTCGACGCGCCGGGCATCAGCTCGAAGTCCGCTACAGGCTCGGACCCGGGGTTCGAGAAGAGTTGGAGGCACTGGCGGCCGCGGAGGCGAAGTGCTGCTCGTTCGTCGCCTGGGCGGTGACCCAAGACGGCGATCACGCGGTCCTCCAGGTCACCGCCGACCCTCGGACTCCCGACGACGTGGCGCCGATCGCCGCCCTATTCAGCCTTCCCTGATCTAGGGGGCCGGTCCGTAAGCCGATCCGCTTGTGGGACAAAACCTGACGTCGGCGAGCTCCTGCTTCCGCAATCCCTCCGCCCGCAGGACCACGCTAGCGATTGTCGACTCGAGCGGCCGTGGTACGACCCGGCACTGCTGCTGCTCTATGGGAACGACGACTCGCCGCGATACGGCCGCAAGGGCGACCATGCAGGAGCGTGGGGTAGCTGTCGGGGGCTTCGAGATCGTTTCGCAGCAGGACAGCGGCTGGGAGAAGAAGAGCGATGCTCTAAGGGGGTATGCCGGGATCCGGTTCGATCGACGGCGGGCGGACTCAAGCAGACAGCACAGCACTCGTTCTACATACGCGAACCGGCAGGCGTGAAGCACGTTGGGGCCAGCCGGGGCTGACGTTCTGCTTTCGCGCGGAGACTCTCGAGGTCGGTAGATCGGCGGCCGGGGGCGGTCTGGAACTTCGCTGCGGACGATGACCGCGAGCGCCGCTCAGCGATTGCCTGAGATGAGATCCCAAGCGCGCACGAGCTTCTCGTGGCGCATATCGGCTTTGGACTCGGCGGGATCGTCACGCATGACGGCCGGGTTAGGCGAAGGCTTGGGGAGTTGCTCACACGCCGACCGGTCGAGCTTGAGGATGACACCTCGCTCAGAGATCCGGTCGACGGCATCGGCGTCGACGAACCGGTGCTCCTGAGCGAACTGGTGCTCTGCGATCACGATTCCGTCAAAGACGTCCTCGCCCTCATCCGCGAGGACGTGCGCCACTTTCCCGATCTGCTCATCGTCGGAGCTGTACACCGCGACGCCCGCTTGCAGCACCTTGTAAGAAACCTGCTCACCGAGATCCATACCGCCAAGGATAAAGCCGGCCAGACCACGCCGACGCTGGCCAAGTCGACGGGACGCTTCTGCTCTTATCGGACGCGCGGCGAAGCGCCGCCCGATCACCCGCTCCCAGCCGGCGACATCGCAGCAGCGTGCTCTCGAAAGAGCGCGCTGCTGCTCGTCATCGTCAAAGCGGTTGCGGTACCCGGCGAGCGCACGCTCTCAAGCCCGATCAGGCGAGTTATGCGTGTCGAGCCCGTTCTCAGCAGGCGTGCTCTCTTAAGCCCCTCCGCGCCAGTCAGACAAGCAAGGTCCGGCCTGGCCGCCGAGGCCCGCAGAACGCCCTACATGTAGTGCTTGCCCGCGTAAAGGGCGGAAGGCTAGGGGCGCTTGTCGCCAGCTCGTGGGTCAGCGCGCCGTTGCGTCGAGCGGGCGCGGCGATTCTGATGAATTGAGCTGAGGACGATGACGGGCACAAGCAGGACGACCCCGCCAAAGAGGCCTCCGAGGAGAAAGAGGATCGTCTGGGAGCCCCACGGCGCCGCGATGAGCACCGCGAGGACGCCGCCCGTCCCGGCCAGCGTGAAGATGCCCCCGGTGGTTGCCTTGCGGCGCTGCAGAGGGGACCAGTGCTGAGCCTCACGGCGCACGTAGCGCAACGCCCCGACGCACGCGACCGCGGGAAGCGCAACGGCGCTCAGCGCCCCTAAAACCGCGACGAAGTACAGAACGATGCTCATCCCCGATACCCCAAGATAGACGGGCTTGGGCCAAGTCACCGGCCGATGAAGTCAGCGACCGCTACGACCAGCGACACGACCAGCAAGGTGAAGGACCGCGACACCGCGCCCCTGTCTCCTGCCAATAGTTGGTAGTGGGTCAGTTTGACCGGCGACGCTCATGGGCTCGGACTCGTTCCTCACGTCCGGCTTGGCACACGGCACGCAGCTCGCGCCGCGCTCGCCAGAAGTAGATGGCGAACATTCCGGTCGTGGCTATGAACGCGGAGACGAGCCGGTCGATCTTGAGCAGGAGGCAAACGACCACCACAAACAAGACGCCCACGAAGGCCACCGGCATGGCCCGAAGTACCGCTCGGCCGTAGGCGTCCATCGCTCGGCCCATGCGGCCCGGAGAGTACGCCTCGGCGGGATCCTCCTTGCGCATCGGTGCGATTCTCGCATGCCTAAGCGGTCGAGGAAGCCGCGCGACAGCCCCGCGCTCGCTGCGGGCGTCGCGGACCATCGGTGGACGCTCTATGAGATCGCCGCGCTCCTCGAATAGTTCGGCCACCAGCGCTGAGCTGGCGCCCAGCGCGCTACACGGGACCGAGAGGGCCGGTGCTCGGTCTTCCTATCGTCGTGCGGCGAAGCGTTGCCATCCAAGAGCGGCGAGGCCCACCAGTAAGGCGATGGCGATCGCCATGAGCAGCGCCAGCGCGAACGGTTTGATGTGGGCGGTCGTCTCATTCACGACGACGACAGCCACCACGATCAGAAGCCACTTGTATCTCGCCACCGCCGGCGGCGGCTTATTCGGATCTCCGTACAAGCGGATGCCCACCGCTCCAGGATAAGGCGCGGGCTTGCGCGCAGAGTCACCCTTGTGCTGGCCGGGCGGTGGGACCCCGCATACGGTCACGTTTTTCCCCCAAAGCGTGACCCTGGGGCCGTCCGAGGGGGGCCGTAGCGTTGAGCTGAATGGGTCCCACCGTCGCGGACTGGATCACCGCCGCCTTCACGGCGGTGCTTGCCGTCGTCACGCTGGTGCTGGCGATCGCCACCGCCCGCTACGTGACTCAGACCCGGTGCCTCGTCGACGAGACGAAGAAGAGCCGCGAGGAAGCCGAGCGCGGCAGCAAGCAGAGCGCGGAGGACAACCGACTGACGCGAGAGGAGATGGCGGCCAGCCGCGAGGAGACCCACGAGGCGCGCCTGCAGAGCGTTCGCCCCCGGCTCGCCCTGAGCCTTCTCTATCGCGGTCCGACCATGGCCTTCGTCCAAGTCAAGAATGTCGGGCAGGGGCCGGCGCTCGAGGTCGACATAGAGCTGGCGTTTGAGCCGGCCGAGGGTGGCACGCTCCCACGCGAGGTCCGGCGCTGGCGGTTTCCGCTCGTCGCTCCCGGCGAGGACCACTGGTTCGCGCCTTCGTACGGAGAAGGGGGTGGCTTGCTCGACGTTCACGGCCTCGCCGCTGCCTTCGACCGGCTAACGCTGACCGGCACGATCCGCGACACGCTCGGTGACGGTCACCGGGTCGATGAGCGCATCGAGGATCTCCCCGGCTACCGAGACCTCAACCGTCGAGCCGCCCACATCTGGCAGCAGGAGGAGCCGGCGCGCACGCTCACGGAAAAGGTCGGCGATCCCATCACCAAGGAGCTGCGCGAGCTGGCCCAAACAATCGACCGGAGCGCGGGGCGCCTCGTGCTCCCGTCGGAGAACGGCCAAGACAGTTAGCGGTGACCCGTCGTGTGCCCGCCAACAAAGGCCGGCGCTTCCCGTCCGAGCCGCTGACCGAGCACGAGGTCCGCGCGCTGATCCGCGCCAGCTCGCCGCGGGCGGCGACGGGGGTGCGCACCGGGCGGTGATCGCGGTCCTCTGCCGCGGCGGGCTCCGGGCCGCTGAGGCCCTCGCGCTGCACCCCAAAGACGTCGACCAGGCCACCGGCGCGGTGGTGGTGCTGCACGGCAAAGGCGACCGGCGGCGCACCGTGGGCATGGATCCCGCCGCCTTCGCGCTGCTCGAGCGCTGGATGGACAAACGCCGCCAGCTCGCCCTCCCCGTCCGGGGGCCGGTGTTCTGCACCCTCAAAGGCCAACCCATGGACCCAAGCTACGTGCGCCGGCTGCTGCCTCGCCTGGCCGCCCGCGCGGGGATCGACAAGCGCGTGCACCCCCACGGCCTGCGCCACCCACGCCTTTGAGCTCGCCGCCGAAGGCATCCCCGTCCACGTCATCTAACAACAACTCGGACACGGCTCCCTCGCGACCACCGACCGCTACCTACGCCACGTCGCCCCCACAGAGCGCGTCGCCGCCATGCAAACGCCAATGGACGCCCTAGCTACTTCGCTGCCCTAGAAAACGTGGGCGCGCAGGGCGCCCGTGAGGAGCTGAAGAACGCCGTTACCCAGGAAAATGACGCCCGTGACGAGGTAGGCCATTGGCGGCAAGAGGACGCCTGACTTGCCCTTCTGGCTACGTGCGAGGCGCGCTCGCGTGGCGATCTGTTGGCGACGAGCGATGTAGTAGGCGCCGATGGCGAGAAGGAAGGCGCCGAGCGGCACGTGCGTCCACGGCGAGTCCAGGAAGCCTAAGGTGGCGTGGGCAGCTAGGAGCGCAAGCAGCACGCCCCCGCCGAGGAGGGCGATGAAGAGCCCGATGGTAAACCCGATCACTCGCTTTCGCGGAATACGACGATTCTACGTCGCCCGTGCGGACGATTCGCGTCCGCAGGCGGAGCCAGGATGGATTGCATTACTCCGCCTCCTAACGTTGACAATGTGCAACACTGTAGGTGTGTCTGTGAACGTATCCGTACGCCTCGATGACCGCCTTGCCGAGCGCCTCCGTCTCCGTGCTCGAGCCGCTGGTGAAAGCTTGTCTGATCGCCTGCGCCGCTATGCCGAGGAGGGCGCGCGCCGCGACGAGCATCCGATGATCACGTTTCGCGACGGTCCGACCGGCCGACGTGCCGGATTGATCGGAGCTCCGGACGTTTGGGAGGTCGCGATGTGGATCGACGACCTCGAGCCGACCAAGGATCCGGCGGCCGAGCTCGCAGCCGAGGGAGTCGTGAGCCGTTCCCAGATTGACGCGGTCCTCGCGTACCGGACCACCTACCCCGACGAGATCGAGGCCAGGATCGAGCTTCACCGCAGCGACACCGCCGCCGCTCAAGCGCGGTGAAGCTACTCGTTGATGAGATGTACCCGGCCACGGTGGCTGGCGCGCTTCGCTCCGCAGGCATTGAAGCGACGACGGTTGCTGATCGTCGATTGGCGGGCGCGTCTGATCCGGAGGTGTTCTCTGCTGCCGTCGCCGGCGGCTACGCCGTGCTGACCGAGAATGTCGGTGATTTTGCGCGCATCGCCGCCGAGCACAGCACCGCCGGCGGCCGCCACCATGGGCTGCTCATCGCTTTGTCCAGTCGCTTCTCCCGTCGCCGGAGCGGTGTACAGCCGCTAATTGCAGCTATCCAAGCCATCGCCGACGATCAGGTCGATGATCGGGTCATCTACCTGCAGCGGACCGAACGCGAATAGCAGGGCCCCCTCCTGTCTGCGCGGAGCAGAGTTCTCGACGGGGCGCGGGCGAAGTTGCGCCGCAGCTTGAAGGCAGACCTGACGGCTCATACCGTCCGACGGTACGGCCGCTCACCGGTTGGGAGCGAAGTGTCGAAGGCCGTGGTGGCGGCTCGAGACTGCTGGAGGTCGTGGATTGGGAGATCGGCGGTTGCCGAAGGATGTCGTCGACCGAAATGATCGACTTATGGCCAGGGCGATGATTGAGTTCGCGAAGAGGCCGCGCGACACAAGGATCCGCCGTCGGACTCGCCCGAAAGGGCACCTCGCGGCCTACTACGCGCACTTCGAGCATGAGGGCAAACTCTAAGAACCTGTTTCACAACGCGCGGAGGTAGCGCTGGCAGATGATCGCGCAGCCGAGGGCCATGAAAGCTTGGTGGAGTTCGGGGCGGCGTTCCCAGCGCAGCCTGAGGCGGCGGAAGAAGTGCAG
>JAABUR0100003804.1_pt1 | contig 20810 bp, 18 predicted proteins | sample 5560091 | NCBI WGS metagenome assembly JAABUR01 (sample SAMN10711879, study PRJNA513375) | rock metagenome | isolation source: Antarctica rocks | place: Antarctica: Victoria Land, University Valley sud
TCTCATTGTTCGAGAAATCCGCTCGCACTGCGCGATCATCTGGCAAAGCTGTCAATTAGTCTTAACATCATCAGGCAAGCCCAGTTCTCGCAAAGATAGCTTAGTCTCATCTACCTTCTGCGGTGATAGTCCGCCTTCCGGCGCTACTTCCACGTTGACTGTTAACTTTAATCCCTGACCGACCGCAAATTTGGAGAGAACCCTCTGATAGAAAGTTGACCATTTTTGCGGAGGAATCTCGCCCGACCACATAATTCTGTTGATGATAGTTGATTCAGTTCTGGCATCATCTTCATCAGTCGCATTTGCATTATCGCTTAACGGCAATTGAGGCTTCGCATAATCCGAAGGCGATGATTGTTCGCCCGGAATATGCGCCGGAGCGGACGCAGATGGTAAGGGTTCTTTCCTTTGTTGCTCGTAACTTTCAGCCGTTTCTTTCGTGATGATGAAGACATCTTCAGAGATTTCTACATCGTTCGGGTTAATGCTTTTGTTAAAGTGAAACGGCTCATATTCACCGCTTGCCGTTTTGCCAACATACGCGAGTTGACCGCCGCTCACGCCCTTAGCAATAGTTTCTTTAATAGCGGTAGGATTAAGTAAACGCGGAAATTGCGGCGAAGCGAAGAAAGCGTCGCGCACCGCTTTCGTACTCCATTCCTTGAAGACCGGCGACCAGTTGCGAACAAGAAAGTTCGGACTGATGTTTTCTTCGACATCTCCATCTTGGCGCAAGCGGTTGATGATAAAGCTCGGCAGCGAATTAGCAGAACTCGAATGCACCAAGCCTAGATCAATCGTGCGTAAGGCGTTGTCCTTGCCTAACAGCACAATGTTTTTATATGTACGCCAAACGCTTTCGGCTAAGTCGCGTTTAGATTTCAATAGACTTTCGGCTAACTGCCGTCGCTGTCCTTCGTCGAGGCGAAGATCGCTCGCCTCCGTATCAATATCTTCCCAAGCTAATAGTTTTCTCGCTTCATCGTAGAGCGTTGACGATGCGTCTGCGACGCACCAAATGAGCGCGCTCTTGAATGTGCGAGACGAATTGCCACTCTCGCGCGTCATCTGTTCAATTGAGGCAAGCGTCGCGGCGTTTTGCAAAGGGGCATCGGGCGCAAGAACCACCATCGTCAATACGGGGCGATCTGGTATCTGGCTGCTTTTTTCAGGAAAAGGAATCGGCTCAACTCCCGTGACTTTCTTTTTGAATACTTCTGTTACCTCTGCGCGCACACGCTCTTCAATGTTCTTAGGCTGAATGCTGGCGCGGCGGTCGGCTAACAGCTTATTGAGGTTAGGAGAGAGACTGAAGCGATATTTGTTTCTCTCAACCGTCAAGTAGTAGCTCGACGTGCCGAGCGTCTCTAACACGGTTTCGACATTGCCGATATCCAGTTCAGGTTCGGCGACGGCAAGGCGAACTTCCGGCAGCGTGCATTCGCCCTTCCCTTGCCCGCCGTTCGATTCAAAGAAGACAACGGTCGCAGCCTTGCGATGCAGTCGCGCCTTCTTGATGCCGTTGACCGCTTCTTTATCGAGCCGAACTGCGTGTGCGTCGGGCTTTCCGGTAATGTCGGTTGTAACAGCGACTTCTAAACGCAACTCGCCGAGCTGCTCGAAGGTCGCGGCGCGAAAGAGTGTGTCATCGAGAGGCGCGGTGCCTAAGCTGATGAGCGGGTCACGATACGCGCCCTTATAATCCTCTTGGGATGCACGCGAAACCCACAATGCGAGAAGGCGCAGGATGCCGCGCGTGCGCTGGAAGCGCGGCAAGCTCTGCCACTTTCGCTCGAACACTGACAACACCATCGGATGAAAAGGATAGGTTGAGGCGAAGACTTGACGCGCGTTGTCAAAGTCGAAAAGCGCAGGCAATTGTTGACGATGCTCAACGACCCAATCAGCATATTCGTTGCAGGTCTGAATTGCTTCGCGCGGCAGCATCACTTTGCCATTCTGGTCAATGGCTGATGGATCCCACTCAAATAAGCGACGGCGGATGATTTCAGACGTTTCGTTTTCGGCGGACATGATGACCGCTTTACCGAGCCGGTCGAGCATCTTCTTCAACCGCTCATGCTCTTGTTGGTCATCGGCGCTCATCTCCAATTCAGACGCCGGAATGGAAACAACCAGCACGACGTTGCTGCGACCGCGCGCTTCTTCCGTCAAGCTTTGCAGGAAATTATAGAACTGTGGGACGAGTCCGCTACGGCGTCGCGCGCGGCTGACGTAAGCCATCAACTCATCAACGAGAATAAGGCATGGGCGATCTGCGGGCATGAAGCGGCGTATCGCATCGCCAGCCGGAGCCATTCCTTCTTTTTCGTGTTCGGCAACAATGGCAAAAGCCTCTTCACCGCCAAGCTGATAAGCAATTTCGCCCCAAGGTGTTCGACGCAATGGCGTGCCGTCTTCTCCGCCTCTTCCAATCGCCGGATCAAATTCAGTGCCGACAAAGGCAGCGACGGCTGCTTCGGGTACGGTTGACACTCCGGCGCGCTCCAGCAGTTTTTGCACGCCTGCCCATCTATTGGCGAGAGAGCCGTTCTTCGCCAAGTGGTAAAGAAGCGTCAGCGCGTGCGTTTTACCGCCGCCGAACTGCGTCGCCATATTGAAGACGGCAGAAGTTTCAGTGCGCTCACCCGAAAGCCTTCGCAGCACTTCGGCTGCGAGCGATGTCAGGTTCGTCGTCAGATATGTGCGCTCGAAGAATTGTTCGGGATTCTGGTAATCGTTCGGAGCGCGCCCATCGCGTATCTGATCGAGGTGAACGGCGAACTCGGAAGCATCAAGCGGCTTGCCCTCACGCAAGTCTTCGCGGGGCGTTGCAACTTTGTACCAAGGTTTCAGTGCCATATGTTTCTAAATTTCTGAGAGCAATACGCCATCAGTCAATAAAGCGCCGAGCCAACCCAACGCTTTTCGTCGCCGTTTGTTTTCCCACTCACGCTATATCAAGAGCCGCCTTTAATCCTTCTGCTATTTCATCGAGATAGTTCGCGGGTAGTACGCCGATATGTTGTGATAGTTTCGCGCGGTCGAGCGTTGTTACTTGGTGGCAAAGCGCAGTGCTGTCTTGCATCAAGCCTCCTGTACCCTGCGGCAAAGCGACGGCAGTTAGCCCGCGTTTCGCTTGCGCGCCGGAAGTCGTAATCGGAACAACGATAATCGAACGCCAACCCTGCGCTTGATTGAAGCCATCATGTGAGACGATTACAACCGGACGGTGACCCTTTTGCTCCGAACCGGAGCGCGGCGCGAGATCAGCCCAATAGATTTCTCCGCGCTTCATCTTCGCGCGTCCTCATTGTCCAACAGATGCTCAATCGCCGCGCTTTCTAGGTCGGCATCTAAATCCATGTCAGTCCCGGCGTGCTGCGCCGCGTATGCAGCAATGGACTCGTGACGCTCTTTTCGCTTATGCTGCTTTTCTCGGTTATGCAAGAAATCTACGAAGTCTGCCACTTCATTGACTCTCTCCGGTGGTAAACTTTTGATTTTCTCAACTAATGTTTCAGCCTGCATTGCTCTTGCCTCCTTACCGATTAAAACCCAAGACCTTTCTTGCGCGCCAGCACGCCGTCAACCCAACGCTTCTCGTCGCCGTTCGTCGGGTACAGAGCGGAGAGCGCGTTCGCCAGACGCCAGAAGCGTTCATCGTTGCCAACGCCGTCGTCAACGAGAAAGCGTTTCATCGCGTCGCCGCGCCCTGCCGCGAAGAGAATCATTGATTGATGAATGCGGTCGAGAACGGTGTCGCCGAGTTTGGGCGCGCTCTTTTCGCCCCAACCGCCCGTGTCGGCTTCCACGTCTTCGAGCGTGTCGAAGAGTTTGGCTTGCTTGTCTTTCTTCTTCGCGTTCTTGCGTGGAGTTTCGGCTTCGTCTTTGCCGAAGAGATGCTTGGTGCGTTCGGCGACGGAGAGCAGACGCGCTTTGTCGCCTTTGACTTCGACGAGTTGCGTTAATTGTTCGAGGTGCGCGCCCAAGCCCTGCGCGATCTTGCGCGCCGCGTCATACTCCAAACCGAAGCCGGTCGTCTTAGATGACTTAGCCGAAGGCTCTTCCTCATCGCTCTCGGCTTCCACTTCTGCTTCCGCGATTGTCTGGTCGCTGTCCGTCGTCACTCCGGCGGAGAGCGTCCAGAGCCACATCGCTGTGAGACGGGCGTCCGGCTCAAAGCCGGTCACGTCCGCGTCCGTCGCGCCAGCGAAGATCATGGTGAGGGCTTCTTTGGCAACGGCAGCCCAGACGTATTCGAGATACTCGCGCAGCGTGACCTGTTCGCCGCTCGCTTTCTCGACGCGACTGTAACGCGAGAAGATTTCGAGCGCGGGACCTAAACACGCGAAGATAGCATCCGCGCCGACGACGCCTTCCTTCGCTAGGCGCGGCATCCATTCGTGAATCCTGACGGGCAGTTCGCGCAACACATCGCGCCAGTCGCCGATGTCGTTGGCACGCACCGAGCCGTCCGCGTTCTCGCGTGGACGACATACCAAATGAACAGATGAAGCTAACACCGCACGCCCTTGCGCAATAACTCTAGTTGCCATTTCCGTGTCTATTGCCCATGATCCAGTTACCATCCAACCAGCATTTAATACAGCACCAAGCATTGCTTCCCAGCCGGCTGTGCTTTGATGGGCAAATACGATAACAGCCAACCCGCTCGGCTTAACGACACGCCGAGACTCAGCTAAGGCTTCCGTCATTTTCGCTTCAAAGAAGCTTGCATCCTTGCGTGATGTACTTAAGCTATGTGGCGGATCAACTACGATCTCATCGCCCTTTGGACATAGCTCTGTGCTGAATAACTCAGGGAAATCATCTTTTAATTGCCTGCGTAGCCACGGGTAAAAAACATCCGCAGTATGTGCATACACAACAGCGTCATAATAGGGCGGATCGGTAACAATCAACTCGGCTGAGTCATCGGACAGAGGGTGTACAAGTGCAGATGCCATTTGCACTTGCCCCTCACGCCATTGTTGACTATGCGTGCGAAGAATCTTTTCTGATGCGCTATGTAAAACGTCCCAAGAACCTGATGACCTCCCGATAGGAACGGTCTCGGCAAAATCCCAAACTATTGGCACACTTTGTCGAGCAAATAATTGTCGTGGACATTGAGCAACAGGTTCCCACCTATTTAGTGAGTTACCTAAATCAATTTGTTTATCTACAAGTAGACTAAGTGCCGCTCCCAGTGGTTTGCCAAGCCCGTTTTGACTCGAAGAATGACGCGCCCTTTGCACTAGTTCTGATAGGGTTGTGATTGCTAATGCTTGACGTGCGCTAAACATGTCTCCAACAGTACTGATACCATAATTGGGGACTTGAATGCGTCTAAGACCAGTTGTCGGGAACTCTTCATCTGGTACAAGACTCAGCGAGCCTTTATGAGCTATTTTTAACTCCTCTAATCTTTCAGCGGCTTTAAGGACAGCCTGTCGGTCTCTTTCAGTAGGTAGTCTATAAAAACGCCCTTGCTCATTTACTTTAGTAGTAACAATACAGTATAGCCGAGCATCATTTGCGCCTCCGTGTCGCTGTTTTAATTGACGACGTACAGAAGCAACTGGAGTAGTAAAGCCACAGACCGGACACGTTGTACTCCCAAGACGGACTGTTCCTTCCGCCACGTCTCTTGCCCTCGCATTCACCACGATCTCAAAGTCAACCCGCTTTACTTCTCGATTGGGAACTATCCGTAACGCAGTTGAGTGGCTCCCCTTTTTTGCTAACCACAGCGAACGCATCAACGGCACTTCAGCGCCGCAGTTCACGCCTTCACACACAATCGTCCGCGCCCACAGATACGCAATCGGTGTTGCGCCGTCAGGGTCTTTCGGATAAAACTCCGCCAACTCCTTCTCCGCTTCCGCCTTCACCCACGCGCCCCACTTCCGCACTTCATCCGCAAGCTGCTGCCCGTAACGCGGTATGTACTCCAACACCACCTTATTCAACAGCACCGCCACCGGATTCAAATCAGACGCGAACGCATCCGCGCCCACCCTCAACGCTTCAAGCGGAATCGCCCCGCCGCCCGCGAACGGGTCAACCACGAGCGGACGTGTACCCGGCTCGCCACCCGCCGCCAAGTGCGCCGCTCCTGTTAACGCCCGACTCGTCTCCAAGTATTCGCGCTTCGTCGAATTGTCCCAATTCGCAAAGTCCGCGATGAAGTCGAGCAACAGCGTCCGCAGCATCTCGTTATCATCGAGCCGCGCCGGATTCTTCTGCACCGCCTCGAAATGCGCGTAAGATTCCGCGCTCATCAGCCCGCGACTATCACGCGCCCACCTTCGCATCTGCTCGCGCACCGCATCACGAAACTCCTTCGGACACTTCTCATCAGCCGGATCAAACCAGAGAGCCGCGCAAATCACCGCCCGACAAGCCGCGAGCGGACGCCGCGCCCACCAGATATGCAGCGTCGAGATATGACCATGCCGGATAGACTTCTCCCGCCGCGCGTGCGCCGAGATGCGCTTGATAGGCAAGTCAACTTCAATTAACCGCTTCGGATGATTCATCAAATAAACTCTCTTGGGTTAAATTTTCTTGCGCCGGACTTTCTTGCACCGTCTTCGCCGTGTCAAACTCGTCATGCAGTTTCTTCAAAGTCGGCAACTGCTTCTGCGCTGTCTCAATGAAGTTCGGGTCGTTTAATGATTCGTAAGTAACGCCCTTGAACAACACAGAGACTTTCATCTCACTAATATGTCCTCCAGCATCGCCGAAGATGCTTGCCAGTTCTGCATCCAACCAACCGCGCACAAGTTCCTCGTTCGGATTACGACCGATGTGCTTGATGCTGCGCGCCGGAGGAGTGTCTTTAACAGCAGGCAGCAATGCTGTGACGAGAGATTGACGGCTATCATCAATGGCTTTTTGAAGTTCCTTTTTGACGCGCTTTTGAAATCGCTCAACATAGCGCTTGAGCGTTTCCACCGCTTCTTCAAAATCCGCCTTGTTCGTTCGCAACACGACGTTGCCATAGTTAGGAAGATTCACCAGAAACTTTCGACTGATAAATTCTTTCAAATTCAAAACTCGTTCGCCCGATAATCTTTGGTTCGTTTTATCAATCAGGTGAAAGTTGCTGTTAACGCGGTTTCGCGTCTGTTGGTCTTTCGCGGCAACCACTAAGTCACTCGGCAAGCGCACGGTCTTACGCGCAATAGAACAGCCTTCTAGTTTGAACTCAACGAACTCGAATGCCGCGTTGAAGACCTGCACGCGCTGCGTCAGATCAAACTTGCGCGGCGGATTCTCAGCAAGGTCCGCAATCAATTCTTCCACATCCTCGCGCGACACCGTCTCCGCGCCGATGACCGGCTCTGATTTCTTGTCTGCATCCGGTTTTGCTTCTTCCGCCAACTCCTGCGGCACGGAATGAAGACAAATCCCGTTCGGATGAGTCGGCATCAATTTTTTCGCTTCGACAACAAGCGGAGTCGGCGAAAAGATGAGTGTCGTATCATCGGCAATCACGACGCAGATGCGCGTACCCGCTTGATGACGCACGCGCGTTTTCAACTCGCCCGCCGCTTTTTGCAGCAACTGAACAGCTTTCAAATCGCCGTAGCCCAGCCGACAAACTTCCGAGTCAATATCTAGAATAACGTCAACGACACCTGCTCCAAGCGCACGCCACTGTTCGGCTATCACCATCGCTACACGCTCCGAAAGTCCCGGAGCAATCACCAGCAGCCGACGATGTGAAGCCTTGATCGCGGCGATGACATGATCTTCCGTGATATTTGTAATTGTCGAAGTTGCGTCATTCATATATGCGTGACTCTACTCCGATGCCTGCAAAATCTTTTCCGCCCCGACGTGATAATGCTCGATGATACGCACCGGCTCCCAACCCAAACGCGCCGGGTCTTGAATAATGTGGACTTCCGGCTGCGTGGCGCAATTGAAAACCACATACAACCAGTAATCATCCTTTAATCGCTCGGCGGTCTTGTACTCGTTTGTGGTTAAGCCAATTTCACCGACGCCGGCGCGCCCTTTGACTTCAATGAAGCGCACGTTCATCGCGGTCTTCAAGTCTTCAGGATGCGGCAGGCGCGAGATTAAATCGAACCCTTTGTTCTGACTCTCGACCGATTCCACCTCGCGCCCTTGCGCCCTTTCGTGCGCGATTACCGTCTCCACAGCGATGCGCTCGATCTCTTCGTCGCGTACCATCGGAGCGATGTCTGGGCGCCCGCGCTCCGGGTGTGGCAAGACCCAACTGCTCCCGACAAAACCGATGTCGCCGATTGTGCATTGCCGTTCCTGCGCTAATTCCATTTCTCGCCGTTCGAGGCGATTCGTCAATTCTTCAAGCCGGTCATATGTCGTCTTCAAGTTTGCGGCAATCAAGGGAGCGGTATCACCGCCCGCTTGCTGTGACTCCAAGTCGGCGATTCTGTTCTGCTGACGATCAATCAATACGTTGAGGCTTAATTCGACGTGACGTTTAATCGTCTCAGTCTCGCGCACGCGCTCCTTTGCCACCTCTTCGAGAAAAGGATTCAAGGCTTGCTCGATTAACGCTCGCTCGGTTGTCGCGCGATCAGGGAAATTGCTAACCGTGTCCTCTTCGGGCGCGTTCGTCCCCTTCGGTGCAAGAGCTAGATCAAGGAATACTGTCGGCTCTTTGATTGAGATCGTACCATCCGATTCAGATTTAATGGCGAAGAGACGCCGATGCAGATGTTTAGCACGACCGTCCTTAATAGAGGCAGTAAAGACATCCATACGGTAAGGCTGAATCGTGTTGAGATCGTAGAAGACGCTGCCACGCCGAAGATCGTTTGCCACCTGCGCCGACACATCTTCACGCACCGCCTCAAAGAGCGAATGACCGGGCGTTACCCACTCGGCTGTCGGCTCTTTCTTCAGTACCTCTTTGTCGAAAACTATCTGCTTGTATTCGCGCCCTAGCTTGCCGAAACGCAGTTCCAGATCGTCACCGATTGTCCAGAGTGTGCGCGGCACTCTTCCGATTTTGTAGATGTGCGACATAGCCCGCGATTCTTTCGGCTGTATCCCGCTTAACGGAGCGGCATTCAGAAAAAAGTCTTCGATCACTTCCGGCACGAGGCGACGTTCTCGGGCTTCCGTTGACTTGCCGACGAGCGCGGAGATGTTCAAATTACGCTTGGCTAATCCTTCAAGCGTTGAATGTGTAATATGCTTAAACCGTTCGACATCAACCTCTGCCACGACACGCGCGTTGATCGCTTCTTCCGTCAGGTTGCGCGCGTACATATCGCGGAACATCTTTTCCAGCAGGTTCGACGGAAAAATTTCACCGACAACATCAAAGACATCATCCTCGCCTAGTTCGCTGCTAATCTCCTTTAGCTTGTCGAGGAGTTTGGTCAACACGCGACCTTCGCGCGTGTTGACGGAAACGAAATTGAAGATGAGGCAATCCTTCTCCTGTCCGTAGCGATGAATGCGTCCCATGCGCTGCTCTAAGCGCACAGGGTTCCAGGGAATGTCGTAGTTAATCATGAACCAGCAGAACTGAAGATTGATGCCCTCGCCTGCCGCTTCAGTCGCCACCATCACCTGCGCCGACTCACGGAACTCTCGTTCGGCGTAGATGCGCGTTCCCGGAGTGTCGCGGTCGCCCACATTCATGCTTCCATGAATCTGCGTGACAGACAATCCCCAATCCCGTAGCTTCCCGACAAGATAATCCAGCGTGTCTTTGTGTTCGGTGAAGATCAGAAGCTTCATGTCCGGGTCGTCGAAGACACCAGCATTAACTATCTCTTCGCGCAATTTAACGAGCTTCGATTCAATCTCTCTTTTTTCAAGCTGTAACGCCTGTTCTATCAGACGCCCGAGTTGCTGAATCTCCAATCTCAACGCTGCCGGGTCAACCGATGCCACTACTTCTTCGAGTGCGTCAATGATTTGCTGTTGCTCGTTTTCCGGCAAATCGTCGAAATTCTCCGGTCGCTTCTTCGTCATCTGCTCCTGACGGTAGGCTACCGGATCGTCAAGGATGCGCTGTCGTTTCTCCTGCATCCGCTGAAGACTGCGGCGAACGGCGTAGATGCTCGAAGCGAAGCGGCGTTGCAGCATCGCCATCGTGAAGGTGAGCGCCCGCCCGCGCGCCGAGTCGTCTATTGACGCTTTGATTGATTGATCCTCAACGTACTCCGTTAAGTCATTGTAAAAGTCCAGTTCGTCAGCATCTACATGGAAGCCAATAGTTTGAACATCGCGCTTGGTAAAGATTTTCTTGGACTCGCCAGTTTCCGCGTCAGGGAACGTAATGAGCGCCTCTTTTGTGCGACGAAGGTAGAAGGGCGCGCTGTTGCGACGCATCGCTTCTTCGAGGCTTTTCACGTCGCCGTAAACATCCTTATCGAGCAGTTCGAGAAAGAGGCAAAAGTTTTTGGGATCGCCTTTGTGCGGCGTCGCGGTCATTAGCAGATAATGATCTGTCATCGAAGACAGTTGCTCACCGAGTTGATAAGCGAGCGTCTTCTTATCGGAACTGTACGCGCTCATTTTGTGCGCTTCGTCAACGATGATTAAGTCCCAGTTGCTTCTAAGGAGACTATCCTTCGCGTCGTCAATGACAGAGACCCACGACACTGAAGTAATGACCTGATTCTTCTCCTGAAACGGATTCGAGCCGTAATTGGCTCTCAGCACGTCGCCCCGAACGAGGTCAAAGTCTTCGCGGAACTTATCCTTCATCTCGCGTTGCCACTGAAACGAAAGCGAAGCGGGCGTAATGATGAGCGTGCGCTTGGCGAGTCCACGCAGCTTTAGTTCTTTGAGCAGCAAGCCTGCCATGATCGTCTTCCCTGCTCCGGGATCGTCGGCTAGCAGGAAGCGTATGCGCGGCGCTTTGAGGAAGTAGTCATAGACGGCTTCGAGCTGGTGCGGCAGCGGATCAACGCGCGCAATGGAGAGGGCGAAGTACGGATCATACTCGTATGCTAACCCAAGCCGCAGGGCTTCAATGCCGAGCCGGAAGCGAAACGGGTCACCATCAAACGGCTCGTTCTCCGGCGTCGTCTCTAACATCGCCAATTGCTGCCTGCTCAACACAGGTTCATGCACGAGTCCGGTCTTCAATCCCTTACCGATGAGTTTGATTGATTCTCCCATCGGCACGACCGTGATGACCTGCACCGGCTCCGGGAAGATTGAACCGCGCACCACCGCGTTCGGCTTTAATTGATCGATAAGCATTCCGGTTTCCTTATTCTGATTTGATGGTTTCGCACTTCGTGTTCGGGAATTATCAAACTCTGAATACCAATCGTTGATTTCGTTCTGCGATTCTAGCGTTACCGCCGGTGAAGGAGGTTGTGTTTTGACTGATGCCATCCCTCGATGTTCTTTCACTTTGCGAACGTGTGCCTGTCGGCGCTGGCTGGCGTTCACTTTGCCGCCGGTGGCTTTATCTAATACCTGCTTCACGCGACGATGTTCTTGAAGGGATTCGTCATCTTCGAGTAGGTGACGATACAGACCTATTCGCCCGCGCACGCCGAGATCATCGCGGGAAAATTTTTGGTGCGTTTCATCGGAACGTGACAAACGTCGCTCACGAGTCGGATTCACAAACGCAACGGCGCTGTGCGGATGTGCCGGCACGGGTTCTTCAACGCCAAAGCGGTCGAAGAGTTTTTGGAAGAGCGGTTCGAGTCCGGTCGGAGCGATCTTTCTGCCATAGACGCGCAGCACATCATCATAAAGACGAGCGGCTAGTTGCTCCGCCTGCGCGCCATCGAAGACTTCTTCCGCTGTGAGAAGATGACTAAGACCGCGCATGATGCGATCCGCTCTTGCCTGCCATTCATCAAACAGGCGAACCTCTTCGGGCTTAATCTCGCGTTCTGTTATAAGCGCTGCTGGCAGCGTCTCGAACGTCTCTAATTCATCAGTGGGTAGAATCGCCATCAATCCGTTCGCGCTCAAATCGGCATTAGCCAAAGAATCGCGTGAAGCGAACCCGATGATTTCAACGCTCGAAAGATTCGTGTCAACCTGCGCGCACAGATAGAAATCTGAAAGCACACCGACCATCAGAGGCATCGTCGGGACATACAGGGCGAGGTCTTTAACATTAGTTAGGACTCGCACCTCAACGTGCCAGTTGTTAACTTTGAAGTCACAAACATCGAACAACTCTAAAAACTTCAATCCAGCAGATCGCCCGTCCTCTGTGTTGAGCGCGGCACTCTCTTCCAAGTGACTTCTAACCGCCAAAGCGACAGCGTGCGAGACAAGCGCACGCTCGCGCGTCTGTTCAGAGGAACACTGCCGGGCTAACTGCGCCGCCTGATAAATAAAGTCTCTTGGAATGTTGATAATCATGATTATTGATTTTGGATTATGAATTAGGACTAAGAATTCAAAATTCATAGCCCAAAATTGAATTAGAACATATTTGTCTTACGCGAAGCCTTGCCGTCCTTGCTCCAGTTGAGCAGTACCAACTCGACAACTTCTACGCAGCCATCGTAGAGCCGTGTGCGTCGTCGCTGTACGTTCAATCGGTTCGGCTTGGCGACATCTCCGTAGTTCTCGGCGATGTGCGCGGCAAGCATATGGTCAACATCGCAGAGCGGATCGCGCGTCTCTAACATTAGCGGGAGTCCTTCGTATTTAGAGGCGACGTTCCACCACACGTTATGCCACGCGATGGGAAGATACCCATCCGCAGGCTTTTCACCGTGTAGATGTTCGAGCAGATCACGGAGGTCAGCGCTAAGAGATGCGCCCATCCGGTTTAAGTCCACCAGCGTTTCTCCGGTTGGGGGTGCTTCCAAGTTGAGAACTACCTGCGCGATTGTAATCGAGCCATAATCAAATGATTCGTTCGGAGATGTTTCTTCTTCACTATCAGGATCGGTGATGCAAAGGAAGCTTGCGTCAATTTCCTGTTGCGCTTTGAAATCCTTCCAACTAAGAGCCACTTGCCATTCTTTGACGAGCGCCCTCTCGTCGTACCCATATTTCGCTTCAGAGGTACGGTCTATTGCTTCAGCTACTGCCCGGATCGCCGGCACGGGAACGCCAAGGTCGCTCATCGAACGCAAATGTTCTGCAACCCATATCTTTCTATCTTCGACGCTACGTTTCAGTCCGTCCCAGCCTGTAAAGCTCTCGGCGATCTCATTAAGCGATAGACTCGGCGAGGCACAGCAGAATTCGACAAGCGAAACTGTCCGCCGCACTGCCGCAACGATCAAGTCCGTAATGTAATCCACCAAATCTTCCGCGCGCGATGCAATCATGCCGCGTTCTGCATCCGACTGCGTTGCGATGAACAATCGGACAGCCTTCGCTGCCGGGCCTTGATAAGCCCAAGTGCCGCGAGGCTGCGCTTCCGGGCGGCGTAGCGCAAGCGGCAACTCAAAGTTAAGCAAGCGATGCGCTTCTTGCGAGTTATCACTGGCAGCATGGTTCAGGATGTCCAGCCAAAAACTTATCAGACGCTTTGCTCCGATGTGCGGTGCGATGCTGGTATGGCTCTCTGGATTGTTGCTTCCTTAGGCATACCTCGTAGCGCACTGCTAGCGGAAGAAGAGGGTACATTGAAATCAGCGAACGTCATTCGGCGGTAGATAAGGCGCGTCAATTCAACGTCGCGCAGGCAGTATTCATAAATTGCCCGATGTTCGCCACTCTCATATAGTCTTTCAATTTGCGAACCATTCATGCCATCTTCTTTCGATGACGGTAAATCAAGCACATGGGCGAGCCGATCAAGGCTTACTTTCGTGCCGTAGCCCCATCGCTCCCACTCGCACATCGTGTCAAAGAGCGGCTGGTTTCTGTATCGTGCAAACGATAGCTCAACCGTTGGTTTAACGCCTTGCACAACTGAGCGCTTGTAGATGAACTTCAAATCAAAGTCGAACAAATTATGTCCGACAATCCGGTCAACGCTCGGACGAAACGAGCGCAACATCTCCCAGAATTCGATAAGAATTTTCCTTTCATCACAAGGTAAGTTCCCGCAAGTTTCATCCCATCCAATAATACCGCGCCTTACGGAACCATCAGGATGTTCATCCGCATAGCCGATACAGAGAATCCGACCGAAATCACCGTTAAGAGCCGTGCGCGAGCGGTCATCCCCGTTCTTACCGTCTTTTTGTACTTCTCCATTCGAGATTACCGGATTCAGCGCCGGTAGTGTTTCAATGTCAATTGTTATTGCTCTTTGACGACTATTCATTTGGTGGTTCATCGGCTCGCCTCCTGTGAGATGAACTGCTCTGCCGGAGCATGGAGACCAAAATGCGCGCGCGGAACCGTCACCACAATCATCTGCGGCGAACGGAAATCATTTTGGATGGCAACCTCGTTTGGAAAGCGTTTTGTAAGCGCGATCAAGGCATTTACCTTTACTTGGTAAGAACGAACCCGTGCCTTGCCGCCGGTAACTTTGGCTAATTGATTAGCAGCCCTAGCGCGGCGCATGATGGCTGTTAGATTTGATTGGGACGTTTCGGCAAGCACTTGATGAAACGTGAGTTTGTTTGATTGTCGCTGATTCATCCTCTTAGCTCCTTGCTGGCATTTCCGACTCCTGTTTCCTATTCGGAGTCTTGTGTCCTACAAGGTCTAAGTGTGTTCAGCGTATGCGATTGTTCAGTAGCGAAATCTCTGTTGTTTAGGTTTTCTCGCCATACGAGAGTTTTGCGTGATCCGGCATTATCACGGCGCAGCTCAAATTTGAGCTTTATTTGCTCTCCGATTGCTGCCCAGATGTGAGGTGGCAATCTCTTGGATTTTTTGCCAGTCATTCGGGTGGAGGTCAGAGGCGAACTGCGCTTCTGCTTGCTCAAGGGTATAGCCGTTTTCAAGAAGGTCGGCGATCAGAGTTGCTTGTTCCGTTATCGCTTCAGGCGTTAAGCCTTCGTTGGTCAAGCGATTGTGTTTGCATTTTGTAACTCCTCGTTCGATTCCTTTGGGATACCAGTAACCTGTGCCGTGACAGTCCGGGCATTTGCTCGAATCGGCAGGCGTTGGTGTTGGAGGTAGTGGTTGCAGAAAGTTTTCAATCAACGGATCAACTTCGCCAGAGCGGTAGATCGTGGTTGCGTAGCCTCCCGGATTAGTAATTCCCTGCCCTGTTGCGTGAAGATGAGCGGCGTATCTCCGGCATTCTTTCAGCGTAAATTTTGAATTCACACCCACACCGCTGTCGGCGCGCTTGCTTTTGTGTGGGTGTGTTTCTTCTTGTCTTTCTTCCACTGTGTATTTTTCTTCTATAGGGTTTCGGAGATTCTCCGATTTTAGAGCCGGAGATTCTCCGGTTTTAGATTCGGAGTCCTTCCGGTTCTTGAATCGGAGTTTTTCCGATTCTTGATTCGGAGATTCTCCGATTCTAGAATCGGAGTTGTTGGAAGAAGGTGTTGTACTGGTGAAGTCCTTGATAATGTAGATGTTGGTCTTTCCCTGTCCGCGTCGTTTGACCTCCAGTAGTGCTGCCTGAGTTAGTTCCTCAATGGCTTTGGTGACAGGTTTATCGGAAAGAGAAACGTCGCTACACAGCTTTGCGAGTCCCGGATAGCATGAACGATTATTCCACGCATAACTGAGCAACGCCATGTAAATCAACTTGGCGTTCGAGCTGATTGGCATTCCGAAGATGTAGTTCGGGATGCTGGTGAACCCTCTTCGGAGAAGCTCGTTCTCAACTACAATGTTTTGCTCGTCATTCACTCCGGTTTTCGTCCGTACTTCGCCAGAACATCGGCGAGTGCTTCATCGAACAAGTCCTGAAGTTTGCGCGCTGGATCAAGTTCGAGCGCGAGACGCTTCAAAGCCAAAACCTTTTTCCTATCTGCCTTGAATGTGGTTGGCTCGAAAGTATCAATTGTTTTCTGCGGGTTAATATTTCTTACTAACTTACTTTCTGACTTACTTACAGACCCGTTGGCTTTCGTCCTGTTAGCCTCTCCGTGTGTTACCTCTCTTGGTGTATTAGTCTTTACAGGGGGGATGATTTCGCCAGCAGTTTCAATTCTCTGTTGCTGTTGGCGCTTCTCTTGATCGACTTGGTAGAGGGCTTCAAAGCCAGTCAGTTTCTTATTCTGTTCTGGCACGTTGGACAGCCTCCTTCGGAATCATCTTCAAGTTGTTAATTGTGGCGATGGTGATTGCATCCATACAGGTTTTCACTACTTCGCGTGGAACTCCTTTTGTTACTTCGTAAACTTCATCAATTGCCTCCGGCTCGAAGAGCGGTTCTTTGCGCCCGGCGACGGTTAAGCGAAACTCGATCATTTCTTGAGTTTCATCGTGCGTGAAAGGGTCAATCGTAGCGACGGCAGCCGCGCGGGAAAGAAGCGGCTTTTTCAATTTGAGCTTGTTCCGAAGGTTATTCTGTCCACTCAAAACAATCTGAATCAGTTTGGCGGAATGTGATTCGAAATTAGTGATTTGTCTGACCAACTCGAACATCCCGCCGACCATCATCTGGGCTTCGTCAATCAGCATCAGCACGTTCTTTCCTTGTGCGTACTGCGAGACAAGGTAAGATTCAAGTTCGATCATCTGATCCAACTTCGAGCGTTTACGGTCTAATCCGAAGGAATCAGTAATCCGTTTGAGAAGTTGCATTTCGGACGGCAAATCAGGATTAGTAATCAAAATCGTCGCGAAATCACTATCTTCTTTGTAAATATCGTAAATACGGCGTAGTAGCGTTGATTTTCCGTGCCCGACATCGCCATAAAGAACAGCCAGCCCCTGACGGTTGTCGATCACATAGCGAATTTTCGACAACGCCAAATGATGCTGCCGTGAGAGATACAGGAATCTAGGATCGGGTGAAATTGAGAAGGGAGCGTCTAAAAAGCCGTATTGTCGAAGCGTCCCATTCAATGCTGCACTGCTTTTAGCCATGCGGATCGTCTCCTCCATGCGCCTTATTACCATAAGCTATCTTAAATATCAACAAAAAAGTACCTATACCCTACAATTAGTTTATAAGTCCATAGGTGAGATACAGGAAGTGTAAGTAATATTAAAAGTAAGTTTGTCGGAAAGTAATATTGCTGACTTTCTTACTTTATTACATTCGGAAAAACAATAAACAGCGTGCTATCGTTAGCCGATGAACCAAGATCAAATCGAACATCATGAGGAGCAGGATAAAGAAGTTTTGAACCTGCTGGTAAATTATCTGGATATGTCGAAGACAGATTTGGTGGAGTTGATTGAAGAAAAGGTGAGTGCAAGCTTAGGTCATCAAATGCGCGACGCCTTCAAAATCGTCAGGTCTAATCAGCAGATCAGAAGCGGAGAAATAAACTTGGATCGAACACATAAATCAGCATTAGTCTTAATAGCCTTCGCTCTTGACAGAACAAATACATTAGATAATCGCAGTAAGTAATAAAGTAAGTAATCTTACTTTATTACTATAGATCAAAGAGCAAATTTAATGGGAGTTGCGTGACGCTTCTTTCGCTTCATTTGAATAGAAAAGATCACATTGGACATTTCATCAGCCACCTTCATGAATCGCTCTATTGATTCATCGTCCAAATCTTCTGGTTCAATTTCTCGCATTGCAAAGAACAGTCGCTTCATCTCCTCGTAAAAGAAATGTCGCCCGTCAGCCGCATCAATCTCCAAAAGCTCATCAACTTTAGCGACCACTTGAGTCATCTGTATCGGTCGAAACCTTGATGGTTTCGCCAAGCATCTCTTTAACGCGCGCCCTTAATACATTCTGCGAGCCGCGCCTCCGTAGGTGTGCTTGCAGTATATCTTTTCGAATAGCACGCGCCTGCAGCGGCGTACAACCGAGCCGTTCCGGTGTGAGCCGCGCAAGCTGTACTGCTTCTTGTAAGTTAATATCACCAGACGAGAGAGCTTCGGTGACATCGGAAGGGAAGGATCGGAATAAACTGTCCAATAAAGCTTGAAAGCGACACCCGATCTGATGTTTCACGCTCAAGAATGTTCCTGAGAACGCCCGCTGCTTTTAAGAGATTTTCGCGTGGCCAGCGGCTCGGACGCCCGCGCCGTGTATCTGTGTGTACGTCTTCAGAGATTTTACTGAAGAGGGCAGGGAAGGCCATTAATGCAAAGTTGCCAACAAGCCGCTTTTCTTTAATCAGTTAAGTTGAGTTTAAGAAGATAATCTTCGTTGGCAGACATTTCACTGACTTCGCAGATATTTTACTAACTTGGCGAAAAGAAGTTTTCCACCTTTCCCAGCCCGCGTGCGCTTTCCACCACGACCTCGCACTCGCGTCCCGCCTATGCTTCAAAAGCACCTACTCAAAAACGTTACACGCACATGTTTCACACCCACTAATTTAACTCGTGTGCAGATTAAAAAACGTTGTTTGTAGTCTCACGTGGCATTTCCGATAATTATACTTTTCGGAATCATTTCGTTGACTGTAATTTTGATTTCAGCCATCATTATCACCGTTCTAGCTTCGAAGGCCAGCCCCTGAGGAAAACCCTTTCACGATGCCTGACCACTACCTGTCTGCTTCGCCGCAAAACCAAAGTCTGACCTTGAAGAGATTTGACCCGCGGAGCGCGACGACCTTCATCAATAAATCTGTCTCGGAAGACACACGCCGTGCTTATCGCCGCGCCGTCTCAGACTTCTTTCAATATGTCGGTGACAAGCATCCGACAGAAGTCGTTCCCGATGATGTGCTTCGATGGCGCGATTATTTGCGCTCACAAAGAAAGCGCGCCTCAACCGTTGCCTTTAAGCTCTCTGTGATCCGCTCCTTCTTCGAGTATCTAAAGGCGGGCGGCATCGTCACCCTAAACCCTGCTGCAACTAAATTAGTGGCAGTGCCGGAAGTACCGGACGAGTTGGTGGGAAGGGCACTGACACCGAAGGAGGTGCGTTACCTTCTGGCGGGGCCGGATCGCTCGAAGTCAGAAGGTGCGCGCGATTACGCTCTGATAATGATGATGCTGCGTCTGGGCTTGAGAGTCAGTGAGGTCTGTGGGCTGAAAGCCTCGGCGATCAAGTGGAGTCATGGAAGATGGATCCTAAAGTGCAAAGTCAAAGGTGGAAGGGAACGGACGCTGCCCGTACCCTCGGAGATCAAGAAGGCGATTGACGAATATCTGAAGCTAGATGCTGAACGCCGCGAGCCGCTGCACTGTGATGGCGCGGATGCATACCTTTTTCAGCCGCACACGAACTACCGCACACTGGTCTTCGACAAGGGACTATCATCGAGGATGGCGTGGAACATCGTTGCCAGATGGGCGGCTTACGGTGGGATTGGAAAGCTTTCACCGCATGACTTGCGCAGGACAGCCATCACCAAAGCTTTGGATCAAGGACTCTCTTACAGACAGGTGCAAATGATGTCGGGTCACAGAGATCCAAAGACAGTGATGCGTTACGATCACGGAAGAGAGAACCTGGATCAGAACGCCGTTAACTTTATTAGCTACGATGAAGGATAAATTCTCGATTCACAATTGGCTCTGCGGCATGTTCTGTGTCGGGTCGATGTTGATATGAGACAGCCTTTCGATGGACAGTGCAACCGCGGTCTGTTCATCTTTGCAAGAGTTCTGGGAAGTCCGGCAGCAGAAAGGGTCCGCCAATTGTTAAGGCACGATGGCACTAACCCGATACAGTTTCGGTACTTGTAATGATAACCAACTGATTCCACCCTAAGAAATAGTCGGCAATAGTTTTCCATACTTGAGTTACTCGTTACTGGCCAGAATTGTTTCCGCTTGGTAGCAGTCGAAAACACCCATCCTTTATTGTCACCTTTCACATTGTTTACTGTGAAGTTTCCGGTAACTTTTCGCGAAGTTAGCTTGACATAGCGTTTTGCTTTGCAATAAGCTGCAAAAGTTCTCATCAAGGCGTATAGCATTTCTCAAGCAGCGCATAAAGAATAATTGCAAATCGAGCGAACAATTCCGCTCTGCTATCGAAGACGAAACGCTAACTCATTTCGGACAGTCTTATATAAAAGAGTTCCTTAACTTTAGTAGTTATTGACGACAGCCTCAATCTTCATCTGATCTGCCGTCGCACTCTCGCCAGACACTATGATCTAAGCTGTTCTAAACTATCATTTCATGTTCTCCGGATTTTTATCCTCGCTATGACGGAGCCTGTTAGAAAACTGAAATTGCTCATCGTCGTCACGGCAGTGGTGATTGTTTGTGCCGTCATCGTGTGCGGGCATCGTATTGCCGGGGCGGCGAACACTCCGGCACACGAGCGAGTAGGATACGAGCTACCATTTGGTGCGAAACCATTTGCTCCTTCCAATGCGCAGACGACGACCGGCGATTTCATCAATCAATCAGACTTTATCCCGGCCTCACGTTGCGCATCATGCCACAAACAGACGCACGCCGAGTGGAGCGAGTCGGCGCACCGCAATGCCTTTCGTGAGCCTTTTTATCAAGCCAACGTCAATCATCTCATCAAAGAGCGAAACATCGCTGCGACGCGTCACTGCGAAAGCTGCCACAACCCGGTAGCTTTATTCTCCGGCGCGTTATCCATGAACGCGAAGAGTGCTCGCCCTTTCGACGAAGAAGGTGTGTCGTGCTCGGTCTGCCACAGCATCGTGTCAACGACCACCGACGGCATCGGCAGCTACACTATTGAGCCGCCGGCACTGCTTGTGCGCGAAAACGGTGAGCGCCTCTCCGATGCGAATGATGAAGAAATTCTGTCTGACCTACCATCGCACAGCCGTGCGATGATGCGCCCTCTGCTCAAGAAGCCGGAATTCTGCGCCGCCTGTCATAAATCCGCCATCGTTCCCGAGTTGAAC
>JAABUR0100003806.1_pt1 | contig 20809 bp, 18 predicted proteins | sample 5560091 | NCBI WGS metagenome assembly JAABUR01 (sample SAMN10711879, study PRJNA513375) | rock metagenome | isolation source: Antarctica rocks | place: Antarctica: Victoria Land, University Valley sud
GCTGAAAAGGGAGTGTGGGCGGGGGGGAGGATAAGGAGGTATTTGAGGGGTGTGAAAGAGTACGAGGAGGTGTAGGCTTTTTTTCGAAGACTACCTTTCTGTAATCTTTTTGTTATGTAATTCTGGGTGTTGCGATATCGATTTTTAATAAGTCTCTTTGTACTTGGTTGTTACATTTCATGGATTTCCATATCAAAGTTTCCATTTTGAGAGTTTTCTAGATAATTGAATTGTCATTAGCGAATGCTTGAAAGAATCGATTAAAGAGCGACTAATGCTTTGGTGGTTTGGGTGGGTCGCATAAATGGGGTTCTCACCTGGGGTGTATTGAGATCATCTAGATGTGGATCAATATTTGTCAAATAGTGTGGCACTAAAATGGAGATGTCGTCAAGATTCATAAATTCCATCTACTCCAAAGAGCTTGTATTCCAACCTTTCCCGTCCCCCATTCGTTCGTTATCTATTCTTCCTTCCCTTCTCCCACCCTCACACTCCATGCTCCTTCCACAACAACCCCTCCTCCTCCCTCTCCGCCTTCTTCCCCCTCACCCCCCTCCTCATCATCCCGCGCATCCACCTCTCCTCCTCTCTCTCTTCCTCCTCCTCAAGCATAATCCTCCTATCTTTTCTCTTCATCAACCAGCTCATCCACCACAGAACGGCGCCAATAGCACTAAGCACCACGAGGGCAGCGATGAACAAGGCTATGAAATCGGTGCCGCCTGCGTTTGAAAAGGGTGGGGAACGGGCTGCGGAGGGGGTGGGGAGTGGGTTGCTCAGGTGTGGGTAAGTGCCCACATGACCGGACTCGAGAGACGGAGTCTCGCTTGGGTTCGAGGAGGGTAGTAAGATGTTAGGTGGCATTATGACGGGATCGGGCAAATAGGCGGGAGCGTGAGGCATCGTGCTGTGAGTCATCCCGACAGCTGGGACTGGGGGTAGGAAGTGATCATAGCGGTGAGGGAGGTCGATGGCTGGGACCGGGGAGTAGAAGTGACGTGGTGCGTTGGCGGGGGCGCGGGTGCCGTGGAGGTGGTGGAGGTGGGTGTGCGGCATGGGAGGCATTGTGTCTTTGTTTTTTTCTGCTGTTCGGAGATTGGATGGTGGTATGTTGGTTGTTCCTGTGGGTTTTGGTGCTGTGGTTGTAGAAGATTGAATAATGGAAGGCGAGGAATAAAATCGTGGAGTTATATATGGGAGAGAGGGAGAGGTGGGACAATGCGTTGTGTTCATAAAACAATGGTGCCGAAACATGGAAACATTGAGTTGAGATTTTTGTTGGATTGGCGCTCATGTTATCATATAAGTTTGATGAGAAGCTGAAGAATGTTTAGCAGATATCGCCTTCTTTCTCGGTTTCGTAAGAGAATGTAGATGTAGACCATAGGGGATGCACACATAGAAAAAGGGGGGGGGGGTGTTATACATGAAACTTAGTAATACACAATTGAGGTATGAACCCAACAATAACACCCTCTTCCCGCTCGCAAATAGACATACACCTTATCTAGCTCAATACGCAACCACATCTTGCGCAGCTTTTGAGCAAAATTTTAAGAGACCATACCTGACAAGGGAAAAATAAGAATACAGAATTAGGTTTCCGTGAGGCTTTAGAGATGATGAAGATTGATTAGGGTTTGGAAAGTACATAAGGAAGATATATTTTCCCAAGAAGTCTGAGATTTGACTTGCCTAGATATCTGCACTACATATGAGATACTTCTGCTCAATCTCTAGAACATAATTCGCAAGCGATCAGACTCACCCCCTACACCTCTTCCCTATCATACTTACCCCCATTCCCAACCGCACTCTCCTCATCCCTGTCCCAAATGTTCCTCTCATCCCCCTCATCCCCTTCCCCAAGAACCCACAAATCCTGATCCTCCTCTAATGCAACCCCATCCCTAAATGCCGACTGCGACACCCCGGCTGACTGGCTCCTCCGCCTCTTGAGGTGAATCCCCTTCCACATTTCTTGGTGGTGTTGCGGTATGAACCAAATCACGAAAACTAGGATGATGCAGACGGCAGCGATGGCGACGGCGATTTCCAGGATGGTGAGGAAGGGGTGGGGGGGACCGCGGGGGTAGGTGCCGGAGGCTGGGAGGGCGGGGGGGATGGCGAAGGTTGGGGGTTGGGGTGCCATTGTTTTTGATAGGTTGGTGGTGGTGGTGTGGTGTGGGTGGGTGGTTCAAGATGGCTGTGTAGGTGAGTGGGATAGGATGTTTCGTGAGAAATGGGGAAATAACAACATGATTGAATTGGCATTAATATGTGTTGGATAAGAGTGAGAGGGTACAATAGATAGTAGTCTTTGTGTTGAGCACAAAGCTTTCAGACAAAGACATCGGCATCTTAGGAAGAAAAGATTGTTTGAAGGAATGTTGGGACGATTGTTAACAATACAATGAGTGAGTGAGTAATTGGACTTGCACGAAGGTGGACTCGGATAGTACGAAATTAACGGAGAGCATTCGAGCGTACGACCTGACACGTCTAAGGCGTGTTGTTTAACAGCAATCGAAATGCGAGGCATATACATTGAACACTTGCATTTAGCAAGACCATAAAATATGTTGACGATACTACCATACTTAATTGTCTTACTTCCATAATTTGAGTTCTGAATTAGTGGTCTTTGTCGAGTCCAAGAATTAATGCTGAAATTCTGTACCCTGTGTGCATTGGCAATTATTGCAGTCTCGGTTGTAATAAGCCTAAATCTGATGGTGTTAGCCTGCATTTTATGAAAATTATTTATTTCATTGCTTGCATCACTTTCGGTAGTATCAAGAAAATCATTCACATGAGTCACACGGTTGTAAAGATTGTTGCAAAAGGTTCAACTTCAACCTCCTGACTTCAACCTCCTGAATTACATTCTATATGTGCAAAAAAGGGAAGAGTCCGAAAATGCGATCAGAAACAACTCTCACCTCTTATGCTCCCTGGATCCCCTCATCCAGAGCTAGGCTCTCCTCATCCAGAGCCAGGCTCTCTTGTTTGAAGTTAGTCCATCGGGTCGACTTGGGCATCCAAGGCGTAAGTCACCCTCCGTCGTAGTGCCTCTTTGACCTCCTTAGCTTCTTTCTCTCTGAGCTTCTCACCCTGTTCCTCCATGTAAGCGCCAGACACTGCTTGTTGACGTTCGGCCTGGATTTTCTGTGCGGCGGTGGAGATCGAGACATAAGCAGCGATTGGGTCCATGTTGCGAGTGCTGTACTTTGGTGTTTCCTTTATTCTCTCCTCCAAGTCTTTGGCTATTTTCTTCTCACTCTCCTCCCAGTCTTTGTCTGTAAGCTCTCTCTCGCGTTTATACTCTGCCGAGACTCTCTTGCTCTCTTCATATTCTTTCTCCGCAAGCTTCTTCTCGTATACAGCTCTTGTCTTGCTCTCAGCCCTGGCTTTTATTCTAGCAAGTGCCTCCCTGTCCTGCTTCTCCTCAATGTGAACCCAGGATTTGATCTTTGCAACTGTGTCCTTGTTTAGCTCCTCTTCAAGCGGCTCATCTTCAACTTCGCCGGTCACGATGTAGTGGACCCATTGTGCATAGGCAGATATGAGCATAGCTGCCACTATGAAACCGTAGACAAGGATCGCGATTGAAGGCGGGCTTGCCGCTTGAAACGCTTGAGAGGAGACAGGCTGGTGTGAAATCTCCGGGATGGCTGATTGGAATGAGCCATAAATAGCACTCTGGGTTGGCTGGACAGCATTTTCATGATGGTAAGTCATTTGCGTGTAGGCCGAGTCGAGAGTGGGGACGGATCCCGGAATGGTGACTGGTCGAGAGGAGTTGTGGGTACGAAGTTGGGGAAAGTAGGTGATGGTTTTCGTGACTTCTTTCGTTTTGGTGAGCTCCTCGATGATAGTCTTGGTGTGATTGAAATTGTGATTCGTTCGGTGATGCGTCCTGTGCTCGGTGTCATTCCTGCGATGAGTGCCGAAATTACTCAGGGTATGGTTGAGCGTGGAGACTGGACCGATAGTTCCACTGATCTCCGCAGGGATGACGCGAGTGTCGACGATTTCGGTGGGCGCTGGCACTAATACGGGATCAAAGCCGGTCGTGCTCTTAGGCTCTGGTGGTGCAGTCTGGATAGACACATCCCCATTCTGGAGGGTTACACTCCTTGAGTAGATGTCTCTTGGCTTGTGAATCTGCGCCATGGTCGTGGGTGTGCTCAGTGGGACCACCTTAGCAGGCGTGGCGTTTTCCACCCATGCATTGCGTTTCGCCAATGGGTGACTGAATTCCGCAGATTTCGGTACAACAAAGGGACTGGGCGCTATGGTAGCTCCTCCTAAGCCGGTATACTTAGTACTCATAGTGGTGATTCTATCCCCTACGGACGTACTGATAGCAGTAGGTTTCGGCTCTTGAAGGGGTTGACTGGAGGTTATGGTAGCTGCTCCTTTGCCATCTCCAAAAGCCGGGACAGAGCCGACTTGCTTAGTGCGTAATGGTCCTTGCATAGTGGTGGTGCGAGTGCCGGGGTGACCAACCATAGTGGCCGTGGTGGCATAAGAGTTTGATGACATTTTAGTTGGTTCGTTACAATTCCGTTGCACGTCAAATTTAGCTTTGGTGCAGAGTTTTGGTAGGGTTGTTGTAGGTTCGTGATTCGAGGTCATGGTAAGGAAGAAGAAGGGATGAATGAATACAAGTTGGCGAGCTTCTTATGCTTTGATCGAAAGGGAAAAAGACAATGTTTTCGGTTGGAAGAGAGTAGGAAGCTTGGGACGTTGAAGCTGTGATCTCGATTGTTCAGGATCGAGTAATTCGACTAAAGAAACAAAATGGGTGTCAGGGTATATGAGAATGCCCAATGTCATTATTGACCTTGTCACAATGACGAGAATCATAGGCAGACAAGGCTCTATCCATCAAGAACAAGAACAAAGAGCACATGCGCTTTGCGACAAAGAACACAACACAGATACTGAGATGGAAAAACAATTTCGCGGTAATGTTTTGAATTATCCGGACAGGTCGATGAGCAGAGCGTCTCCAAAACAAAGAACAGATATTTTTAGACAAGGGTAATATAGCACCCGACGAAGTCCAGAGGTAATGATGGCAGCTGTATATACTAGGAAAGTCATGCAGTAGTGGTTCTATACTATCAGTGAGTTGAAAGGAGACCTCTTAGACCTTGATTACTCGGCCATATCTCAAGAGTGAGAATTCGAAAACAAGCAGGCCTTACGCCTTTCTACCCCTTCATACGAAGCAAATGTGCTTTCGAGTATCGCTCAGGCTGTCAATATGTTAGCTATGCTTACCCACCCATCTCGAGTTATAGAAGATAATGATCTTCCAATTTCATTATATACCTCATTGAAATATCACGCACAATGGCTTTTTGTGTATCGTTATTCTTGTTTCGCTTGGCGAGAGGTAGCCGACAAACGCTTGGGTCTCAGCTAGTGACACGGCAGAATTTCGATTATTAGCGATAGATCTTAATTATGAGTCAACCAGGGATAAGGCAATAATGTCTTTATGTACTTATGATATCTCATAGGCACATCTGATTATATAGGCGAAGGACCGCTAGCAGGACGAAGACCAAAGGCTATAGAATATAAACAACATAGGGTGTTATACTCGGCGAGAGGAATGTCACTAAGGCGTCACACGGGGCCAGCCTATTCCCAGTCAGTTACTATCCATATCAAACACTCCAGGGATACTGCTCATAGGGGCCATCACGATTATCTGCATAGCCTAGATCTGGTATGCCCCATCCTTCTGGGATGCCGTCGGCTGTATGGAGCTTGTCCATCCTTCTCTGCGACTTGTGGCGGATCCACTCCTCGCGCTTTGACTTGTTCGAGTCGCGAGCCCTTTGCCTTCGCGCTTGCGTCATGATTTCTTCACGCCGGCGGACCGCTTGTTCTGATGGGTCCTCAAGGCGCGACGGAGTGCAGCCCATTTTCTGTACTGGAATCTCTCTGTGGCAGTCGGTTCACGTAAAGGTTATACGTAAGCGGAAAGTGGAGAAGTAGTTTTTGGGGAGATTTGAGTCACAGAGCCGAGTCAGCGCGTGAAGAAGCATATCTGACAGGCCCTGGTGTATTTGACCGCGGCCGTCGAAATACGATGTGCCACACTCTTTGGCAAGCTGAAATTTATTATTGGTAAACAATGGCATTGTCGAATGCCTTTGATTCGATTTCTGAAAGGGACCACCCTCATACTCTTTGTATAATGAAGCTGCGCCGTCAAAGGCCCTTTGAAGTCTCTTTGTCCTCGATGGGTTGTCAACGATGCCACCATGCTTCAAAGAAATCTGAGAATGAAACAGCGTATCTGCTTAATATATGGATCCAATGACTCACAGTCAGGAGTTTAAAGCAGCTGAGTTATACACCAGAGGCAGCCATCCAACATCCATAACCTATTCTCGCCTTCCCAGCTCCATTCTAGCATCACAACCCAGATTCGCAATGTGTCGGGCCATTTCCCATAAAACTCACCAATGTATGCACGTACAGTACTACTGCATTGCTACGCCATGTACGAATTTCGATTTACCTGATGAGAATGTACTCTTCGGAGGACACTACCAGGTTATCGGCGAGATCGTCATGAGCAACAGGCCTTTCTGCGATTGGTGCTACAGCCAGAGAAGAAGACAACTCAAAGCCTGCTTTGAGTTTATCCGATGCAAGAGAATGGATGAAGCAAGAATATCAGCTGCTTCTCCTGGCGATATTGATAGAACGCTTTCCGAGCTGAGAAATCAGCGGAGACGAGAGCTCGACCAATTCCGTGTCGCGTGTGGAAACCCTTACAGTCGGGACCACGAGGATGACGATGGCGACAATGAGGGCAGAGATGATAAGGATGGCGAAGACGAATTAGGTCCCGGTTCGGAAGTGACGATGAGTCTAGCATCGATGATGAGGACAATGGCGATATAGGATATGTAAATGATTCTGCACTTTCGTATCACACATTGCCGTGGCAGTGAGTACAAAGACCTCATCATCCTGTGTACCTGTTTGATAGTAATGCCTCGAACAATTGCCAAGCTGAGTGTAATAACAGAATTAACACCTGTAGTTCAATTAGAATGAATTTGATCACTTATTTTGCGGGGAAAGATAATTTTGAAAAAATTCGTTCTGGTCTCCGCATAGCTCGAAGGGCAATGACCGACCTGATGGGTTTTAGAAATGTTGGAGTGAACTTTGGGTGTTATGAAAGTAGAAGGTAAGCCCGAAATGTATTAGCGTTCCCTTCTCTTTGTTTTTTTCGATTTTTTGGTGTTGATATATGAAAATATCACCCCTACCATGTACTTACACCTTGCCGGCCGGTTTGCCGGATTGCAAGGGTGACCATACTAGGTCACGAGTACGAGCCCATGTTGAGGCACTTCAAAAAAGTACCTCAATATGGGTCTACGGCCCCCCCCGCCGTCTACAAATTCCCAATATGCCCTCCCCAAAGCCCTGTAACAGGAAGCAAACTTCTCAGTGTCGACAATTGAATGAGAAGTTTCTTCGCACCATTCTGGTGTTTCTTTTGCAATTTTTAAAAAGTGGACTTAGCGGGTATCTTATACAGCAAAACTTAGGGCTCTTCTTATCAACACAGTGAGATCGCAAGATTACCAAACATGTTGTCAAATGCATGCTGACAATGGAATGGGAAACATACAAGAATTCTACCATTGTTTTAAGCGATCGATTCACACATTCAAAATATTTTGAGGAGGTCATTGTCCTGAATCGAAACATATAGAACAATACAAATCTTGAGACTTATCAACTTACCTTAGCCTTCAGCAAATTATTCTTTTGAGCAACATAATACTGCCACTCATCGGCTCCGTCCCACAACCTCAAACCCAACATTGCTCTAGACAAGATGTGTCAAACACACGCGGTTGTGTACTCGGAGTGCTGCCACATACACCAATATCTGGTCATCGATCCGTGCGACGGCGGATACGTTTGCCCTTTGACTTCGAAGGCCAAATGTGGGAACGAGAATTATGTGATCGTCAGCTACGGTCGCGACCCAAGCGAGCAATATTGCGAAGACTGTTTCAAGCAGATTCGTGAGGGTGAGGATCGAATCGTCGAATTTCATCTGAGGTTGCACATGTACTTCCTTCAACTCTTGATTGACGACAAGATAGTATATGCGCAATTCAGTCGCGTAATACCGAGGTTGGATAAATCTCGCGAATGGGCATGCCATGCTCACTATTGCAAATTCGGTCTGTATAGGGCACCCGATTGGGACCAGGTCCAGTACATTTTTCCTACCGAACAACAGATTTGCGAAAATAAAGACCATATCCGTGAAGGTTTGGCAGAAGCGGAGCGAGTTGGGGTCTTACAGTATTTTACTGAAGGAGAAAATCGTTTGGCAGAAGCGGAGCGGGCTGGGGTGACCCACTATTCTGCTGATGGAGAAGAACTCATGTCATCTGATGAGGAGATTCCCGTTCCTGAAGAGGTGGCTGGGGCTGGAAGAGAGAACTGGCGGCGAGAATCGACATCATCCAACGAAGACGACCACGATGGCGAAGAGGTGGTTCGGGCAGGAAGAGAGAACTGGCGGCGAGACCAGCAAGTGATCGAGCCTCGCTATCACCTGCTAGCGTAGAAAGAGGAAAGTACCCTGCTTTTCATCATTCATTTGGAAAGCGTGTCCTGCTTCTAAGTCTATCTTCAAGTCTTTGGGTCTCTTTTCCCACTATTATAGTATGTGACGATTTCAGTACGAAAACCTAAGATTGATCGTTTCCATATATTCCTTTGCCCAACCCTTTTTATCGATTAAGCTTGCAACTGAACCTTAGTCATTGCTTATACTATTCCAAGAAGACGACGAGTTTACTTATCTGTCTACATATCTCTCCAAAACCGGCTATTGTTTCCTGACGTTTGCGCGCCCTGGTGCAGCCTGTGTAAGAAGCGCAATTGGTTAATGGAACAATGGATACAATGCTCTTTCCTCATGTGAACGGCGTCTGCATTCGTTGTTAGGCTACTAAATAAGACCGTTGTTCTACTTCTTTCAGGCTGATTAATGATCGGCAAGCCTTGTTAATGGTGGTGTTCGCAAAACTCTACAATACCTAAAAGCTTATGATCTGTTCTCTTAATTCCTGATCATCATCTTTTGTTTGCTCAAAACCAGCTGACTCTCGGCATTCAAGCAGTTACCCGGCACTAGATTTTACGACTAAATTCGACCGCACGCACAGGTCATTCCATAGCATCCTTGCAGACATGATGCGTCTTCGGAAAAAGCCAAGAGCAGGATCCTCTTCAGTACCAACTACTGCGCAACCAACGGTCCTGAGGTTGAAGGTAAGCAGTATCTCAAAGCCAGTGCGAAACTTCTCTCGTCCTTTCAACAGTCCAAATAACAAAGAGTACCATTGTAGGGGTGCAGGAGAACTATATCAGCCGTCTTTTACCAATGACCAGAGAGACTTTGGCACGGATGACGGTAGAGTCAAGACCTCACTAGACAGGGAGTCGGCAGGATTGAATCGCAGAGACGAGCCTTATCCAGCTCATGGCAAGATCGACACGAAAAAAAGCCACTCATTGCAGCAGGGAGCCCCCGCATTCGTCCAGCACGGTGGGTTCTTCGACAAGACAAGCGATTCCGAGCTTAACGCACCAGCTTTCCCAGGTTCACAAGATCTACTAACAGGGCAAGCTTCGTCGAACGCTAGCTCCCCATCAGCTCCGATTAGAGGAGTTGAGGTTCTGCCGTCTGCAGCATCTGTGCGGTTAAGGATTAGAAGACAAGTTCCAACTCCGGACATCGTCGGACTGTGTAGGTCGCCAGAATGCCCAATTGAACATACTCACTTTCAAGGTGTCTATCTATTTCAAAAGTACCCAATGATTTCTCAAGGCCCGTTCGGAGCGAGTAACCCGCCACCTGCTATATGGGCAGCGTATCACCGGTTGCAGGAGAACCAGGAGACGCCTGAGGACTTCGCACTATACTGGGGCTTCAAGAGGCAACATACGGCTGACAGCTGGGAGAATTTGTTCCGGGAGATATGAGGGTCTTGGCATACCGAATTTGATGATCCGTAGCTTGTAGACGATCCTGGTACTCGAGGTATAGACAATATCCAAGATGTTCTAAAGATGTAGAGAATATGACTAGTTTTCTTCTGAATCTTCGGTTTGTTGGAAGAGGTGCTGCATCGTCCCGTCTTCGCCTCATTGATAACACTGTGTTCAACGGAGATTGGAACCATAGTCAGAATGGATGTGTTATTGACACTGCTGTCGAATTTGGACTGTTGTGGATGCTATTGTCGTACTTATTGTTTAGCCTATTTCGAATGTCGGGGTCGAGGTTCCGGACCTATAACTTCGATATCTCATACTCTTCTTGCCTTACTCAACCAAGCTTTCTCAATACCATCCACCTTACAATTCTTCTCGGCGCGGGATTCTTAGAGCGAGACTAGTTTAGATCGTAGATCTAATAGTTTGTGGGACAATGGCAAACGACCCACCCCAAACACCAGAAAGACTAATCCGGCCTCAAACACCAGGAGCTCCCAAGACATCTAAAACACCAGGTCTTCAATACGCCGTGAATTACGATCCACATAGTAAGACCCCCACACCAGAGCCAAGGTTGGAGCCTCATGAAGAGTCGTCACTATCCGTCGACTTCAGCCCTCCCGTTCCGCCACTCGATCCGTCCCTGGTAGGTCGGAGCGATCAACAAAGATGTACGTGCCCTCGCAGTGGTTGTTACGAAACTATGCCACACGAGCCTTATGAGGTGAGTGACATCTCCAACTCCGAACAACCCTCCACAAGCTACGACGAGTTCCAGGCTCTTCTAGACTCGATAAACCAAGAGAGCGCCAACGATGCTCGACAAGCCTCAGATCATGATAACGGAGCGATCCTAGACCTAGTTCATTGTACAAATATGCGAAACGCGTCACCAGATCCCACAAGGCGGCATGCGGAGTTTCCAATTATGCAAGACGGACATCCACTTGAAGTGCTTATAAGCTGCTTGGAAGAAGTGAAGGGGAAATATCAGGACCAGGATCGTACGCAGTGTAAGATGGCAGGCTCTCATCTCGGCGTATTTAGAGTAGATAGGCCTTTCTCTGAGCCGGAGCAACCACATCAACACGTCCCGCAGATCGTGTATGCAGAACCCGCTAGGCCTGATCGGTGTATATCGCCTACCTGCCCTGTCCATGAACTCCACGGAGTGGGCCTTTACGTGCATAACAGCGAATGGGGAGTATGGCCAAACATAACGTTTGGAATCGCAAATCCACCAGATTATATCTGGGCGGCAGAAGCTCGTAGGTTGGCAAATCGCGCGAGCCCGGAAGACATAGAAATGGTTCGCCAATTCGTGATTCATCACGATCGCCCGTATCCTAGCGCGTAAGGGGGGGATTGTAGTAAAAGGGCATTACGTGAAGAAGCGCGTACCAAATCCATAATTGGAAGACAGCAGGCTTCTAGGGTTCTGATTGTAAGACGCCAACGAGCTAGTCTAAGAATAAAATGACTTGCTGTCCATTGACATCCGAATATCTTATCGACGATCTGGAAGTGACTGTAGAACAATGCCAGACAGAGATGACAGTACAGGAAGGATGTGTGCATATTTCCGTGTCGACATATCAGTAAAACTCGGGTGCACCGCGGGCAGGGACCGTTGTCCAACCTCGCAGAGACCCGTATTGCATCTGATGGAAATCATTCTACACGTCTCTGGATGATGTCGTAGAGTCCAATTGATTGAAATGTACTTTCATTTCGCGAAAATCCACTCTAAGCCTTACTTTAGCCCTGCCGCGCGTACATCGCGCCTATCTTAAACTCCAACTTCATCATTTATCACGAACTCAGGAATAACAGACATCAGACACTAATTAAAAAGAGATTAGCTATGCTAGACACTAGGCCTGTTGTTCCCACTCAGGTTCGGGTAGGTAAACGTTCGCGCTCTGATTACGAAAATGGAAACGAGGACGTTCGACCGAGTGCCGACGGCTCTGGTAATGTAGATGTGGAAGGTTTGCAGTGGATCCATTTCATTGAGTGTTTAACTAACACCGATCACAGACTCCTCATCTGACGATGATATTGGACCTGCACTACCCTCCAGTACGCCCAAGAAAAAGCGGCGTATTCTTCCGTACGAGAAATTGTACATCTCTGCCCTACCTGCGTCTTCACGGTACTCGAAATCGTTGATGCACAAAGATCAGCTGTCCTTCGTGACCGTAACGCCACTTACAGATTTCTTGATTACATGCTCAATAGATGGGACTGTCAAGTTCTGGAAGAAAATCGCTGTGGGTATAGAATCGGTGAAAGAGTTTCGGGCACATGTAGGGGAAATAAGAAGCGTCAGTGTGAGCCAAGATGGTAGAAGTTTTGCAACAGCAGGAGCAGATAGAACAATCAAGATCTTTGATGTGATTACCTTTGGTATGGAGATCCACTCTGTGGGGTTACTGGTGGCAAACTGACATCGATGTATAGATTTACTGGCCATACTTCAGCTAGAACATACGCCAAGATCAATATGCTGGGTACATCGACGTGGCGCATCGCTACCTCTGCTAGCAGTAGCAGATGAGAATAGACCATGTATCAATATCTATGATGGCCGAGGTGAGTCGCAGGAACCCATCCATGCTATGGACGGTCTGCACAGAAGCCCCGTAACGACGATGGCCTATAACAATGAGTACGACTGCGTCATATCTGCAGATGCTAACGGGATGGTTGAGTACTGGCGGGCGAGTGATACTTACGAGAAACCTGACAACGTCTTCAAATACAAAAGCTCTACAGATTTATTTGACTTCAAGAAATCTAAATCATTACCAGTTTCCATCTCTATATCACCGTCAGGTGCGCAGTTTGCGACCTTCTCTTTTCCTGACCGCAAGGTTCGAGTATTCGACTTCGCCACTGGAAAGCTCTACCGAACCTATGACGAGTCAATCCAAACCATCACAGACATGCAACAAGCGAATACCGCCATCCAAAAGCTAGAAGACGTAGAGTTCGGCCGACGACTAGCCGTTGAAAGAGAGCTAGAGAATCCCGCATTGCAGAACAAAATCAACGTCATCTTCGACGAATCCAGCAACTTCATAATTTACGGCTCGATCCTTGGCACAAAAGTAATCAACACACTCGTCAACCGCGTCGTCAAAGTCTACGGCAAAGACGAACCGTTCCGCTCTCTAAACCTCGCCCTTTACCAAGGCGCGCCCCAACAGAAATCCGTCATGACCGCCACCATGGCCGCCTCCGCCAACCCCCTCATCCAAGAATCGGAAGCCCGCGACCCCATGCTCGTCACCACCGCTAGTGGTAAAGTGCGCTTCTACATCTTCACCAACGAAACCGAAATCACCAAATCTACCCGCGACGTGCAAAACGAAAAACCCCGCAACTTCAACTCCCGCCAAGAAAAAGAAGCAAAACCCCACGAAACCGGCACCGCCGCAATCTTGCATACTACCTACGGCGACATCCACCTCCGCCTCTTCCCCGAAGCCGCCCCCAAAGCCGTCGAGAACTTCGTCACCCACGCCAAAAACGGCTATTACAACAACACCATCTTCCACCGCGTCATCCGCAAATTCATGATCCAATGTGGCGACCCCCTCGGCGACGGCACTGGCGGCGAATCGATCTGGGGCCGGGAATTCGAGGACGAGTTTAGCACGCTGAAGCACGATAAGCCGTATACGGTGAGCATGGCGAATGCGGGCCTGAATACAAACGGCAGCCAATTCTTCATCACGACGGAGAAGACGCCGTGGTTGGACAAGAAGCACACAATTTTTGGGCGGGCGGTGCAGGGCTTGGATGTTGTGCATCGGATTGAGAATGCGAAGGTTTATAAGGAGAAGCCGGAGGAGGATATTAAGATTGTTAATGTGGAGGTTGTTTAGGCTTTGTAGGTTTTAGTCTCTTCGTTTGAGGTATGCCTACTCTCGGGTATTATTGTAAAATTCCAAGAAGGTAGTACACTCATCTCCTCGAATCTTTCGCGCTTACAAAAACCGGCTCACCTTCCATTAGTATTCCCGCTCACATTCTCGCTATGGCAATCGATATCAGCTTAGGGCGGTATTCTTTTATTCTTATATACTCATTATCACACATTGTCTCGCCTAGGTCTGCAAGTTCAAATCTGTTTTTGAATCTCGATATCACAACTTATTTCAGTGGCGGGAATGGTACATGACGGGGTTTATCAAGCTGCGGATTTCTTTCAAGTCCAAAGGTGCGGATTCAATTCTGTCCTCTCTCTGACTATGTGTAATGCATCCCTGCCTAACAACAAGAGAAAACATCATGGCTGAAGTAAGTAGTAGATAAAAACGATCTTGTGCCATATCCTCCGCTAAGCTTCCTGCAACATCTTCCATCAACAACCACGACATAGAATATTCAAGAAAAGATCCGTCGGCGCGAGCAGCCAATAATTCTCATACGTATTCAGCAGCAACTTGCCCATAATTGACACCCTCATGAATGAGCTCATACCCAGTAGACGCCGAGTAATGAGTCACCTCGAGCTGGAATTCGACAATATAGTAATCTTGACCGTCAAGTCCCGTCTCTTCTGGGAAATGGGTAGGTGGGATCCGGCTGAGGTCGGCCTCAACTCTGACGAGCATAGTGACGTCCGCTATATCCGAATATTAGTCTGGTAACTTGATCGAGTGGAGACATACTGACGGTCATCTCCGTACAGAGGCGCTCCCATATTCTCAGGATCAGCAAAGTAGCGGATCTTGACAATGGCGTTTGTGGGCGGCCCCATCGACTTCAACCAAGTTTGGTGATACTGGAGGCGCTGAGGCTTGTTCTCACTGACGGTTTTTCCCTATTACCATGTTGGTTCGATCACAAAACGTATTGCTTGCGAGAATACCTTTTTGATAAACCAATCCATGGTGGAAACACGATATGTGCCTTCGTAATCCGACCAGAACCTGCCAAGGTAGTCAGCCATCTATATCGGATCGAGATTTCCTTTGCCTAGGAAGCATAACTGACCGTCTCTTAGCATCATGGCGTCTGTTAACAAAATCAGTATCGCACTGCAAGCCATAATGCTTTCGAGCGGATCTGCCTGTCACTCTCACTGTTGCGATTCGTGGGGATGTGGTAGCAAGCGCTTTCATAAGAGCGCCGCGAACCACGGCGGTCCATCTATTGCCAGTGAGTAGGCCAGCCATGTAGTTCAACCAAGACGTGTTGCACCTACCCATTTGGCGATTGCATAACTTTCACCTTACTACCAACCGCTTCCCGAATACAGTCGCGGAGATAAGCACTCTGTCCGAAGCCTCCCACAATTAACACGGCTTTGACACGCTTTTTCGTAGCTTGAATCTGCCCCTTAACTAAGGCGATGACTTCTGGGATGACTTTATCGAAGACTTCTTGGATTTCGGCATCAGTGACTCGCAGTCTTCCCCTACGGACATCCAGACGGGCGTTGTCGTGAAGTCCGGGGACTACTCAAAGGTAAGTATTGCTAAAATTTGTAAAAGCCGTTTTAGCAGTACATGCCTGGGACAAAGAACTCTCCACCATCTGTTCCGCCGAACTGTCTCTTGATCTAGTATATCGTGCCGCCATTAGCTGGAAGCAGTAGCAATTTAGCAGGCAGGAACGCACAACAACATCGAAACGCTTCATTGCCTGTCTTACGTCAGTAAAAGGAGGATAATCAAGCTAGGATGCATCTCACTTCTTCTAGCACGTCTTGGTCCCAACCAGGCTGATTTCCAAGTTTGTCCTCGAGAAACCTTTGGAATATACGGTTAAGGAACGATGAACCACATAGTGAGCCACTTCCTGGGCTAGCTTCCGAAAGTTGCAATTTTGGTTTCAGCGCAGAGACAGTGTAAGATATTAAGTCGACCGTGCCTCCACCGGCATCGCAGAGTACGAAAGTATCGCCTTTCTTAATGTCGTGCGGGTCCATAGCGTCCAATGCATATATCGCCGCGGCTTCCGGTTCTGAAACTATCTGGAGCGAGGAACCCACGCCCATACCGGCGTTTTCAGCACAGGCTCGAGTTTTCGCTTGTGCCGCATCTGACCACACTGCGGGAACCGTTATCTTTATTCAGTCAGCCAGGTACGAACGACAAGATCAAATCATGGGGTAGACAAACTATGAACTCCATGGGCGTGGACTGCATTGCACTCTCAGGCAGCTTGTGGAGAAGGACCTTCTCGGAGTGCTCGCGAAGAGCAGTGAGATAATCTGCCACAAGTTTCTCTGGAGAAATGTCATAGCCAGGGGGCGCGGCATTGGGATCTGGAAAAGAATGCGCCAATTCTGATCTGCTACGGCCTTGGGTAGGGCCAAGTTCAAGCTTAAACCATTGGTGCCTTGGCCCATGATCCGGAATTTGAAAGCCCCATTTGAAGTTCTCTCCGTCATACCGTATCTCACTTGAAAAGCTTCAGTAAGCAAGCAAATCCTGGCTGCAGCTTAGATACTTACGATGGTACCTTGTCACTCGTGATACCTTCAAGTCCGCCAGATCTAGCGTCAGGCCACTGAATAATGGGCGTCTGTAAGCCAGGCTGCTTCCGGGTTAGTTGTCTGTACAAGTGGAATTGAGGTAACTCATTAGATTACCTTGCGTGTCTGCGTCCAAGCAAGGCCAGAGTATGTGGTACCGCTACTCGAAGTCAGTCTACTGAATGCCATGAAGAAATTGGCACCTACAAGTCAACAGCGACCAGTATCTTACGATCAAGCTCAGGTTCTCTTTTGCGTTTTGGTGACATGACGAAGAGCGCAACAAGGGTCACTTCTCTAGAGTGACGTCAGAAAAGACAAAATGGTAGTCGAAATGACAAAATTGTTGTCCGTTTATTGAGACCAAGCCTTGATTTGATACTCTGGACGAGAGCGAAAGGTTTCTGGTGAGCCGAAGATTTGACAAAAATTGGTGACAGCCGGACCAAAAATTGACTGGTTGTGATAAGGGGTAAGTGAGAGTTTGGAACTTGAAATTACAGACAAGTGAAAAGGTCACATGTGAAACCAAGGGCATAAACTTGAGCTCAACTTGAGCTCAATTCACCAATACCTGACAACTACCCTCAAAGACTTCAAAGCCGGCAACATGGGGCAGGCTACAAACGCGAGCGGCTCGTCAAGTCCGATTATTGGTGAGTCTTTTAGACGTCAAGATTGATGAGCTTGGATAAATCTGTAGAAGGTTATTCTTAGCTTATTGGGTTTTAGAAGACGAGAATGCCTTGAATGGTCAGAGCTACCACTCACGAAACCAAGAAATGATCTCAGCATTGGCCAAGATGGACGACGGTACTCAGGTCCAACCCGAGCAACCAAAGGAAAGCTCACCTATCTTGTCGTCTCAGGAAGATGACGCGATGACGACCGCCGCATCTAAGGACTTCGGAGAGATTCCAGAAATTCTTTTGGAGGAAATCTTTGAGGCTGTCACCAGCGATCGTACTTCTACTCCAGAGCTGTCTCTACAGATTGAAGACCGAAGAGACTTGAGAATTCAAACAGAAGCACCACAGCTTTGGCATTTAACACAGGAGCCGGAGAGCGAATGTGAGATCGTTGCTACATCAGACGCTACAGGTCAGCAGCGCATGGTAGACTTCCAAAGCGAGTACAACAATTTAGTTTCACCCAGCACGACCACTGAGCAGGACTGCTGGAACCTACAAGCGGAAGTGAATCGTCTGCAAAACATTGAGCAGGAGATGTGTCAACTTCAGCAGTCATACCATAATCTTCAAGGCGAAACAAATTATCTTCGATACGAAGCACGCAACTGTGCTACACTCTATAATGAGGCGACTCAAGATAAGGATGATATGGAAGCGCAAATAGATAACTTGCAGAAGGGCTTAGATGCGTGCAAAGATGATCTCTTTCGCCTACAGCCTGTGGCCCAAACTCCAGATACAGAAATTCTGGAAGACTTTGAGTCTCTTGTTCAGCATATCCGACACTGGGTCGAGGTGGAAATCGACATATTCGAAAAGAAGTATCTACAGTCCAGAAATGAGGAACTCTTCTCCGCCGATGGGAACGAAGATGTGGCGAGGGTACTGCAAAGATTCCCACAAGCGGGTGAGTATCTCGTAAGATACATGATCCACCACTACCTACAGGCGCATATGCTGGGAGAAGGTGTCTACTTTTTGGGTCTGTCAGAACGCTTTATCTGTATCCTCCAGGAAGTTGAAAACAGTATGGCACAACTTCAGCCACGGAGAGGTATGAAATGTCTATCCAAGTCGCCCTATAGTAAGATCAGCACAGAGCTGACACAGTACAGATAAGTTAGCCATCAAAGCTTGGCGTTCGGAAACGCTAAAAGCATTTGCGGCCACCAAGGAGTTTACGGATGTTAAGAAAAAACATATTCAGCAATTCAATGCACAGCTCCTCAAATTCGTCGGTCAAGTCTTCCCAGTCATCAAAAAGCAAAAAGGGGCTACGAAAAGACTTCGCGACGAGATATCAGTACCGGCAGCCAGTCTTGCACTCAAACTTCAAGTGTCAACGCTCACCTACAGTCTCAGTCCCCAGCTGCCGCAGAATCCACTGAAAATCGGCTCCGAATCTTTCAAAATACGTGATGTCGAAAAGTACACGTTGATTGACATCACGACAGGAAAGACTCTGAAGGCCGACAGCGAGATGCTGGTGGGCAGGAGCGGCTTTCTTGGGAAGATCGTGATGCCTGTGGAGCCGTGCTTGAATCGTTGCGATGGGGATGGACAAGCCGTGGAACTGCGCAAGGCGGTATATCTGGTAGAACCCGGCCAACCCACGAGGAAGCGCAAGCGAAGGAATCCATGAAGGCAAGGATCCCCCCTAGCATCGAACTTGTAGCAATCCCGAGACTGCTCACGCTTTCGAAAACTCCATCTACAAGCTCGTCGAGATTGAAGCCTTTGGAAGCATAAAGTAAAAAATTTCAAGAAATCTCAGGAGCTTGAAGTTCCACCAGTCGTGGAATCATGGTCATTGTTCGCGGCCTTCCTCAGAAGATGTTTGTATAATTTACCCAAAAGCGGGCAGCAGCTGCCGCGCGCGATCAAAATCAAAGCAACTTTTCCTTCCCCAAAAGCCCAGTCAGCTTCTGCTCAATCCCACAAATTGCAGGCTCCATACCTCCCAAGCCTCCCATGACAAAACCCCCATCATTACATTTTCAACAACTCCTCAACCCTTTTTTTGCCTTACGATTGACCCCTCAAAAGACTCACTCGAACTTTAATTCTCCCCTGCCTGTAAACCCCCAATCCTCCAACCTCGAAAAACCAAACCCCCCAAACCACCACTTCCTATCTTACTCTCTCTCCCCCTTGTTTTTCCCAATCCCTCACTCACCTATTTAATCCACTCGTATCGTGCCAGCTCCAGAACATTCCCTCGTGCAAAAGCTGTGCTACTGTCTCGAAACCAGTCCTGGAAATCTGGGCATCAACTGTGAAAGTTTGTTGGGATGGGATGACTTTTTTCCGGAGTGGAGAAATTGATGTTGTTGGGGGTTTGTGAGTTGTTGGGTGGTGGAAGTTTGGAACCCTTTAGGGAGACAACAAATTGTTAGGAGTAGAGTTGTTGCTATATGTCTATCTAGGTATGGCGGTTGTTAGGTTCTTGCTGGAGGGATGGGATTATGCTTCTACTTAACGAGATAACTGTGTAGCTCATTTTCGACTTTTATTCTGTTCTTCTTCAATGGTTCGACCTTTAGGTCGTATTGTAGCATTCGAAACACCCAAAGTGCTTTGAGCATGTTCGGCAGAGTGACCGATAAAAACTTTAGATTTACATTAGATGAAAAGTACCTGCACTCCTAAGACCTCTTGGATCAGCACGCTCTTCGATCTACAGCAACGTCTTCGATTATGTACGCTACCGCACCCAATCCACTTCTCTTTAGAGCTCAGCTCTCTTACGCGCCGGCGCGATGGGATTAGCTGTGGCGAACGTGATCGATCTGTCGCCACTGGGGTATGTCGCAGTTTGATATCAATCTCACGCCTGGGCATTCAGCGAAATTGAGAGGGATGCTATGTCGGCCATGCCTATCTAGAGAGTGTTTGCATAGGATATTTCGTACTTTTGGAGGAGTTGTCTATAACGACCGCATTGCCGACTTGTGCCAGTCTCAAGAGCGCTGAAGCAGCTAGGCTAAATACCACAACCTTCAATCTGAATGAGTGGTTTTATTAATATTCAATTGGTAGATAAGCTTCATACGATACGAGAATAAAGGTCGGGTTGAGGTAATGAGTGAATTAATGTTGTAGTAGTAAACTGCAGTAGGCAGAACCCGGAGGGAGATACAACTACCTTTTCTGTTTTTATGATACTGTATCCGAACATAATAAAACGATGGAAAGGGATAAAGGCAATGAAAGAGCTGCCACGCGGTCTCGGGTATGCTTCGGGTCTATCACACTAGCACTGCCGAAGCCGCGGACCACCATCAGAGGTTAAACAGCTCGTATCCCAAGAATCATATTTCAACTCAAATGATTTATCACTCCGCTATGCTATAGTAAAGCCGTTGAGTGGCGCCAATGTGTATTTGAGGAGAAAAGGGGTTTCTTGTGTGGATTCGAACGTGTTGGAAATAGGGGAGTTGGTAACCTCCGCCTCATAGGGCTGGTAGGGCTGGGGCCCGCTAGTAGAGTTTTCACCTTCCACCTCCTAGATAGCCTCCTAACAACAACAACCAATATATCAATATGC
>JAABUR0100003808.1_pt1 | contig 20794 bp, 14 predicted proteins | sample 5560091 | NCBI WGS metagenome assembly JAABUR01 (sample SAMN10711879, study PRJNA513375) | rock metagenome | isolation source: Antarctica rocks | place: Antarctica: Victoria Land, University Valley sud
GAACACCTACCAACGCGCCATCAAGATCCCAGACGCCGACCTCGCCGCCGTCAACCTACATCGCGACGAGTTCCACGGCGAGTGGAACTACCTCATCAAACCCAACACTTGATGATGGACGCTTCCTAAGCTGTCGATAGGAGAACCATGCGCGCCACCTGGGAACAGCACAGTGAAGGCCATCGTGCCGCGGTCGAGCTTGCCGCCGTTGAGGCGGCCGCGCTGGCCGACGCGCTCACCTTCTACCTGCGCCGGCGCTTTGTCGCAGGCGAGCTTGAGCTTGCCGCGCATGCGCTCTCGCTGCGCTACTTCACAGAGTTCTCAGACCGCCTGGGAGCTCTGAGGGCCGCCGGGGTGGGCGGACGGCTCCTGCTCTCCGATAACGACCTGCGACGTCTGCGAGAGGCCGTCTGCTTCTATCTCGCCGAGCGCAACACCGAGTCCTATCAGCCTCCGGAGGAGCGAGGGCGCCTTGCCGAGCTCCACGAGATAAACGAGCCGCTCGGTGACCTCCTGACGGCGCTGCCCAAAGAGCCGGCGGTACCTGCCACCCTCAGCCTGTTGCGCTGACTCACGGCCAGGCAACGGTGCTCGGCGACCATCTGGGCGCCGGCTGCTGGGCGTGCAAGTCGAAGACCGGGGTCCAGTCATCGGCCCGCCGGCGCGCGAAAGCTCGCCAGCTCCATCTAGAGCGACGTCGCACGCCCCCTCCGATGCGATGATCCTCGGCGAATCGCGCTGGATGCGACCCGACTGGAGCCAACGACGGATCGGCGGACCACGGCATTGTCCTCTCAAAGGGGCGAGCAGGGACGCCGGAGACCGCCAAGCTGGTGCTGCTGGCCGGCCTACGGCCGCACGAGAACGCCGACGGGGCGCGAGGCGCCGGTGTCGTAGGGGTAGGTGGCTTCGCGAGGCGCGACTGCCCGGAAGCGATAGCGCGCCGTCGAGTTGGTTCCCGTGAACCGGTAGACGGCGCGGAAGCGTCTGGAGGAGTCGGCGCGCACCGTTGTGAACGGCCGCCACTCGCCGCGCAGGCTGACCTGGAGCGCTACGAGCTTTCCGGTGGGCACCGGCCCGCCTACCAGGCGGCCGGTGAAGGTAGTCGTCTGGCCGTTTCTCACGCTGGTGGGCTTGGCACGGAACTTGAGTTTGGCGGGCACGCCGAGCTCGGTTCGGGCGGCGGCGTAGCCGACCGTCGCGGTGCCGGGATAGACGGCCAGCAGGCTGCGGCTCTGCGTTCCTCGGAGCAGGTAGGTGAAGCGCCCCGCGCTGTTGGTGGTCACGGTGCCGACCCGCCTGGTCTGAGCTCCGAGCCGTCGTGCGCGGGCGCGGAGGACGACTTGGGCGCCGGCCAGCGGTTTGCCCTCGCGCGAGGTGACCAGCCCACAGTTGCGGCGGCGCTTGCCAAACGGTACGCGCAATGCCCTCAGGGGGCGCGGCGCCTTGATGGCGACCTGGCGACAGACGCGCTTCTTGACCAGCCTTCCCTGGCGGTCGCGCACACGTTTGACCCGGCAGACAAGCTTGGACACGATGACCGGGCGGGTGGCCAGACGCACGCGCATGGGGATCCTCAGAGGGGTGGTCAGCTCGGCCTTTGCACCGTCGACACGCCGGTCGCTAACGGTGGCGTTCCCGGCGGCGTCGAGCGCGGTCACCTTGAGTTCGTAGGTCGCCGAGGGCAGCTTGCGATCGTCGATGCGGGCGACCAAGGCACCGCCGTCGAGTGCTGTGGGCAACGCGGTCCACGGGCCACTGCTCCCCACCTGGCGGTAGGCGATCTGCCCACCGGCCAGGCCGGAGAGCTGGTCGGTGCCCGTCGCGGCCAGCCGCGTCGCCGGTGACCTCGATCTCCACCGGCCTCGGCGAGCGCTGCGCCAGTTCGCGCAGAGCGGACGCGAGTCCCTCGTCCAGGCGCGTCGGGCGCACCCCCCGGGCGGGCTCGCGCAGGTCGATGACCGCCTGGCCGACCTGTCCGACCGCCTCGTCGATGCCGGCGCCCACGCCGTTGGCAGACGGTGGGAGCTCGTGCTGGAGGTGGCGCAGGGCGAGCCCTACGGCGACGAGGCGCTGCTGGGCGCCGTCGTGCAGGTCGCGCTCGATGCGCCTTCGCTCCTCGTAGCCGGCCGTGACGATCCGCTCCCGTGACGCCTCGACCTCGGGCGAGCTGGCGGCGCAGCTCCACCCTGAGCCTGGCGATCTCGATCGCGAGGCCCGCCGCCTGGAGCACCGGGTTCAGGAGCGTGGGCCGCTCGGCGAGAACGTCGCGGACGCCTTCCGGCGCCGCGCGATCCTCGCGAAGCTCTCCGAGGAAGGCCTCGACCCGGTGAAGGGCGTCGTAGCGCCGCCGGTCAAAGCGCCGGTCGACGAGATCCTGGATCAAACTGCGCAACGGGCGGAAGGCCGTGGCCGCCACCAGCGTCGCGCCCGCCGTCGCCCACGCAGAGCCGCGGCCCACCGCTACGCCGAGCAGGAGCGCCGTCGCCGCCCACGCGCCCACCAGCACCGCGGTGAGTACCGCGTACGACCGTCCGGTTGATGATCCGGTCGATGTCGTAGAGGCGATACCGAAGCACGGCGACGCCGACGGCCACCGGCACCGCCATGAGGACGACGAAGAGGGCCGCGAGGAACGCGTCGCCCGACGAGTCGTCGCCTAGCCCGAAGGCCAGGCAGGCGGCCATGGTGAGCGGCGTCAGGGCCGCCGCATAGGCAAACCAGCGGATCTGGAGGCGCTCGATCCCCGGTCCCGCGGCGGTAACGGATGCGCACGGCGGCGATGGCCGCGACCAGGCAGGCGAGCAGCGAGAGGAAGACCGGGAGGGCGACCGGTTCCCAGATCGCCGCGGACAGCTCCGGCGCCGGGCTCGAGACGTCCTCGTAGGGCGCGCTGAAGGGCTCTGGGCTGATCGCGGCGAAGGCGATGGTCAGGGCGAAGATAGCGATCATCACCGCCGGTACGCGCCTCCAGCACGGCGACGGCAGACGACCGTCGGGGAAGGCGAGCGCGATGGCCACCGGGCCGGCGAAGAGGAGCGGGAAGTCCGAGTCCGACGCCAGGGCTGCCCACCGGCCGCCGGGCAGCGCACCGGGGTGGGCGAGCACCGTGTACTGGGCGTAGCCCTCGACGACCCACAGGAGGCCGAGCAGGACGGCGTTGACGAGCAGCAGCCGGCCGACCCGGTTGCCGGGCCGCCGCAGGGTCAGGAGGAGCCCCACGGCAGCCGAAGTCACGACCGTCCCCGCGCCGAGGACGACGACCCACCAGGGATCCTCGGAGCCCGCGAGCGCGCTCAAGACGGCCGACCCCGCGCCGAGCGCCAGCGCGACAGCCGCCAGCGACCAGGCCACGGCGGCACGAGAGAGCAGTAGATGGCTGATTCCACGAGGACGTGCCCGCGGGGGCGGACTCCTGGAATCAGTCATCCAGGCGATCATCCTCGCTCGCCAGCGTGCGAGCAACCGTGCCATCGAGCAGAGGCCCATTTGCGCTCAGTCGGATGCGCGCCAACGACGATTCGTCCGCGACACGGTCAAGCGACCTTCTTGACCAGCGTGCGGACCCTGATCTGAGGCCCGTCCATGGCTGGGGCGAGCGGATGGGTGAGCGTGGTGGGTGAGGATCTCGACCTGGCCCGGCACCTGCCGCCCGCGCGGCTGGAGGAGGTTCGCCGCGCCGGCGTCGCGCGCCTTGCCTTTGTATCGACCGGCGAGTGGTCGCCGCCCGAAAGGATGCCGGCCGAGGCGGGAGGGTTGGGGCTGCTGGTGCTCGACGGTGTGCTGGTGCGGCTCGTGTCCATTGGCGAGCGGGAGGGCCTTGAGCTGTTTGGCCCCGGAGATCTCGCTCGTCCCGGCGCGCCCACTGGGGGCTCATTCGTGCCGGCGCAGGTGCGATGGTCGGCCATCAGCCCGGTGCGCCTGGCGGTGCTCGACGCGCGCTTTACCGCCAGGATGTGCGACTACCCGGAGGTCATCGACGCACTGGCCGGGAGGATCGAGCGGCGCGCGTTCTCCCACGCGCTGCGCTTTGCGATCGTCCAGCATCCGCGCCTGGCCATGCGGTTGCATCTGCTGCTCTGGGAGCTGGCCGAGCGCTTCGGGCGCGAGCAGGCTGAAGGCGTCGTGTTGGCGCTGGCGCTCTCGCACGCGAGGCTCGCCCAGTTGGTGGGCGCGCGGCGCCCGTCGGTCAGCCGCGCGCTTAAGGAACTTGAGTGGGCCGGGGTTCTGGCACGCTGTCCGGATGGCTCTTGGTGGGTGGGCCGTAAGCCGCTGGAGGACGTGCCAGGCTGAGGGTCACGCGCGTCGCGAGAGGTTGCCCCGCTTACTATCCGCGTCGCTCAGGCTCGGTGCGGCGGGTGGCTTCGAGGCCGGTCAGAGAGCCTGATCGGTCGGAGTGAGGAGCGCATGGTTTGGTCGCGGCTGTCACCCGGATGACAGGTCGGGTCGACGCCAGACAGGATCTGCCCTATGCTCGCCCGCTCGGCACTGTAGTCATCGGGAGGAGCGACTAGATGCGGGACCTCACACAGACCGGCCGTCGTGAAAGACGACCTCGAGCGATGCGCCGGTTGGCGGTCGTGGGCGCTGCCGCGGGCGTCCTGATCGTCGTCGCCGCCGCCTCGGCGACGCCCAACTACGACCCCCCAAGAACGATCCAGGCGCCGCCCGCGGACCGCCAAGCGAAGAGCGACTGGGGCGAACGCACCGCGTCGGCCGAGACGGACTGCAACGACGACGGAGCGATCGATGTCTACGTCGCCGCTCCCTTCCTCAACGGTAACCAGGGCCGCGTCTACCTGATGAGCGGCAGGAGCCTGACCACCGCAACGCCGACGGTGATAGCCACCTACGACTCGCCCGAGCCCCAGGCCGACGCGAGGTTCGGCTTCTTTATCTCGGTGCTCGACGACGATCCGGCCTCGACCGCCGACAAGCCGAACATCGCGATCGGCACCGACGCCCAGGACGTCGGCGGCCACGTCGATCAGGGCAAGGCCTGGGTCTTTCCCGGCTGCACGGGCGGGGCGAGGCTCTTCGCCCTCGATAACCCCTATCCTCAGGGCAGCGCCAACAACCGCGCTCGCTTCGGCTCGCGGCTCGGCCGCGCCGGCGACCTGACCGGCGATGGCAAGACCGAGGTGATCGCGGGCGCCTCGGGCAACGACGTGCCCGCCCAGTCGGCCCCCGGGGGGACGCCTGGCTGTGGCGATGCCGCCGTCGTGGCGCCGCCGTGTCGCAAGGACCAGGGCCAGGCGTTCATTTTCGACGGCGCCACCGGAACCCTGATCCGCCAGCTCGACTTCCCGGTCGAGGATCACCAGCCGCAGGGCAACTGCCAGACTGGCTGCGGCCAGTTCGGGATCGCCGTGCAGGGTCCCGGAGACACCGACGGCGACGGAAAGACCGACCAGCTGGTCGACGCGATCGACTACAGCAAGGGCGCCGCCGTGCGCACCGGCCGGATGTATGTCTTCAAGGGGGGGAGCACCACCGGCCCCTGCCAGTTCCCCAAGGCGGGCCTGCAGTGTGAGAGCGTGCGCTTGAAGATCGACGATCCCGTCCCCCAGGAGGCCGCCTTCTTCGGGTTCCAGGACGTGACCCCGCTCTCACCCGGAGACGTGAACGCAGACGGCAAGGCCGACCTCTACGGCCACGGCTTCCTGCAGACCGACACGCTGCCCTCCTCGGGACAGGCGTGGGTCTTTGACGGGCTGACCGGCACCAAGCTCTACGACCTCCACGATCCAACGCCCACCATCGGCGGTCAGTTCGGGTTTGCGATGACCAAGACGACCTACAAGCCCACCGCGGCGAGCACGGCCGTCGACGCCCTCTACATCGGCGAGGCGCCCCACTTCATCCCCGGGACCGACCAGAACGGCAGCACCGAGCTGTTCAAGAGGTCAGACGGGACGCTGCTGGAGCAGCTGCCGCTGCCTGTGGCCTGCCGCCAGAAGAACGGCACGTCCTTGAACATCGGTCCCACCCTGGGCTGGACGGTGTCGGCACCGGGCGACCTCGACGCGGACGGGCTGCCCGACTACGTCGCCGGCGCTCCGCACATGGACGTCGCCAACCAGCAGGACCGCGGGCTGGTGTTCGCCTTCCACTCCAAGGCCGACGGGCCGGCCTCGCCGTGTCCGCCCGGCGGGACAGGCGACGAAGCGCCGTAGCCACCGCGGGCAACATCACTGGGGGACCGTCGGGGCCGACCATGGCCCCGACGGTCCCCGTTTTCGCCCGCGATCGGTCGAGGCGTGGGTTTCGGCGGGCTCGTGCAAGCAGGGCCGGCAAGTGCAAATGAACAGCGTCGAAGGAGAAGGGCAGATGGCGGGGAGCCTGAGAGCATCGAGGAAGAGGCGGGCGCGTCGAGGCGCAGTCGGTCTGCTCGCCGTCGCGGGGATCGCGGCGGTCGTGGGCGCCGGCGGGCTGAGCGAGAGCGCCGACGCCGCGCCCGTCGGCACCATCACCGAGTACCCCGTTCCGGCGGGGCCCAATGACATCACTGCCGGCCCCGACGGCAACCTGTGGTTCACCAGCCTCCAGAACAGGGTCCAGCGGATCACGAGGCAGGGCGCGATCACCGACTTCCCGCTCCGACCCAACCCAGACACCCAAGGCGGCGACGCCGACGCCGTCGGTATCACCGCCGGCCCCGACGACAACCTGTGGTTCACCAAGAACCTGACCAGGGAGCAAGACAGGATCGGGCGCATCACGCCGAACGGCGCCGTCACCGAGTTTCCCATCCCCAGGCCGTTGGCTGACGCGAAAGACATCGCCGCGGGCCCCGACGGGAACGTGTGGTTCACCGAGCCCTTCACCAACCGGATCGGGCGGATCACGCCGACGGGCGCCGTCGCCAGGTTCCTGCTCCCCAACACCCCGTCTAACCCCTTCGATTGCCTTGACACGGGCCTGGTCAACCGCTGTCCCTACCCCTTCCGCATCGTCGCCGGCCCGGACGGGAACCTGTGGTTCACCGAGCGCTTTGCCCAGAGGATCGGGCGCATCACCCCGGGGGGCGCCATCACCGAGTTTCCCATCCCGGGCGGCAAGCAGGATTCCTCCTTCGGACTTGGCGCGCCCGTCGGCATCACCGCGGGCCCCGACAACAACTTGTGGTTTACCCGGCTCGGCCAAGTGCTGCCGGTGGACAGGGGCTCGCCGGTGCCCAGCGGCTCGATCGCGCGGATCACGAGTGGCTGCCCGCCCCCGCCGGCGCCTACGGTCTGCTCGGGCGCGGCGGGCGCCGTCACCGAGTATCCCATCCCGCCTCCCAATTCCAACAATCCCACCGATATCGCCGCCGGCCCCGATGGCAACCTGTGGTACGTCACCGCGAGCCAAGCGTTTGACAACGGTGGCCCGGCCTTTGGGGAGAGGCCCGGCAACAACAAGGTGGGGCGGATCACGCCGGTCGGGGTGATCACCGAGTTCGAGATCCCGACGCAGTTCAGCCAGCCCCAGGCGATCACCTCCGGGCCCGCCGGAGACGAGCACATGTGGTTTACCGAGAGGCAGGGCAAGAAGATCGGGCGCATCACCGCGATCGACTCCAGCGCAGCGGGCGTGGCGAGCGCGCCCGCGCCGCTGCCGGGCGCGCCGCCCGCAAACGCGGTCGGGCGCAGCAGCCCGGGTGAGGTTCCCGTCGACACCGCGCGCGAGGGGCAACGTCTACGGCCCGCCGCGCGACGGGCTGAGACCCGACGCCGGTACCGCCGCCGTCAGTCACGGCTCCAACGACAGCAGCGCCGGCGCAACGAGCGCCCCTCCAATCGAGCGCGCCGGCCACCGGAAATCCGGTAGCGGCCAACACCCGGAACAGCGTCGAACGAGAAAGGGCAGATGGCGGGGAGCCTGAGAGCATCGAGGAAGAGGCGGGCGCGTCGAGGCGCAGTCGGTCTGCTCGCCGTCGCGGGGATCGCGGCGGTCGTGGGCGCCGGCGGGCTGAGCGAGAGCGCCGACGCCGCGCCCGTCGGCACCATCACCGAGTACCCCGTTCCGGCCGGCTCCGGGCAGCCCTCGGACATCACCGCCGGCGCCGACGGCAACCTGTGGTTCACCAGCCTCCAGCCCGGATGATGCATTAACGGCCGCGCCCCGGGCTGGCCGGGGCGCGGAGATGTCCGCCTGAGCAGGGAGAATGCGGGTTGCGAAGGCTCGCGTTCCCGGCTCTTGGAGGACACCCAGATGGTGAAGCGTGATGGGCTGGCAGACAAGCTAGTGGTAAGCGCGGACGGGTCCGGTCAGGTCGGTCATGCCGGTAGTGCGCTGCTGGCCGGGACGGCGGACCGGGTCGGGCTCACGCGGGCGTTGTCTGGGGCGATGGCGCCGACGCGGGAGCGGCGCTCGGCCCACGATCCGGGGGTGGTGCTACGTGACCTGGTGGTGATGCTGGCCGACGGCGGTGATTGCCTGGCTGATCTGGGCGCGTTGCGCGACCAGCCCGACCTGTTTGGCCGCGTGCCGTCTGACTCGACGGCGTTTCGTGATCGACTCGATCGATCAGGCGGGCCTGGAGCGCCTGGCCGACGCGGTCGCGACCGCCCGCGCGCGCGCCTGGGCGCTGGGGGCGCGCCCTGAGCGGATCGTCTTTGACGTCGACGCGACGCTGACTACTGCCTACTCTGACAAGGAGCACGCGGCGGGCAACTTCAAGGGCGGCTAGGGTCATCACCCGCTGCTGTGCTCCCTTGACGGGTCGGGCGAGGCGCCCGCCGGGGTGCTGCGCGCCGGCAGCGCGGGCTCGAACACTGCGGTCGATCACACCGCCGTGCTCGACTCAGCGCTCGAGCAACTCGATGAGACAGCGCTTGACAGCGAGATCCTGGTGCGGGGCGACGGCGCCGGCGCCACCCACGAGCTCACCCAGTACTGCCGCGACGCACGGATGCGCTTCTCGGTGGGCTTTGACCTCACCGAGCCTGTGCGCTTAGCGATCGTCGCCCGGCCCGAGACCGCCTGGGTAAAGGCGATCCGCGCCGACGGCTCCCAGCGCGAGCACTCACAGGTGTGCGAGATCACCGACTCAGTCGAGCTCTCGCAGTGGCCGCCGGGCTCGCGGCTGATCGCGCGGCGCACCAAGCTAAAGCCCGGCGACCAGCAATCCTTCCAAGATCACGACGGCTACCGCTTCGCGGTCTTTCTCACCGACCAGCCCGGCCCAGACATTCCCCGCCTGGACCTCGACCATCGCGGCCACGCGCGCGTCGAGGACCGCATCCGCGAAGCCAAGGACTGCGGCCTGTCAAACCTCCCGTTTCGCTCCTTCGCTCACAACCAAGTATGGCTGTGGCTGGTCATGGCCGCCCAAGACCTCATCGCCTGGACCAAGCAGCTCTGCCTCGCCGATCACGCGCGCGCGTGGGAGCTCAAGCGCCTGCGCTACCGCCTGCTCCACCAATCCGGGCGCATCGCCCGCCACGCGCGGCGCATGATCCTGCGCCTGGGCCGCGACTGGCCCTGGGCCGGACAGCTCGCCGCTGCCTTCGCGCGCCTCCAAGCACTACCCCACCCGGCCTGACGCCCACCCGGCGCCCCCGCTGACGACCACCGCCGCGTCCCCGCCGGCGTCAGCCTGCCCGCCACAGCGCCCAAACGCCAGCGCCAGCTCGGCCAAGCGTCCCACCGTCCCTTCCCGCCGCCGATCGCGCCCCTCACACCCCCACAGACCCGCCCGAGTCCTTCACCACCACCCGCTCAACCGCTTACTGCAAGCGGCCCAACCCCGACGCTTGCTGCAAGATCGAGGCCAGAATAGGGTCCAGCGGATCACGAGGCAGGGCGCGATCACCGACTTCCCGCTCCGACCCAACCCAGACACCCAAGGCGGCGACGCCGACGCCGTCGGTATCACCGCCGGCCCCGACGGCAACCTGTGGTTCACCAAGGACCTGACCAGGGAGCAGACAGGATCGGGCGCATCACGCCGAAGGGCGCCGTCACCGAGTTTCCCATCCCCAGGCCGCTCGCCGACGCCAAAGACATCGCCGCGGGCCCCGACGGCAACCTGTGGTTCACCGAGCCCTTCACCAACCGGATCGGACGGATCACCCCGACGGGCGCCGTCACCAGGTTCCTGCTCCCCAACACCCCGTCTAACCCCTTCGATTGCCTTGACACGGGCCTGGTCAACCGCTGTCCCCTCCCCTTCCACATCGCCGCCGGCGCGGACGGGAACCTGTGGTTCACCGAGAGCGGGCTCGTCGGAGGCAACAAGATCGGGCGCATCACCCCGGCGGGCGTCATCACCGAGTTCCCCATCCCGGGCGGCAAGCAGGATCCCTTCGCACTTGGCGCGCCCTTCGGCATCACTGCGGGCCCCGACAACAACCTGTGGTTTACCCGGAGAGGGCCAGTGATACCGGTGGACAGGGACACGCCGGTGCCCAGCGGCTCGATCGCGCGGATCACGAGTGGCTGCCCGCCCCCGCCGGCGCCTACGGTCTGCTCGGGCGCGGCGGGCGCCGTCACCGAGTATCCCATCCCGCCTCCCAGCGCCATTCCCACCGACATCGCCGCGGGCCCCGACGGCAACCTGTGGTACGTCACCCAGAACGTAAACTTTGACGACGGCGGTCCTGACCGTGGGCCGAGGCCCGGCGGCAACAAGGTGGGGCGGATCACGCCGGCCGGGGTGATCACCGAGTTCGACATCCCAACGCAGTTCAGCCAGCCCGCGGCGATCACTCCCGGGCCCGCCGGAGACGAGCACATGTGGTTCACCGAGACGGCGGGCAAGAAGATCGGGCGCATCACCGCGATCGACTCCAGCGCGGCCGGCGTGGCGAGCGCGCCCGCGCCGCTGCCGGGCGCGCCGCCCGCCCCAGCGATAGGGCGCAGCAGCCCGGGCGAGCTTCCCGTCGACACCGCCCGTGAGGGGCAACGTCTACGGCCCGCAGCGCGACGGGCTGAGACCCGACGCCGCTACCGCCGCCGTCAGTCGCGACTCCAACGACAGCAGCGCCGACGCAACGAGCGCCCGTCCAATCGAGCGCGCCGGCCACCGGAAATCCGGTAACGGCCAACGCCCGGTTCGGCTCCTTCATCTCGGTGCTCGACGGATGATCAGGCCTCGAGCGCCGACACGCCCGACGATCGCGATCGGCACCGACGCCCAAGACGGTGGGGGAGGGGCGTTCGGTCCGGCGGGGCGCGGCGATCAGCGGGCGCGGAGGTTCGCTCGGTTGGATTTGCGCTTGGCCTGTTCGATGTTGCCGTCGCGGTCGATGCCGCGCACAGAGGCGCGGTAGGGGCCGCGGGGCAGTTTCACCGCTCGCGCCAGGCGCCATGTGGTCTTGGCGTTCTTGCGGTCAAAGCCCACGATCTGGGTGCGCACGAACAGCGGGCGGGCGCAGCTGCGCGGCGTGCTCAGGCGGCCCTTCGAGGTCATGTAGCGACACCGCTTGCCGGCGCGCGTGGCGAGCGACACCTCGACGCGGGCGAGCGGGCGCTTGGTGCGGATGATCAGGCCCTCGGGGGAGCACTCGCGATCGGTCGTGCGACCGGTCAGGCTGATCCGCTTGCGGGTCAGCAGCGAGCGCTTTTTGCTCACGCTCGATCGCGGCCTAGTCTTATCGCCGCAGTCGCGCGAGCCCGGCGGCGGCGTCGTGGCGCCCGGCGGCTTACCGCCGCCCGGGGGCGTGCTGCCGCCCGGGGGCGTGCTGCCGCCCTGATTGCCTGCGTCGGGAGGGCCGCCCGAACCCCCCGGAGGGAGATCGTCGTCGGTGATCGTGCCAATTGCCTGGCCGTCGGCGATGGTGGCGTTCCGGGGATTTGAGACGTTGACGAAGAAGCGCTCGTCGGGCTCGTCGAGCGTGTCGCCCTTGGCCGCCACGGTGACCGTCTTCGAGGTCTCGCCCGCGCCGAAGGTGACAAACCCGTTCTTGGACGCATAGTCGTCGGGCGCGGTGGCGGTGTCGTCTGAGGTGGCGAAGTCGAGCGTCACGGGCCGGCCGCTCGCCGCCGACAGCGAGAGCGTGAAGGTGGCGTCGACCTCACCCGAGTTGCCCTCGGTGATGGTCTTGTCCTCGATCGAGATCGATGGCGCGTCGTCGTCGTCGATGATCGTGCCGTTCCCCCGCCCGTCGGCGATCGTGGCGTTCTGGGCGCTCGAGAGGCCGACGCTGAAGCGCTCGTCGGGCTCGTCGAGCGTGTCGCCCTTGACCGCCACGGTGATCGTCTTCGAGGTCTCGCCAGGCGCGAAGGTGAGCGTCCCGCTCTTGGCGGCATAGTCGCCCGGGGCGGTGGCGGTGTCGTCTAAGGTGGCGAAGTCCACCGTCACGGGCCGTCTGCCGGCGGCCGACAGCGAGACCGTGAAGGTGGCGTCCGTCGTGCCCGAGTTGCCCTCGGTGACGGTCTTGTCGTCGATCGAGGCGGCGGGGGGCGGGGTGTCGTCGTCTGGGATCGTGGCGATCCCCTGCCCATCGGCGATCGTCGCGTTCTGGGGGCTTGAGAGGTTGACCAGGAAGCGCTCGTCGGCCTCCTCGAGCGTGTCGCCCTTGACCGCCACGGTGATCGTCTTCGAGGTCTCGCCGGGCGCGAAGGTCAGCGTGCCGGTCTTGGCCGTGTAGTCGCCCGGGGCGGTGGCGCTGTCATCGGCGGTGGCGAAGTCGACCGTCACGGGCCGGCCGCTCGCGGCCGACAGGGAGACCGTGAAGGTGGCGTCCGTGGTTCCGGAGTTGCCCTCGGTGACGGTCCTGTCGTCGATCGAGAGGGCAGGCGGCGGATCGTCGTCGGTGATCGTGCCGATCCCCTGCCCGTCGGCGATCGTCGCGTTCTGGGGGTTTGAGAGGTTGACCAGGAAGCGCTCGTCGGGCTCGTCGAGCGTGTCGCCCGTGACCGCCACGGTGACCGTCTGTGAGGTCTGGCCGGGCGCGAAGGTCAGCGTGCCGCTCTTCAACGTGTAGTCGGCGGGGGCGGTGGCAGTGTCGTCGACCGTGGCGAAGTCGACCTTCACCTCGCTGGTGCTCGCGGCCGACAGGGAGACTGTGAAGGTGGCGTCCGTGGTCCCGGAGTTGCCCTCGGTGACAGTCTTGTCGTCGATCGAGGCCGACGGAGCCGGAGCGTCGTCGTCGGTGATCGTGGCGATCCCCTGCCCGTCGGCGATCGTCGCGTTCTGGGGGCTTGAGAGGTTCACGCTGAAACGCTCGTCGGGCTCGTCGAGCGTGTCGCCGTTGACTGCCACGGTGACCGTCTGTGAGGTCTGGCCGGGCGCGAAGGTCAGCGTGCCGGTCTTGGCCGTGTAGTCGCCGGGGGCGGTGGCGGTGCCGTCGGCGGTGGCGAAGTCCACGCTCACGCTCTGGCTGCTCGCGGCCGACAGGGAGACCGTGAAGGTGGCGTCCGTGGTGCCCGAGTTGCCCTCGGTGACGGTCGTGTCGTTGATCGAGGCGGCCGGACTACCCGGAGGCGGAGGCGGATCGTCGTCGTCGATGATCCTGGCGAACCCCTGCCCGTCGGCGATTGTGGCGTTCTGGGGGTTTGAGAGGTTCACGCTGAAGCGCTCGTTCACCTCGTCGAGCGTGTCGCCGTTGACTGCCACGGTGACCGTCTGTGAGGTCTGGCCGGGCGCGAAGGTCAGCGTGCCGGTCTTGGCCGTGTAGTCGCCGGGGGCGGTGGCGCTGTCGTCGGCGGTGGCGAAGTCGACCTTCACCTCGCTGGTGCTCGCGGCCGACAGGGAGACCGTGAAGGTGGCGTCCGTGGTGCCCGAGTTGCCCTCTGCCACGGTCGTGTCGTTGATCGAGGCCGCTGGCGCCCCGTCGTCGTCTATGATCGTGCCGATCCCCTGCCCGTCGGCGATCGTCGCGTTCTCGGCGTTTGAGAGGTTGGCAAAGAAGCGCTCGACCGGCTCGGCGATGTCATCGGCCCTGAGCCGGGCCCCAAACTCCTTGGAGGTCTCGCCCGGTCTGAAGAAGACCCTCCTGCTCTCTGCCGCGTAGTCGCCGGGGGCGATGGCGGTGCCGTCGGCGGTGGCGACGTCCACCGCCACCATCTCGTCACTCGCGAAGGACAGCGATACCTTGAACTTCACCGACCTCAGGAGCTGACCCTGGTCACCCTCGGTTTCGGTCGCGTCGTCGATCGTGATGGTCGGCGTAGCGGGGGGCGCGAGCTCGCGCCGGAAGACGTCGCGGGCGCCGTTTGCGTCGCCGCCGACGAGGTTGCTGGCCAAGGAGAAGAACGCCACGAAGCGCCGGTCGCCCGAGATCGCCGGTGCGGCGGAGGAGTCGTTGGCGTCCGGGGCCCCGGCGCCGCTGGAGCGGCTGACCAGCGTGGTCGTGTCGGTCGCCAGGTCGCGCACGAAGACGTCGGACGCGGCGTTGGCGTCGTCGTTGACGAGGTTGCTGGCGAAGGAGGTGAAGGTGACAAAGCGGGCGTTGGCCGAGAGCGACGGCTCGTACGAGCCGTCGTTGGCCTCCGGGGGCGCGGTCCCGCTCGAGCGGCTCGCGATGCGCGTCGTGTTGGTCTGGAGGTCGCGCACGAAGACGTCGGGCTGGGCGTTGGCGTCGCCGGCGACCAGGTTGGCGGCCGAGGAGTCAAAGGCCACCGAGCGGCCGTTCGCCGAGATCGCCGGCCGGCGGGAGGCGCCATTGCCCTGCGTGCCCGCGCTTGCGACGCTCACGCGGCTCGTCGTGCCGGTCTGGAGGTCGTGCACGAAGACGTCGGACGCGCCGTTGGTGTCGCCCTCGACCAGGTTGCTGGCGCTCGACTGGAAGGTCACCAAGTTCCCGTCGGCCGAGATCGCCGGCTGGAAGGAGTCGCCGTTGCCGTCGGCGATCGCCGCTCCGCTCGAGCGGCTCACCAGCGTCGTTATGTCGTTGGCGATGTCGCGGATGAAGATGTCGCGCCGGAAGTTGAGGTCGCCCGCGACCAGGTTGTTGGCCGCCGAGGAGAAGACCACGCGCCGCTGGTCGGCCGCCATCGACGCCTCGGAGGAGTCGCCGTTGGCGATCGGCGGGCCGGGGCCGGTCGGGCGGCTCGCCACCGTCGTGGTGTTAGTCTCGCGGTCGCGCACGAAGACGTCGGGTTGCAGGTTGGCGTCACCCGCGACGAGGTTGCTCGCGAACGAGGTGAAGGCGACGAAGCGCCCCTCGGCCGAGAGCGAGGGCTCTAAGGAGTCGCCGTTGCCGTCGGGGACGCCGGGGGCGCCCGGCGAGCTGCTGACCACCGTCGTCGTATTCGCGTCGCTGTCGCGCACGAATATGTCAGCGGCGCCGTTGACGTCGCCGGCCAGCAGGTTCGTGGCCAAGGAGTGGAAGGCCACGAAGCGGCCGTCCGCCGAGATCGACGGCAGGATCGAGTCGCCGTTGGCGTCCGGCGGGCCGGCGCCGCTCGAGCGGCTCGAGACGATCGTGTCGTTGGGCGTCGCGGCGGCGCTCGCGGGGACCAGGGTGAGCGCCAGCGCGACCAGGCAGCCCAGCCGCCGCGCACGCAGAGCGGGGCGCCGGCAACCACGCCCTGCTCGACCTATGTGCTCTGACCGCGGCAGCAAGCTTGACTCAGCGCCGTCCCTGGCGCGTCTGGGATGCGATCAGCCCGAAGCGCCGCCGCGCCGCCGCACCCACGTTGCCCGCCGCGTCGGTCGGCACGCCGACGAGACGGTAACTGCCCGGCTTGAGCGCGCGCCCGCCCATCCGGCCGCTGAAGCGAAAGGAGTTCTGTCCCTCGCGCCCCGCGTGCAAGAAGAAGCCGCCCACGGCACGGTAGCGCACGCAGCTTGGCCGCCGGCGGTTAGAGCGCCCGACTGCGACGCAGCGGCCACCGACCCGACGCCCGCTCGCGCGCCGCTGCACGCTGAAGCGCACGCGCGCGGCCTCGGAGAGCCGATAGGCCACCCGCGTCCCCGTGCGAGCCGCGACGATCGCGGCACCGCTGCGCGCCGTGGCAAACGCCACCGGGCTGACCTTGAGCGCGCTGGCCACCGGCTTTACCAGATCCCGCGCCGGACCGCCACCGCCAGGCGGCACGCCAGGCGGTAGGGGCCCCCCGTCGCCAGGCGGCACGGCCCCCGGACCGCCGCCGCCTTGAGGCAGCGGCCTGAAGTCAAGCTCATGCCGGAAGATGTCGACTTTGGCGTTGAAGTCACCGGCGATCAGGTTGGCGGCCTCGGAATTGAAGGCCACGAAGCGGCCGTCCGCCGACAGCGACGCGTTAAAGGACGGATTGTTGCCCTCCACGCCGGCGCCGCTCGCGCGACTCGCGAACCTGGTCGCGTCGGTCGCGACGTCGCGCACGAACACGTCGAACCTGCCGTTTCTGTCGACGCCCGCGAGGTTGCTCGCGAAGGAATGAAACGCCACCCGGCGCCCGTCGGCCGAGATCGAGGGCTGAAGGGAGCCACCGTTGCCGTCCGGGGGCCCGGCTCCGCTCGAGCGGCTCACGAGCCTCGTCGTGTCGGTCTGCAGGTCGCGCACGAAGACATCGGAGGCGTCGTTGAGGTCGCGGCCGACCAGGTTGCCGGCAATGGAGTCGAAGGCCACGAAGCGGCCATCGGCCGAGATCGACGGCTGGGATGACGCATTGTCGGGCTCCGGCGCCGGGGCGCCGCTCGGGCGACTCACCAGCCTCGTCGTGTTCGTCTGGAGGTCGCGCACGAAGACGTCGGCTTTCTCGAAGGCGTCGCTGCCGTCGACGAGGTTGCCGGCGCTTGACTGGAAGGCCACCAAGCGGCCGCCGGCCGCGATCGACGGCTGGAAGGAGTGGCTGTTGGCGTCGGGTGCTCCGGCCCCGCTCGAGCGGCTCACGAGCGTCGTCGTGTCGGTCTGGAGGTCGCGCACGAAAACGTCGATTTTGCCGTTGGCGTCGCCCCCTACTAGGTTGCTGGCGCTCGACTGGAAGGCCACGAAGCGGCCGTCCGGCGAGATCGACGGCTGCTGTGAGGCGCCATTGCTGTCCGGGGCGCCGGCTCCGCTCGAGCGGCTCACGAGCCTCGTCGTGTCGGTATCAAGGTCGCGCACGAAGACGTCGAATGCGTCGTTGGCGTCGCCGGTGACCAGGTTGCCGGCGAAGGAGGTAAAGGCGACGAAGCGACCGTCCGCCGAGATCGACGGCTGGAAGGAGTCGCTGTTGGCGTCGGGTGCTCCGGCCCCGCTCGAGCGGCTCACGAGCCGGGTCGCGTCGGTCTGGAGGTCTCGCACGAAGACGTCGGCGTGGTTGTTGGCGTCAACTGCGATCAGGTTGCTGGCCGATGACTGAAAAGCGACGAAGCGGCCATCGGCTGAGCTCGACGGCGAAACGGAGTGGCCGTTGGCGTCCGGCGCGCCCGCGCCGCTCGAGCGGCTGACCAAGACGGTGTCGCTGGGCGCCGCGGCGGCGCTCGCGGGAACGAGGGTGAGCGCCAGCGCGACAAGGCAGCCCAGCCGCCGCGCACGCAGAGCGGGGCGCCGGCAACCACGCCCTGCTCGACCTATGTGCTCTGACCGCGGCAGCAAGCTTGACTCAGCCCCGTCCCTGGCGCTGCTGGGATGCGATCAGCCCGAAGCGCCGCAGCGCCGCCGCGCCCACGTTGCCCGCCGCGTCGGTCGGCACGCCGACGAGACGGTAACTGCCCGGCTTGAGCGCGCGCCCGCCCATCCGGCCGCTGAAGCGGAAGGAGTTCTGTCCCTCGCGCCCCGCGTGCAAGAAGAAGCCGCGCACGGCGCGGTAGCGCGCGCAGCTTGGCCGCCGGCGGTTAGAGCGCCCGACTGCGACGCAGCGGCCACCGACCCGACGCCCGCTCGCGCGCCGCTGCACGCTAAAGCGCACGCGCGCGGCCTCGGAGAGCCGATAGGCCACCCGCGTGCCGGTGCGAGCCGCGACGATCGCGGCACCGCTGCGCGCCGTGGCAAACGCCACCGGGCTGACCTTGAGCGCGCTGGCCACCGGCTTTACCAGATCCCGCGCCGGACCGCCACCGCCAGGCGGCACGCCAGGCGGTAGGGGCCCCCCGTCGCCAGGCGGCACGGCCCCCGGACCAGCGCCTTGAGGCAGCGGCGCGACGTCGAGCTCACGCCGGAAGACGTCGCTGGCATCGTTCTCGTCGGCGGCGACGAAGTTGTCTGCGTCGGACGAGAAGGCCACGAAGCGACCATCGCCCGAGGTCGACGGCTGGACCGATGCGCCTTTGCCGTCCACGGCCCCCGCTCCGCTCGAGCGGCTCACGAGGCTCGTCGTACTGGTCGCGAGGTCGCGCACGAAGACGTCAAATGTCTCGTTGCGGTCGCGGCCGGCGAGGTTGCTAGCGCACGAGTAGAAGGCCACGAAGCGACCGTCGGCGGACATCGACGGGCCTTCCGAGGAGAACGGACCGCGCTGCGTCACGCAGAAGTCACCGTCCGGCTCTCCGGCCCCGCTCGAACGGCTCACGATCCTCGTCGTGTCGGTCTGCAGGTCGCGCACGAAGACGTCGTTCGTGCGGTTGCGGTCGCCGCCGACCAGGTTGCCGGCAGAGGACGCGAAGGCCACCAACCGGCCATCGCCAGAGATCGACGGCTGATAGGAATCGCCGTTGCCGTTGGAGGCGCCCGCACCGCTCGAGCGGCTCGCGAGCCTCGTCGTGTTGGTCTGCAGGTCGCGCACGAAGACATCGGAGTGGGTGTTCACGTCGTCGTCGCCGACCAGGTTGAAGGCGCCCGAAGCAAAGGCCACGAAGCGGCCGTCGGCCGAGATCGACGGCGTCTGGGAGGCGTCGTAGCCGTCCGGGGCCCCGACCCCGTTCGAGCGGCTCACGGTCCGCGTCGTGTCGGTCTTGAGATCGCGCACGAAGACATCGATCTCGCCGTTGGTGTCGCCGTCGACCAAGCTGCTGGCGAAGGAGGTGAAGGCCACGAAGCGGCCATCGGCCGAGATCGACGGCTGGAACGACGCACCGTTGCCGTCCGCGGCCCCGACCCCGCTCGAGCGGCTCACGAGCCTGGTCGTGCTCGTCTCAAGGTCGCGCACGAAGATGTCACGCCAGCTGTTGGCGTCGCCTGCGACGAGGTTGCTCGCGGACGAGGCGAAGGCCACGAAGCGGCCGTCGGCCGAAACCGACGACTCGCCGGATATGCCGTTGGCGTCCGGAGCCCCGGTACCGCTCGAGCGGCTGACGATCCTCGTCCCAGCGGTCTGGACGTCGCGCACGAAGACGTCATAGTGCCGGTTGGCGTCGCCTTCGACCAGGTTGCTCGCAACCGAGCTGAACGCCACGAAGCGGCCATCGGCCGAGATCGAGGACCCAAACGACTGGCCAGTGCCGTCCGGCGGCCCCAACCCGCTCGAGCGACTGACCAAGAGCGTGTCCTCGGGCGCCGCAATCGCGCTCGCGGGGACCAAAGCGAGGGCGATGACGGCGAACACCCCGAGGTGTCGCGAACGCCGGCCGACGGCACGTCCGGCCTGCCCGGCCATGGAGATGGAATTAGAAGTAATCGCTATTGCCATAGAAGGCCTGCACCCCTCCCAGGGTACGTGCGCATCCCGCATCGACCTTGTCCGAGGCGCGGCCTGGCAGCTCCCGGTGGAGCCCACAAGCACACCTCCCCCTGAATTACAGTGCAAGCGAGCATAGGGCGGATCCCGTCTGGCGTCGACCAGAACTGTCATCCGGGTGACAGCCGCGACCAAACCATGCGCTCCTCACTCCGACCGATCAGGCTCTCTAACCGGACTCGAAGCCACCCGCCGCACCGAGCCTGAGCAACGCGGATAGTAAGCGGGGCAACCTCTCGCGACGCGCGTGACCCTCAGCCTGGCACGTCCTCCAGCGGCTGACGGCCCAGCCACCAAGAGCCATCCGGACGGCGTGCCAGAACCCCGGCCCGCTCAAGTTCCTTAAGCGCGCGGCTGACCGACGGGCGCCGCGCGCCCACCAACTGGGCGAGCCTCGCGTGCGAGAGCGCCAGCGCCAACACGACGCCTTCAGCCTGCTCGCGCCCGAAGCGCTCGGCCAGCTCCCACAGCAGCAGATGCAACCGCATGGCCAGGCGCGGATGCTGGACGATCGCAAAGCGCAGCGCGTGGGAGAACGCGCGCCGCTCGATCCTCCCGGCCAGCGCGTCGATGACCTCCGGGTAGGCCCCCATCCTGGTGGTAAAGCGCGCGTCGAGCACCGCCAGGCGCGCCGGGCTGATGGCCGACCATCGCACCTGCGCCGACACGAATGAGCCCCCTGTGGGCGCGCCGGGACGAGCGAGGTCTCCGGGGCCACAGGTCCGAAAAGCCCCACGACCAGAACTCGCGTACTGAAGCGTTCACGCCCTCGAAGCGCTCATCGCCCTTCAGGGGCGCCACCAGCCCGGGCGGCGAGGGGCTGGCAGGAGTCAGTCACGAGAGAACTGCCGGCATCGACGGGAGATCTTGACGGATGGCTCCGATCCCACGACCCCAGCTCATCTCAGATCGGCGCATCTCGAGACGTCGTCATCCCGCGCCCGTCCGAAAGGCTCCCCGCTTGCTCGCACGTCCGTTCCTCCGGAACTCCTTACCACGTCAGCCGCCTCCAGCGCGTCGAGAGCCCGAGAGCGACAAGCCCGAACGCCGCGCTAGCGCGAAGCGCCAAGGAGCAGCTCACACGCTCGCACTCTTCGAGTTCCAGGGAAAAACGGCGACGGCTTCTCCCCGAACGGCGGGCATGTTTCTTTCCGGCTCGGGGCCCCTTGGTTCTCCCCATTCGCGCCGGGCTGGGCGCGTGAATTGTGGGGGGAGGGGGGGGCAGTTAGGCCGCCTGGTGGCCTCTTTAGCGGTAGATGGTCACGTTTTCTCGAATCGGCGGCTGGCCGGCGGGCGCGCTTAGCGCGATCAAAGCGGCGCTGGCGGATCGGGATTTCGGCGG
>JAABUR0100003809.1_pt1 | contig 20793 bp, 25 predicted proteins | sample 5560091 | NCBI WGS metagenome assembly JAABUR01 (sample SAMN10711879, study PRJNA513375) | rock metagenome | isolation source: Antarctica rocks | place: Antarctica: Victoria Land, University Valley sud
GGACTTCCGGATCTCCTCCGGCTCGTTGGCGAAGTCCAGGACGAACGTCTCCTCCTTGCCGGGATGGGTCCGGTTGAGGCGGGAGAGGGTCTGGACGGCGTTCACCCCGCCGAGCTTCTTGTCCACGTACATGGTGTGGAGGAGCGGCTGGTCGAAGCCGGTCTGGAACTTGTTGGCGACGATAAGGAAGCGCCGGTCCGTGCGCTTGAAGGCCTCGGCAGTCTGGGCCTCGGGGAAGCCGTTCATCTGGGCTTCCGTGTACTCCAGGCTGGTGTCCGGGTCCCTGACCGTCCCGGAGAATGCCACCAGGGCCTTGTACGGGTGCCCCTGTTGCTTCAGGTACCTGTCGAAGGCCTGCTTGAACCGGATGCATGGAGGCGGCTCCTGGTGACCCTTGGCGGAAAGATGATGGCTGAGAGACCCTATCTCAAACTTTGGCTTTAATCGATGCCAAACTTAGCTTGCGTTTTAACTGCGCTGGCGGCAAAAGATGCGGAAGGCTCTCGGTGAGCGCATGATGGGCGCATCATGGAATCTTCCGATGCTCTGCACGCCTTCCGCCGCTCGCTCTACGAATGTCTCTATCGCAGATCCGACGCCCTCTTCGAACTCACCGACGCCATCCTCGCCGCGGGTGGCTCAGCCCCTTCCCCTGCTCATCTGAGCCTCCAGGTGTCGCATCGTAGAGGCTGGGGCAGCCTCTACGATGCGCTCGGTCGGGGACGAATCGACGCCGAGTCTTTGCGGAACCTGCTCGCCCGCCATCGGCTAGCCTCGGGCGATGAGGATGAGGTGCCCGTCTACGCCGTGGATGTGAGCGTGTGGCCCCGATGCGATGCCGAGTGTAGTCCCGAGCGCGGCTACTATTACCATCCGTCCCGCCACTCCTCGGGTCAGCCCATAGTCGCAGGCTGGGCCTACCAGTTCGTTGCACACCTCAACTTTGTCCGCGAGAGCTGGACTGCCCCCGTAGATGTGGAGCGCGTCCGGCCCGCCCAAGACGCCAACGTGGTCGCCGCCGAGCAGGTTGGGGCTTTGCTGAGTCGGCTTGAAGAAGGAGATGGGGCCCCCCTGTTCGTCTTCGACGCCGGCTACGACCCCGTCAAGCTGCAGCGGGGACTGGAGGGAAGAGCGTGCCAGATCCTCGTCCGCTTGCGGGCGGGACGTCGCTTCTACGGCGACCCTAGCCTCTCAGGTCCGCCGGCGCACATCGGACGCCCTCGTCGCCACGGACCAAAGATGAAGTGCACTGATCCGAGTAGCTGGCCCGAGCCCTCGACCGAGCACGTGTGCGAGGACGCCGGACACGGGCGGGTGCGCGTACGGGCCTGGGCGAAGATGCACCCGAAGGTCCAGAACCACGAGGGGCGGGGCACTCGGGGACCCCTACCCCTCGTGGTCGGTACGCTCATCCTGGTGGAGGTAGAGCGGCTGCCCCGCGGCGAGAGGCGGCGCAAGCCGCGGGTTTTGTGGCTGTGGTGGCACGGGCCGAAGGGAACCGAGCCGGATCTGGATCTCATCTGGCGCTCCTACGTCAGGCGTTTCGACCTGGAGCACACCTTCCGCTTCCTCAAGCAGAGCATGGGATGGACGACGCCGAGGGTTCGCCAGCCCGAGCAGGCCGACCGATGGAGTTGGCTGGTTGTGGCCGCTTACACGCAGCTAAGGTTGGCGCGCGCTCGTGTTGAGGACCTGCGTCTGCCGTGGGAGCGCCGTTACGAGGCGGGGCGCCTTACGCCGATCCGGGTCCATCGCGCCCTTTCGTCACTTTTGGTGGAGATGGGCACGCCAGCCAAGGCGCCGAAACCCTGCGGAAGATCGCCCGGGAGGCCCAAAGGCCGCCGCTCGGGCCGGGCCAAACGCTACCCAGCCCTCAAAAAGAGCGCCTGAGACTGCAAAGAGACAGTGAACGAGGGGTTTTGCGATGGAGATAAAGCCCATCGCAAAACTCCTCCTGGTTAAAACGCAAGTTGTCGCTGCATATCTTCTTGCGGACGTGCGGACGCTGAAGGCATCTTATCTTCGGGCGATTCCTGTGACTTACCGGCGTGACGCGCTGATCCTCTGGGATGCTCTGGGTTACTCGCTCTCGCGATACTTGAGCGGTCTTGCACTCATTCTGACCATACAGGGCGTACTTTCGGCAGTTGCTCTGTACTTGCTCGGCGTTCCCTATGCCATCGTGCTCGGCGCATGGGTTTCGGTTACGGCGGTGATCCCATTGCTCGGGGCGTGGCTCGGCGCCGTACCGGGAGTAATAGTGGCTTTCACCGTCTCGCCGGTCACGGGTCTTCTGACCATGATGCTGTTCCTGGCCATTCAGCAACTGGAGGGGAACTTCCTGACGCCGAGGATTCAGGGTCAGGTGCTGAACGTGCACCCGGTTTTGATCTTTCTCGCCGTGATCGTGGGTGGAGGTCTTGGCGGCATCCTGGGGGTACTTATCGCCGTTCCGACCCTCGCGGTTTTGAAGGTGCTGTTCGACTTTCTCCGCTTCAGGCTACGTACCGGCTCACCGGATGAGAGGTCTCCCCTCGGGCAAGCTCCCGTGGTTGCCAGGGCGGGCCGGTTACCAGCCAGGGAGAAGGCGTCACCGGCTGATCCCGACTGACGCGATTCATTCTCGTCTGGGTCGCCAGGCTTCAGGAATGGTTGTGGGCCGCGTCCAGGTCCATCATCTCGGGGAGCGTCAGGAAGCAGTAGCCATCCTCCTTGAGCTGCCTGATTATGTGGGGGACGGCGGCTATGGTGTGGGAGCGGTCGGCTTTGGGATATGCGTCGGTATCCTGTCCGTCGTGGAGAAGGGTGACGCCTCCGGGACGGATGCCGTGCATGATGCGGTGTTGTATCGTTTCCTGTGGCGGCCTGTTCCAATCCCAGGCCATCACGGACCATCCCATGCATCTCAGCCCGACTTCTTCTGCTACCGAGATGGTCTGTGGCCCGTACCAACCATGGGGAACGCGGAAGATGGTCGGGAGTTTGCCCGTGGCGTCGTGGATCGCATCCTGCCCGCGCTCCAGTTCATCGCGTATCGTGCTCGGGCGGCTCCACGTCAGGTGCGGGTGGGTGAATGTATGATTTCCGACAGCGTGTTGCGATGCGACTTCTGCTGCCAGGAGCGGTTCGCGCACCACGTTGTTTCCCACCTGGAAAAAGGTCGCCCTGACGTCTTCGCGATCCAGAATTTCGAGGAGTTGCCCGGTGTACGGATGGCATGGACCATCGTCGAAGGTCAGGGAGATCACCCGCTCCTCGGTGTGCGCCTGCCAGAACACGGGACCGTAGATCCAGGATCGGGGAGAGAGCCACTCGTAGACCATGAGACCTCCCGCAGCCAATCCCAACCCGCCCGCCGCAAGTGTTGGGGCGGAACGCACGGGGCGCCCGGCGAAGGTGCGTACTCCGGCAAGGGCTGCGCCACCGACCGCTATCCCGGCAACGGCTGGCCAGGGGCGTACACGCGAGTTTCTCATGCCAGATGCTCCAGAACGAGCCGGGCAGCCGCCTCGGCAGAGTGCGGGCGATGGGCGGCGCGCGCCGATTCGACCATGTGGCGCTGGTGGTTGGCGCTCGTCAGGATATTCAGGGTTTCTCCGAGCACGTTGTCTGCCCTTTCCGTCATGACTGCGGCCCCGTACCGGATCATCGCGGCGGCGTTGTCCTCTTCCTGGCCCGGAATCGGGTTTATGAGAACCTGGGGAATACCGCAGGCGAGGGCTTCGGTGCAGCTCATGCCCCCTGATTTGGTAACCAGGACCGACGAAGCTGCCAGAAGATCCCTCACCCGATCCGTGAACCCGAGGAAAGTAGCCGAGCGCCCACGGGTGGACGCGAGATCCTGTAGATGGATGCGGGTACGTTCGTTGGAACCGCAAAGGACGACCAGGTGCATGGCGGCGCTCGCTTCGAGAAGCGAGGACACGACGAGATCCAGGTGCCCTCCACCCAGGCCGCCGCCCATCACCATCACCACTGGCAAATCGTCTTCCTCCGCGTCAGGGAGCGCCAGCAGGTCACGCCTGACCCCCGCCGGGTCCGCGGGTTCTTCGAAGACGGGATCTATGGGTATTCCGGTCGGGTGGATGCGGTCTGCTGGAGCCCCGAGCTTCTCGACCTCCGCCGCGGCTTCATCGTCCGCGACCACGTAGAGATCCAGGTTCGGCGGCACCCCCATCGGATGCGGAACGTAATCCGTGAGGACCGCGGCTGCAAAGGCATCGGGGTTCTCTTTCTTGTAGTTGCCAAGAACGCCCGCGCCGAAGAAGTGCGGTGCGACGAGCGCCCTGGCCCTGGATTTATGGATCAGACGTTCCAGCGTCCTGAGGGGCAGGCTCCTCGCCTGAATATTTCTGAGCGTCAGCCTCTCTGGGCTGAAGGATTCGTACCCTGCGGCCCAGAGTTCCGATATATGTTGCAGCCTGTCGTACACGTCCGAGATGCGGTTGCTCGTCCCCGTGCGTGCCGCCTGCAACTCGGACATTCGGTAAATCCTGCCGTATGCCGCCGGCATCAGCTTCAAGGAATCCATGTACACCTTGCGGAGCAGCGCCTCTATCGTGGGGGAAACTTCCCTTGGGAAGTCCACGATCAGGCACTCACGGGAGGAGTCCAGCCGTTGGACTCCCTTTTCGAGCGCCGCGCTCGCGCGCATATGCCCGCTTCCGATGGAGCAAGAGAGCATCAATATGTCGGCTGTATGTCCGTCAGCCATGCAAGAATTATAGCCAGATAGCACATCTAACCGGAAGGTTCACGGCGAAGTTATAATACTCGCGATGCTGAAGTTGCGAGAAGGCACGACCATCGTCTTCGTGTCGGATTCCCATATTGGGGGGGATCCCGGTTGTGACGGGTTCGAATCTCCCGAAGAATTGCGCGCGCTTCTCGAAGGGCTGACGGATCGTGATGGGCCTGTCGAGTTGGTCCTGGCCGGAGATTTCTTCGACTTCCTGCAAATAGGCATAGTGCCGGAGAACGCCAACCGGGCATCCCTCACGATCTCGCGTCCCGAATACGAGGCGCTCTTTGACGCCCTCAGAAAATTTCGGGAGAAGGAAGCGAAACGGGTGGTCTACCTCCCCGGCAACCACGACGCCGAGTCGTTCTGGAACCCGGACATCCAGAAGACACTCAGCGAACTGGGGCTTGTGGACGAGTTTGCCTACAGCTATCTGGCTTACCTGAAGGTCGGTGGCGAATGGAAGACGATCTACTGCGAGCACGGGAACCAGTTGGATGCCGCGAACATCGTGGAGGACTATCACGATCCGCTGGATACGCCGCTCGGCCATCACGTAGTCATGGATTTCACGCGCCGCGTCGCGCCTTTCGGGAGGATTTCCGGGGGCCTGGATCTCTCGGAGATAAAGATGGTCTATCCGCTGGTTGCGATACCGCGTTGGGTCGCAGGCCGCTACTTCTATGATTTCGTCGGGAAAGTTGCTTCGTACCTGCTCCTGCCAATGCTCTTTGCGTACCTCGTGTACAGGCTCGCGGCGTACTTCGTGGTGCGCGCCGCCACTGGTTCGGGAGAATTTATAGGGCGGGGCCGCGCATTCCCGCACATCCACGCGCTCTTCCTCGACATCGTGATCTTCGGGTTCGTGATCCTGCTCATCTTCGCCGTGTTCTTCCTGGTGATCCGGCACGCGGTTCGCAGGATTATGGCCACCACGACCCCGGGCGGCCCGCGCTATTCGCCAGCCCAGATGTCGCAGGACAAGATCCGCTCAATCCTGAACGGTCAAGCCCGCCTGCCGATGGCGCCAGACCTGGATCCCACGACGATTGACGTGTTCGTATCGGGCCACACGCACCTTCCATCTCTGGAAACCGTGGAGAACGGAAGCGGCAGGGCGACGGTGATGGTGAACTCCGGATGCTGGTTGCGGCAGCTTCAGCCTGTCTCGCCGCGCCTGAAGGGGCCTCCGATCTTCGTGTCGAAGTTCGTGCTGACGTACGTTGTCGTTTCGGCTGGCGACGCGGGCGTGGGTGTGGAATTGTGGGAGTATCCCAAGCCTGCGGGGCAGCGCCTCAGCAGGGTCGAACGCCTCATATCCTGGGGCCGGATTCCGGATCAACCATCACAAGGATCGAAGCCCAGGGTGCGGGCGGATGCCACAGTGTAGTGATAACCTCTGGAAAGGGAATATTCATTTTCGAATCTGAACCTGGGAGGGATCATGGCTAACAACGACCTTGACGAGCAGTTCGTCTCGCAGCAGAGAGAGCGATTGCAGGAAGTACGGGAAGAGTTGCTGCGAATTCAACGCGGCATGGAAGAGGACGAGCAGGACCGGGGAGAGAGCGAGGGTGATACCCAGACGGACTCCGGTGACATAAGCCAGAGCATCTTCGACCGCGAGATGGACGCCACCATAGGCGGACAGGTCGGGAAGCGGCTCGAAGACGTGGAGCGCGCCCTGGAGAAAATAGGCGAGGGTACCTACGGGCTCTCTGACGAGAGCGGCGAGTCTATTCCGCAGGGTCGGCTCGAAGCGATGCCAGAGGCCATAAGGACGGTCGAAGAGCAGCAACGCCTGGGAGGGTAACGCCTTACTACCAGATCCACATCGGCGGATATAATCCCAGTATGGACAGATATTTTTCCCCACAGGGTGACCAGCCCAGGGAGCCCATCTTCCGCAGCGACCTCGAAGAGCGGCCCGAAGGGCCTGGCTACGAACCTTCGAGGCCGACGGGTGTTGGAAGCTTCCTGAAACGCTTCCTCGCGCCGCTTGCTACGGTTGGTGTTCTGCTGGCTAAGTTCAAGTGGCTCTTGCTGCTGTTGCTCAAGGTGAAGTTCCTGGGGACGGCGCTCTCCATGATCGTGAGCATCGGGGCTTACGCGCTGCTGTTTCCCGTGTGGTTCGCGGTCGGGTTCGTGGTCCTGATCTGGGTCCACGAGATGGGCCACGTAATCCAGCTCAAGCGTGAGGGCATCGCGGCTTCGGCCCCGATGTTCATACCTTTCCTCGGCGCTTTCGTTGCCATGAAGCAGATGCCGAAGAACGCACTAGCCGAAGCGCGGGTCGCGCTGGCCGGGCCTGTGGTTGGTTCGCTCGGCGCCCTCGGCGCGTGGGGAATATACGAACTGACGCAGCAACCTTTGTTCCTGGGGCTGGCGTATATCGGTTTCTTCCTGAACCTCTTCAACTTGCTGCCAATGCTGCCGCTCGACGGCGGGAGGGCTGTCGGGGCGCTGTCGCCCGTGTTCTGGCTTGTTGGGATAGTGGGTCTCGTGGCGCTGCTCTTCGTGCAACCGAACCCGATCCTCATATTCATCGGCATCCTTGGTGGTGTGGAACTGTGGCGGCGCTGGCGGAGCCGGAACACGCCAGAGGGGCGCGCGTATCAGGAGATGGAGCCCATGCAGCGGTTCCTGGTTGGGCTGGTGTACTTCGGTATGATCGCACTCCTCGGCCTCGGCATGGCCGCCACACACGTAGCGAACCCGGCGGCGGTGATGCAGTGAGGACTATTCTGTACACGGGCAAGGGCGGCGTTGGGAAGACGAGCGTGGCGGCGGCGACGGCGCTCCAGGCTGCGGAGTCAGGCAAGAGGGTGCTTGTGATGAGCACCGACCCGGCACACTCGCTCTCGGACGCCTTCGACACGCACATCGGGCCAGAGCCGAAGGAGATGTCGGCCGGGGTTTGGGCGCAGGAGATGGACCACACTTCCATGATCGAGGACAACTGGGCCGAGATTCAATCGTACATGTCCACGGTCTTCGAGTGGCAGGGCGCGAACACACTCGCCGCAGAGGAACTGGCGATGCTGCCTGGTATGGATGAGCTTTTCGGGTTGCTGATGGTCAGGCGGCATCATCAGGAGGATAAGTACGATGCGCTGGTGGTGGATGCGGCTCCGACGGGGGAGACGCTGAAGCTGCTGAGCCTTCCGGATCAAATGAGTTGGTACATAGAGAAGATCTTCCCCATACAACGCCGCGCCGCCAAGCTGGTGCGGCCATTCGCCAGCCGGGCGAGGTCTCTGCCTCCCTTCCCCGACGACAGCGTCTTTGCCGCCGGGCAGCGATTCTACGAGGCTATCGCTGGCGTCGAGGAGATCCTGACGAACAGGGACAACGCCTCGGTGCGCCTGGTCGTGAACGCCGAGAAGATGGTAGTCGCCGAGGCCCGCCGGGCGTACACGTACCTGAACCTGTACGACTACGGCGTGGACGCCGTGGTCGTGAACCGCCTCCTGCCTGAGTCCGTGACCGACCCGTACTTCGCCCGCTGGCGCGAGGCGCAGGCCCGGCACATGGAAACCATCGAAGAGTCGTTCGCACCGATCCCGATCCTCAAGGCCCGCCTGTTCGACCGCGAGATGTACGGGCTGGAAGCCCTGGGGGCGCTGGCCGACGAGGTATTCGAGGGCGTGGACCCTCTGGGGATGATGTTCCGGGGCATGGCGCATGACATTGTGAAGAACGGCGACGGTGGCTACGAGGTGACGTTCAACCTTCCGCTGGCGGAGAAGCGGGACGTGGACCTCTCCAAGAACGGGGCCGAGTTGTTCGTGAAGGTCGGGAACTACCGGCGCAACATCCTGCTCCCCGACTCTCTGGCCCGGCTTTCTGCGACCGGCGCCAGCATCGAGGACGGACACCTGAAAGTGAGGCTCGGTGATGCATGACCCCGGACGGCGCGAGGGAGGCAGCGTGATCGGCGCGGTCGCCTACATACTCGTGCCCGGAGAGCGGCGCAAGAAGGCCGCCGGGCACTTCAGAAAGGCCGGGTTCGAGGCGCTGAGGGGCGTGGCCGCGCTCGCGAAGCCTGAGAAAACGCAGGATTCGTCCACAGCTTCGCAACGGCAGCGCATCGAGATCGAATGACTGGCGAGCCCCATGGCGAGGAAGGCGCGGCGGAGCTGGCCGTCAGGGTCCGGGTCTTGAAGAAGGTATCCGAGGTAGCGCGTCGGGAGGCGATCGTGGCCTTTCCCGCGGCGAAACGCGCGGCGGGCCATGCGGCCAGGGCATTCCTCAAGAAATTCTCCGAGGAGTACGCCAGAGAGCGCCGGAGGCACGGACGGCGATCAAAGAACATCAACTGAAACCTGATACCTGAAACCTTCCAGACCCCTTCATCCGTTTGGCGACATCGGTCGCCGGTAGTAAGATATCTATTCAAGATTCTAGTAGGCATTACGGGAGACGTGTATGGCGAAGAACGGGCAACAGACAGGAACGTTCAGGGTGAAGAGCGGGATGGCCCAGATGCTCAAGGGCGGGGTCATCATGGACGTGGTGGACGCGGAGCAGGCGCGGATCGCCGAGGAGTCCGGGGCCGTCGCCGTGATGGCCCTCGAAAGAGTGCCTGCTGACATTCGGGCCGACGGCGGCGTGGCGAGGATGAGCGACCCTGAGATGATCGTCGGCATCCAGGAGGCGGTCACCATCCCCGTGATGGCGAAGGCCCGCATCGGGCACTTCGTGGAGGCCCAGATCCTGGAAGCCCTGGAAGTGGATTACATAGACGAGTCAGAGGTGCTGACGCCAGCCGACGAGAAACACCACATTGACAAGGCGGCCTTCGAGGTGCCTTTCGTGTGCGGGGCGACGAACCTGGGCGAGGCGCTGCGGCGCATCGGCGAGGGGGCCGCCATGATCCGGTCCAAAGGCGAGGCCGGAACAGGCAACGTGGTCGAGGCCGTGCGGCATATGCGCTCCATCGTCGGGGGCATTCGCAGGCTCGGCGCCCTGGACGTCGAGGAACTGATGTCCGAGGCCAAGAACCTCGGGGCTCCGTACGAGCTGGTGCGCTGGGTTGCTGAGAACGGGCGGCTGCCTGTGGTGCTCTTCACCGCTGGCGGAATCGCGACGCCGGCGGACGCGGCCCTGATGATGCAGCTCGGGGCTGAGGGCGTCTTCGTCGGGAGCGGAATCTTCAAGAGCGGAGATCCCGCGACCCGCGCCAGGGCCATCGTACACGCGACGACGCACTTCAAGGACGCGAAGGCCGTGGCCGAAGTGAGCCGGGGCCTCGGCGAGGCGATGGTCGGCCGGGAGATGGGCGACCTCGCGGAAGGGGAGAAGCTCGCGGCACGTGGATGGTAACGGCCACAAAGATCTGACGGAACGGCCCAGGATAGGGGTTCTCGCCCTCCAGGGTGATTTCCACGAACATGCGGGCATCCTGCGGGGGCTCGGCGTTGAGCCCGTCGAGGTGCGGACGCTCGAAGATCTGGAGGGGCTGGCGGGGATCATAGTTCCGGGCGGGGAGTCAACGACCATCGGGAAGATGATGGTTTCTTCCGGGCTCCTCGACGGTATTCGCAGCTTCTTCTACAAGGGTGGGCCGGTGTGGGGGACGTGCGCGGGGATGGTCCTCGCGGCGTCGGCCACGACCGGACCCAGGCAGCCGCTCCTCGGCCTGATGAATGCCTTTGTTGAGCGCAACGGGTTCGGGCGGCAGGTACACTCGTTCGAGAAGGATCTCGACGTGGAGGGCTTCGACGAACCGTTCACTGGCGTATTTATCCGGGCGCCGTTCTTCGAGGACGTCGGGCCTGGCGTCGAGGTATTGAGCGAGATAGATGGCAAGGTGGTCGCCGCGAAGGGGGAGAACATCCTCGTCACGGCTTTCCACCCCGAGTTGACGGACGATACGAGGTTTCACGAGTTGTTCTTGCGGGAGGTATGCGGCATTGAGCGGTCATAGCAAGTGGTCAACGATCAAGAGGAAGAAAGGCGCGGCTGACGCCAAGCGTGGGGCGCTCTTCGGCAAGTTGTCGAAGGCGATCACGGTCGCCGCGCGCGAAGGTGGGGGCGACGCGGAGATGAACCCGACGCTCGCGCTCGCCATCCAGAAAGCCAAAGACGGCAACATGCCCAACGACAACATCCAGCGGGCCATAGACAAGGGCACCGGCGCGGGCGCCGACGCCGAGACGTTCGAGAGGATCACCTACGAAGGATACGCCCCCGGCGGCGTCGCCGTCCTCGTCGAGATATTGACGGACAACCGCAACCGGGCGGCCTCAGACGTGCGCTACGTGTTCTCCAAGAACGGCGGCAAGTTGGGGACGAGCGGGTCGGTCGCTTACCTGTTCGAGCGGAAGGGCATCATCCTTGTTCCGAAAGACGGCGTGGACGAGGACGAGTTGATGCTCGCTGCCCTGGAAGCCGGGGCCGAGGATGTGGAAGCCCAGGAGAGCGACTACCGCGTCGTCACGACGCCAGAGAGCTTCACTGAAGTGCGCGGACAGCTAGAGGACGCTGGCTTCGAGCTGGAGCACGCGGAGATCACCATGGAGCCCCAGAACTCCATAGACCTCGACTCCTCCACCGCCCGACAGACCCTCCGCCTCATAGACGCCCTCGAAGAGAACGACGATGTGCAGGAAGTCTACGCCAACTTCGACGTGTCAGACGAGGTCATGGCGGTTGTAGCGGGCGAAGAAGTACGGTAGGAAGTAGCCCAAAGCTAACCAACACAGCTCGTTTCGCTCCCTGCATCAGGGGCAGCGGGACGGGCTTTTCGCGCTGCTAAAGTTATCCAAGTGGCTTGGCCTACGTGTCCCGTAGCCAGCGTTTGAGTTCCGGAGATATGGTGTGGATGTAGATCAAAGCGCTGTCGCCGAGAGTCTGCATCCCGATGTAGCCCCGACGGTCAAACTGGTTAAGCACGTGCTCCACGAGCACCGCAGGTAGCTCTGTTGCCTCCACGACATCGCGGCTGTTGTTTCTGTCGTGATTAACCAAATCGAGAGCAACGGATCGGAAAGCGGAATCGTAGTGTGGTATGTACGTTCCGGCGTACTTACCGAAGCCGTAATCGGTTACTCTTAAGAACAGTAGGTGACCCTCCCCTGATACGTCCAACCTCAGGTACCCTCTGCCGCCCAACACCTCGAGAGTTTCGAGCACCTCGTCCTGGGGAAGCTCCAGCTTCTCCGTCTGCTCGAAGATGGTCTGAGGTCTCAGAATGTCGCCAAGCTCCCTTGCTCGAACTGAGCTTCGCAGCACACTTTCAGGACCAGACTGTCTACGTCGGTAAGGCCCGGTACGACATTTATCGTCATCTGAGTGTACGCGGGAGCGTCACCCAATTCGGGCTTCTCGCGATGAGCGTAGATCGACCGCACGATGGTCTCGAACTCGGATTCGTAGTCGTCGAGGTCTTCGACGCGTTCCCAAACGGTAGCCTTTAGGCTTTCCGGCATCTGCGATTCGTCAACGCTTCCAATCACCACGGGGATCAGTTTGCTCGCACCGTTAATCTTCCTCACCATACCCGCGTTCAACTCTTCACGGACCCAAGGCTTGTTGACACTGTACTCCGATACCACGACGATCATCGCCTGTGCCTGAGCGATGCCTTCCTCAAAAATCCTGTCTATGATGCTATCTCCGGGTAGCATCTCCCATCTATCAACCCATGCCTCTATGCCCTTCGAGTACAGCCTTTCAGCGAAGCCGAGCACGAAGCGCGCCTTGTCCTCGCTGGCGTGACTAATGAAAACCTTCGGGTTGTCCGGCTGCACGTATCCTCCCTCGCAGAGACCTCCATCTTAATTGTACGGGAATCTCCCAATTACATAGTCCACTCTACAAGATGCCCTAGCGATCTCGCAGGCAGAGCGGCTAACCTAGTAGATTGGTCAGTGCAGGGAGAAAAGGGGCGAAAACTGTAACGTGGTCAGCCATGACCGCCATGAACTCCTTATACCATGGCAAGAAGTTCCCGGAGCCGTAAGCCGATTCCATGTTATCTATTGTCGTAGCTATCTCTTCGCGTTTAACATCATCTTCGATCTGAGTAAGGCGTTCCCGGAGCTGGTCGAATACTTCGGAAGCCTCAGCATTAATCACGTTAACCGAGGAGTCAGCGGAGTTTACGTTTACGCGGGCGTTGGTACCACTGGCAACATAAGTGATGCTCTGCGGTTGCCGAGGCTCTTGCTCGTCAAGAGATTGCAGATAGGCTTTGTACCTTGAAATCACGTAGGTGATCTGCCTATTCCAGAATAGCTGCTCTTCAGGAGTGAACAGAGCATAATCTTCCGGTGCGTCATGTTTCCCCGAGTCCCTAATCGGTATCAAAAAAGCGGCATCCTCCTCCCGAAGGCTAAATTTTTCTCTCAGATAGAACTGCCATAGCTCGATCTGATCAATTTGAGGGGGGAGGCTAGGATGGTCCGAGTAAGGAAAGGGCTTCGGAACGCCTGGGCCTGCGGGGATGCCAGATAGCTTATCTTTGAAGATGAAAGCCATGTAGTTATTCGGCACCTCATAAGCCTCAAAATCGAAGGCCCCGAGCAAGGGCCAGTTTCTGAGGTCTTGCGGGAAGTTTCGGCGGACACTGTTCTCTATCGCTCCTGTGATCCCAAACGCCCAGTCAGCCGTGAAGTGTTCCCTCATAATCGTCCTCTAGTGTAATTGTTGCGCCCCATTCCGTCAGCAGCAGTCCGCTTCAGAAACCTCTCTAATAGCGTCCGGGCACGACGCTACGGGAAGGCGGGGTCTTTGAGAAGTTGACGACGGATGTGTTGTCATCCTTTGTTGACTAAGTTTGGATTTATCATCGAGTTTTTACGCACACGCTTCTTCGGTGAGGACCTCTTCCGCCCAGCCGAGGGCCGCGTTGGTGGCGGGGAAGCCGACGGTCGTGAGGGCGAGGACGATGGTGTGCAGGATCTCGTCTTCCGAAGCGCCGATGTTGAGGAGCTTGCGGACGTGCGAGCGAACCGCCCCCTCCGACTCCGCCCCGACCGCTATGCCGAGCTTGACCAGCCGGCGCTCCTTCTCCGAAAGCGGCCCGGCCTCGTGCTCGGCCGCGCCCAGAGCGTCGAAAGCCTCCTTTACCCCAGGGAAACGCCGCCCGAACTGCTGGTAGACCTCCGGCAAGTAGTCCGTCATGTTCCACCCCTATCGCGTCGTCTTTGCCGGGAATGTTACCAGGATGCGGCAGTATTCGGGTTCGTTGTGGACGGAGGATCTCGGTTACACAACATGTAGACTGTGATGCAAAGCCAGCGTCCACGCAGTAACCTTAGCCCATGCTCGAGACGAAACCTGGCGGTAACGTCCACACGATACTCGGGATCGACCCCGGAACGGCGACGATGGGGTGGGGGGTCGTTCGTCAGGAAGGGAACCGGCTGCGCTACGTGCAGCACGGGGCGATCACGACGCCGTCGGACTGGGAGATGCCGCGCCGTCTTGGGCGGCTTTTCGATGGGGTGACGGAGCTGGTGCGGGGCTACCGACCGCAGACGGTGGCGGTGGAGGAGTTGTTTTTCAACACGAACGTGACCACGGCGATCACGGTGGGACAGGCGCGGGGGGTGGCGTTGCTCGCGGCTTACCGGGCGGGGATCGAGGTGGCGGAGTACACGCCTTTGCAGGTGAAACAGGCGATCACATCCTACGGACGGGCGGACAAGCGGCAGGTGCAGGAGATGGTGCGGGCGCTCTTGAACCTGCGTGAGATCCCACGTCCCGACGACGCCGCCGACGGCCTCGCCATCGCCATCACCCACGCATTTTCTTCGCGGATGGGCGGCAAGGTTGGGGTGTGAAAATGGGCCGCCGTGCCGGATAATCAGGCCATGATCCACAGGCTGCGCGGAACGCTGGTAGAGAAGGATGCGGAGGGCGTCGTCCTCGACGTGGGCGGGGTCGGATACAGGGCCTCGGCCCCCCAGGGAACGCTGCGGGCGCTGCCCGCGATGGGGGAGGAGGTCGTGATCCACACGCGCCTGGTGGTGCGCGAGGATGCAATGCTCCTGTTCGGGTTCGCCTCCCGCGATGAGCGGGCGGCCTTCGACGCCCTGACCGCCGTGAGCAAGGTCGGGCCGAAGATGGCCCTCTCCGTGCTCTCCTCGATGTCGCCGCCGGAGATCTCCGAGGCGGTGGCCCGTGGCGATATACCGAAGCTCTCCTCAGTGCCTGGCCTTGGCCGGAAGACCGCCGAGCGGCTGGTTCTGGAGTTGAAGGGGAAGGACATGGCTGTCTTCGCGCCGGAGGCGATCTCCGGCGTGAGCGCCGATGGTGGCGGGAGCGGGCCGTACATGGAGGCCAGGGAGGCTCTGGCCGGGCTAGGGTACTCGCTCGAGGAGGCGGAGTGGGCGCTGAACGAGGTTCCGCCGCAGGATTCGGTCGAGAAATACATCAAGGCGGCGCTCAGGCGGATAGGGAGCAGGCGTTGAGCGAAGAGTTCGACGACTTCACGGTGCGTGGATCTCGCAGTGAGACATCGCGGGAAGAGACGTGGGAGGAGTTGACCGGTGCGGCTGGGCCGCCGGGAGATATGCTGGAAGGCCCGCCGGAGGAGCATCCGCTGGACCCTGAGCCGTTCCCGGAGGACGATGAGCCGACGCTCCGGCCCCGCGACCTCGACGAGTTCGTCGGGCAGGAGAAGCTCAAGGCGAACCTGCGGATCTTCGTTCAGGCTGCCAAGCAGCGGGGGGAGGCGCTGGACCACATCCTTTTCGCCGGGCCTCCTGGGCTCGGTAAGACCTCGCTCTGCCGCATCCTGGCGGCCGAGATGGGGGTGAACCTCCAGACAACGAGCGGGCCGACCCTGGAGCGGGCGGGGGACATGGCGGCCATCCTCACGGCTCTCGAAGAGGGTGACTTCCTGTTTATAGATGAGATCCACCGCCTCAACCGCCAGATCGAAGAGGTCCTCTACCCGGCGATGGAGGACTACGCCATGGACATCGTGCTCGGCCAGGGGCCATCGGCGCGCACCATCCGCATGGACCTGCCGCACTTCACCCTGGTCGGCGCGACCACGCGCACGGGCCTGATGACCAAGCCGCTGCTGGACCGCTTCGGTTTCACCGAGCGCCTGGACTACTACAACCCGGAGGATCTGGAGAAGATCGTGGCCCGCAGCGCGAAGATACTCGGCATCCCGATGACCGAAGAAGGGGCGAAGCAGCTTGCAAAGCGAAGCCGGGGCACGCCCCGCGTCGCCAACCGGCTCCTGCGCCGCGTCAGGGACTACGCGGAGGTCATCGGGGACGGCAAGATCGACGAGCCGACGGCGAACGCTGCCCTGGAGATGCAGGGCGTGGACGGCATCGGCCTCGACCGCACCGACAGGGATTACCTGAGCCTCATCATCGAGAAATTCGACGGCGGACCCGTTGGCGTCGGGACCATCGCCGTAGCGCTTGGGGAAGCCCGCGACACGGTCGAGGACGTGTACGAACCGTACCTGCTCCAGAGCGGCCTGATCCAGCGCACCAGCCGGGGACGCATCGCCACCCGCCGTACCTACCACCACCTCGGCATCCCCATTCCCGAGTAGGAGAAGCCGGGGCTACGCCAGCGGCATCCTGTAGTCTCGCGGGCGGCGGGCTTCCGTGCGGTCGGGTACGCAACAGGCGCGGGCAGTCTCGGATGTAGTACCCTGCACCGGTGCGTGTGAGGGGCGGAGAAGAACGAGGCTCTTCGTGGTGACCCTTGCGCTGTTGGGGGTGTTGATCACGGCGTCTTGCGCGGCGGTCGCCGTGGTGGGGCTATTGCTTGCGCACCGGCTGCTGCCCCTCGCCGTCCGCAAGTCGAACAACGCGGCCACCGGAGCCATCTACGCCGCCGTCTACGTGATGTTCGGTGTGACGCTAGGCTTCTCGCTGCTGCTGGTGTGGCAGGAGTACGAGGCCGCCCGCCAGACGGCGGAAGCCGAAGCAGCCGCCGCGGAGGAACTCCATAGCCTGGCGGGACAGCTCCCGGAGCCCGCCAGGAGCAGGGTCAGGGACGCCGCCGTCTCCTACGTCCGCGTCGTCGTCCAGGAGGAATGGCCCGCGATGAAGCAGGGCCGGGCCAGCCCCCGCGCCGGGGCGCTGGCGGATGATCTCCGGGAGAGCGTTCAGGGCTTCGAGCCGGGTAGTGCGGCGGAGGGTGATATCTACGCTTCCACCCTAACGCAGATGGGCGAGCTGGACGATGCTCGTGCGCTGCGGCTGCTGGAAGTGCGAGAGGGGTTGCCGCCACTTCTGTGGGTCGTCCTCATCGTCGGGGCGACGGTTACTGTGTCGTTTACGTTCCTGTTCGGAATGGATGCCCTCTGGCTGCACGCGGTGGCGACGGCCGCGCTCGCCGTGCTCGTCGTCCTGATCCTGTGCGCCATCTCCGTTCTGGAGTATCCGTTCGACGGCGACCTGCAGGTTGGGCCCGAAGCGTTCGAGCTGGCGCTGCGTGCCCTGCAGGCGGCCGGACGGTAGACGCGGCGAGCCTGGTACGGAGTGAGCGTCGCCGAGATCCTGGTTATGACGCAGGTAGCGCTCTTTGAGCTCCTACCCTGGTCAACGGGTGTCGTCTGCCAGCTTCGGCTGATGATGTTCCAGGAAGAATCTCACCATCTCACCCGATGCGTCTGGGCCTTTCGGGTCTGTGTACGAACCGCGCGGGTCTCCGCCAGACCACGCGTGGCCCGCGCCGTGGACGATCCAACGTTCCGCCATCGAGTTTCCATCACCGTCGAGAAAGACGGAATGCGTGTACCCGCGCCCACCGTTTACCTGACCCTGGCGCACAGTCGCCCGACCTTTTGCCTGGGCCGCGTCGGCGCCTGACCACTGGCGCAGTACCTGCTCGCCGTTGCGCAGGTTGACTGTGTTGTCCCGGTCACCGTGAAAAACTATGGTCGGGACGGACCGGGTGAGGTCTTTCGCCGCCGGGGTATTCAGACCGTTCGGGCTTCCGGCAGCGGCGTCGGGTGCGCCCTGCTTCATAGCCCGGAACGCGGAAGGCATATCGTGCGCAGCACCATAAGCCAGGCCAGAATGCACGCCAGCCGCTGCATAGAGATCGGGATAGGTTGCGGCCATGATCGCCGCCATCGCCCCGCCCGCCGACATCCCCGCTACATAGACGCGATGCGGATCAACAGGCTGAGTCGTCAGGATCTCGCGCGTGATGCCCGCGATGATGGATGGTTCGCCCTGGCCGCGTCGTTGATCCCCAGCCTGGAACCAGTTCCAGCACCGCTGCATGTTCGCGGAGCCAGCCTGCTCAGGGTAGACGACGAAGAACTTACCGCCCTCCGCGAGCGCGTTCATGCCAGTGCCCGCAGCGAAATCGTCAGGGTTCTGGGTGCAGCCGTGGAGCATGACGATGAGTGGCAGCGTTTGATCCGTGTGCCTGCCGGCTCCGCCTGGCACGTACAACTTGTATGAGCGTGTCCCGGCGTTGTTGGTAAACGACCCGGACACGAACTGTCCCGTGACGAGGGTATCGGCAGGTGTTTGAGTCGTGACGCGCTCCGGCGCACGCTTCGGCTTCCGTCGTGGCGCACGGGGCGTGGACGGGGTGGGATCTGTGATCCGAGGAAAGACAGGTCCAGAGCCACGTTGGCCCGGACGTGAGACGAGGGGCGCGGTCGTGGGGATCGTGGCTCCCGGCGATGCGGATGAACCCCATGAGTCAGTGGAGGACGTGTCTGACGCTGTCCCGTTCCCCAACGTGCGCTGGATGAGCGCCGTGGCCTCTTGTAGCCGTCCGGCCTGCGTGAGGCGTGTTGCCTCGGCCATGCCTCCCTGCATGTTCGTGTTCAGCATACTGATGCTCGCTTTCTGTAGTTGGGTTGCGGCGCCCGGTGTGGACACCATCGTTTTGCGGGAAGGATCGTCACCCGATCCTGTCTGCCAGCGCGCGCTTCACCGCCGGGCTCGCCCGGAAAGCGCCGAGAACCGTGACGGAATCTATGGTCGCAAGCGCCAGCTCGGGGGAGACGTCTTCCGCGATGCTCGCCAGGCCGAGGACTTTGATCTGCAACCACTCCCCAGACTCGCGTACCCCTTCCAGGTCGCTTCGGCTGAAGTGCTGCATCCCGAGGACAAGCGTGTTGCGGGCCGCCGTCTCCTTCACGACCTCGGAGTGCGTGGAGATCTGATTCCGTATGGCGGTTCGGATGAAGTCCGTGCGATTTGAATAGAAACCCTCCCGCACCAGAAGGTCGATCTGACCCAGATCCACAGGCCCCATGTTGATAGTGATCTTCTCCGTCTCACTCATCATCCAACCTCCGTATACCATCCATATGGATGGTATATAGCAGGCGAGGGGAAGATGGTCAAGGGTGGCCTGTAGCGTTGGGGGAACGTTTCCGAGCCTCTTGAGGCCGGTTGTGCCGGGATGGCAGACGGGGAGCGTACAATAATGATGGCCTTACAAACGATTCTGGAGGCCCCATGGACCTCGTTACGCTCTCCCAGATCGCCAACCCCATCTTGCAAACCATCTTCATCGCGGTCATAGGGCTCGGCTACTACTTCACCATCAGGGCGACCTGGGCGACGGTCGCGGAGATGCGCGCCGAGCACGCCGCCGGGGGTGGGAGGCCCCTGATCACGGTCTCCGAAGACTACGCCAACCTGCCCAACATCAGCCTCATCGTCCAGAACGTCGGTCAGGGACCGGCCAAGGACATCTCCTTCGAGTTCTCCGCCCCCGTCGAAAGCTCCGACGGCCTGGTCCTCAGCGATCTGCCTTTCTTCAGGGAAGGGCTGAACTCCCTGGCCCCTGGCGCCAAGATCGGCTGCTACTGGGACACCCTCGACAACCTCCTGCCCCTCTTCAAAGAAGGGAAGATCGCCTCCGACATCACGGTGACTGTGAGATACAGGGATCTGAACCTCAATCCCCTGGAGCACAACTGGGACGTTAACCCCAGGCTCTACGAGGGCATCCGAAACGTGGACTACAGCGGCATGACCGACCTGGTCGACGTTATGGAGAGGAAGATCGCCGACGACGAGATCGGGAGTTCCCGCCAGGAATGAGGCCCCCGTTCCCTCGCGAACGCCCCGGACAGCCCGACGAACAGGGGTGTGGGGAAAGCCCGGATGGCACATAGGTTGACACCGAATATATGTGTGTTAACCATATAGCTGTTGTAAGAATCTACTACTTTGGAGGTAGACAAGTGGTCACCACCGCAAACATCGAAAAGACGCAGCGCACCGCCCTGGAGATGGCAGAGGCCCAGCGCGAAGCTTACGAAGCCCTGGCCGAGAACTTCTCTGCTGCCCAGCGCCGCAGCACCGGGCTGGCCAACGGTGGGATCAAGTTCGCCAGGCTTCAGGAGGACAACGCCCGCGCGGCCCAGGAGTGGTTCGCCAACGGCGTGAAGCTTCTCCAGTTGCAGGAGCGGAACGCCGAGTTCGCCCAGAATTGGACGGACGACGCCGTCGAGGCGCTGCGCGAGCAGGCCGAGCAGAATCTGCGCACGGGTGAGGCTTTCGCACGGACCATAAGGAAGCAGCAGGAGGGATTCCGGTCGCTCACCCAGCAGTGGGTTAGAGCATACTGGAGCTTCTTCTCCCCCTTCGCCTACGTTCGGGAGGGTATGAGGATCACCCAGCAGGCCACCGAGCAGGTAGCCAGGCAGGGGCTGCGGGTAGCCGAGGAGGCCACCGAGCAGACCGAGGAGGTCCTGCGGCAGACCGAGAAGGCCACCCGCGAGGCCGAGCTTCGGATCGCCGTCTCCGAGTCCCTGAAGACCGCCAACTACGACGAGCTGTCCGTTGACGACATCTCCAAGAAGCTGAACGGCCTCGCCACCGAGCAGCTTCGGAAGGTCCGCGAGTACGAGAAGAGCAACAAGAACCGCGAGACCCTCATCGAGCAGATCGACCGCAAGATCCGGGCCAACTCGTAACGCAAAACCTTTTCGAAGGTAATACCGGGCCGAGGCTTTTTAGCTCCGGCCCTTCTTTATGCCCGTTGTCCAGTGCCGTGGCCGATGCGCGGTGGAGTTGTTAGCATGGCTCCCATGCGACGAGATGGTTGGGACATGGTGAGTGTCGCCGGACGCCGGGTACAGGCTT
>JAABUR0100003810.1_pt1 | contig 20788 bp, 17 predicted proteins | sample 5560091 | NCBI WGS metagenome assembly JAABUR01 (sample SAMN10711879, study PRJNA513375) | rock metagenome | isolation source: Antarctica rocks | place: Antarctica: Victoria Land, University Valley sud
GCATTCGGCCCGACGAACGGCTGTTCCTCGCCTCCCGACCCATCGGCCCCGACGCGGGCCTTGCCTTCGTCTTCCCCGGCTCGGGCAACCAGTTCGCCGGGATGGGGCGCGTGCTGTCCGCGCATTGGCCGGAAATCCTCCGGGCGCAGGACGAGGAGAACGCCTCCCTGCGCAGCCAGTTGGGCCCGGGGACGTACTGGAATGCCGACCCGCCCGACGTCTTCACCGATCACCGCGCGCCGATCCTGGGACAGGTCACGCTGGGGGCGTTCGTCGGCGACCTGATCCGGGGCTTCGGCGTCGCCCCGGGCGCGGTGATCGGCTACAGCCTCGGCGAATCGGCGGGCTTGTTCGCGCTGCGGGCCTGGACGGAACGCGACGAGATGCGGCGACGGATCGACGGATCCCCGCTCTTCCGCACCGACCTGGCCGGCCCCTGCGACGCCGCCCGCCGCGCCTGGGGGATCGACGTGGGCCGAGCGGTCGACTGGGTCGCCGGCGTCGTCCCCCTGCCCGCCGAGGCCGTTCGCGCGGCCTTACCAGGGAGGTCTCGCGTCTATGCCCTGATCGTCAACACGCCGCGCGAGACGGTCATCGGCGGCGGGCGCGACGCCGTGGAACGCCTCGTGGCCGACCTGGGCGTCCGGTTCTTTCCGCTGAGCGCGGTGAGCACGGTCCATTGCGAGGTCGTCCGCCACGTCGAGGACGCCTACCGCGCGCTGCACCTCCTGGAGACCACCCCCCCCCCCGGCATCCGGTTTTACAGCGGCGCCTGGGCTCGTGCCTACGTGCCCGATCGCGCGACGGCCGCCGAGGCGATCGTCGCTCACGCCGTCCATGGGTTCGATTTCCCCGCCGTCATCCGGCGCGCCTACGACGACGGCATCCGCCTCTTCGTCGAGATCGGGCCGGGCGGGTCGTGCTCGCGGATGATCGCCAGGATCCTCGGCGACCAACCGCACGTGGCCGTCCCGGCCTGCCTCCCCGACCGGGACCAGGTCACCACGGTCTTGCAGCTCCTGGGACGCCTGATCGCCGAGCGCGTGCGCGTCGACCTCGGGCCCCTCTACGGCCGGGAAACCACGGTCGTCGCCCACCGGACGGAGGCGGCCGAATCGCCGGCGCGGCTGCTCCGGGTCGGGGTCGGCGGCCAAGCCTTCCGCGTGCCGCCGCTCCCGACCCCGGCCCGGGCCCGTCCGACCGGGCGGGAGGGCCAGGTTCCCCTCGAGCCGACCTCGCTCCCCGTCGAGACCTGGAGTGAGCCCCTCTCTCCCGAGCGCCCCGCATGGCTCTCGACGTTCGAGCCCGCCGGGCGACCCAATCTCGCGACCTCCTCGATTCGGCTGAACCAACGCAACAACCGACAGGTACACCCAAGCGTGCCCGATCCCACCGTCATGCCCGTGCCCGCTTCCACGTCCGACCTCATGGGACGCCAGTTCGTGGCCACGGCGACCGCCCGGGCCGAGGCGCACGAGGCGTTCCTGCGCGGTTCCGGCACCCTGGCCCGGACGATGTCAGACCATCTGGCCTTCCAGATGGCCCTGATCGAAGCCTTGATGGCCGCGCAAGGCGACACTCCGCCCGGATCGGCAGCCCCTCCGGAGCCCCCCTCCCGGCACAGCCCGCCGCGTGCCCTGGATCGCGAAGGGTGCCTGGAGTTCGCCGTCGGCTCGATCGGGGCGGTGCTCGGCCCCGAGTTCGCGGCCATCGATGCGCACCCGACCCGCGTCCGCCTCCCGGACGAGCCGCTGATGCTCGTCGATCGCATCCTCTCCGTCCAAGGCGAGCCGCGCTCGCTTTCCTCCGGCCGCGTCGTGACCGAGCACGACATCCTTCCCGGAGCCTGGTACCTCGACGGCGGGCGGGTCCCGACCTGCATCGCGGTCGAGTCGGGCCAGGCCGACCTGTTCCTGTCGGGCTACCTCGGGATCGACTTCGAGACCAAGGGGCTGGCCGTCTACCGGCTCCTCGACGCCGTTGTGACCTTCCACCGCGGGCTCCCCGGCCCCGGCGAGGTCATCCGGTACGACATCTGCATCGATCATTTCTTCCGCCAGGGCGAGGCGCACCTGTTCCGGTTCCAGTTCGAGGCGACGGTGCGCGGCGAGCCGCTGCTGACGATGCGCGACGGCTGCGCCGGCTTCTTCACCGCTGAGGCGCTGGCCGCCGGCAAGGGGATCGTCCACACCGAGCTCGACCGTCGGCCGATGACCGGAGTCCGCCCCGCCGACTGGGAGGAGTTCGTGCCGATGGCGGTCGAATCGTACGACGACCGCCAGGTCGAGGCCCTGCGCTGGGGCGACCTGGCCGCCGCGTTCGGGCCCGCCTTCGAGGGCCTGGGCCTGGCCGACTCGCTCCGGCTGCCGGGGGGCCCGATGACCCTGGTGCATCGCGTCACGAGCCTCGACCCCACCGGCGGCCGGTACGGGCTCGGCTCGATCCGCGCCGAGGCCGACATCCACCCCGACGACTGGTTCATGACCTGCCACTTCATCGACGACTGCGTCATGCCGGGCACCTTGATGTTCGAGTGCTGCCTGCACACGCTCCGCATCTACCTGCTGCGCATGGGCTGGATCGCCGGGCGCGACGAGGTCGCGTGCGAGCCGGTGCCCGGGGTCGCCAGTCGCTTGAAATGCCGGGGCCAGGTCATCGAATCCACCCGGCGGGTCACCTACGAGGTCTCGATCAAGGAGCTGGGATACCGCCCCGAGCCGTACGCGGTGGTCGACGCCTTGATGTACGCCGACGGCAAGCCGATCGTCGAGATCACCGACATGTCGTTGCGGCTCACCGGCCTGTCCCATGCCGCCATCCGCCGCGCCTGGGAGCGCCCCGCGCCGGCCCAGACGCCCGCGCCAACCCCCGCCTTGTTCGATCACGACCGGATCCTGGCCTTCGCGATCGGGAGGCCATCGGAGGCGTTCGGCGAGCCGTATCGGGTCTTCGACGAGGACCGCGTCATCGCCCGCCTGCCCGGCCCGCCGTATCAATTCCTGGACCGGATCACGGCGATCCGGGCGGAGCCGTGGAAGGTGGCGGCCGGGGGCGAGATCGAGGCCCAGTATGACGTGCCGCCGGACGCCTGGTACTTCGCCGCCGACCGCCAGGGGCGCATGCCGTTCGCGGTGCTGCTGGAAGTCGCCCTCCAGCCCTGCGGCTGGCTCGCCGCCTATCTGGGATCGGCCTTGACCAGCGAGGTCGACCTGTCCTTCCGCAACCTGGGCGGCTCGGCGGTCGCGCTCGGGCCGGTCACGCCCCGGGCCGGCACCCTGACGACCGCCGTCCGGATCACCAAGGCGTACAGCTCCGGCGGCATGCTCATCCAGCACTACGACTTCGAGGTCCGCGCCGGCGAGCGGCCGGTCTTTCGGGGCGACACGTATTTCGGGTTCTTCAGCAAGCAGGCGCTGGCCAATCAGGTCGGCATCCTCGACGCGCCACGGTATCGTCCCGGCTCGGACGAGATGGCCCGCGCCCGTCGATTCGGCTATCCGGCCGAGGCGCCATTTCCCGACGAGCGGTTGCGGATGATCGACCGGATCGAGGCTTACGTCCCCGACGGCGGCCCGCAGGGCCTGGGCTTCATTCATGGGACCAAGGAGGTCGACCCGGGCGCGTGGTTCTTCAAGGCCCATTTCCACCAGGACCCGGTCTGTCCCGGGTCGTTGGGCCTGGAATCATTCCAGCAACTGCTCAAGGTGGTGGCCGCCGAGCGGTGGGGAGTACGGCCCGTCTCGGCGTTCGAGTCGGTCGTCGTCGGCGACCCGCACCGTTGGGTCTACCGGGGCCAGGTGCTCCCGACCGACCATTCCGTCACGGTGCAGGCCGCGATCACCGCGGTCGACGACACGCGCCGGTGGCTCAAGGCCGATGGGTTCCTCGAGGTCGATGGGCGCGTGATCTACCAGATGTTCGACTTCACGCTCGGGCTGGCCGAGGAGGCCCATTGAAATATTCGCGCGTCTACGTCGATGCCATCGGGTACGAGTTGCCGCCGGTCGTGGTGACGTCCTCCGAGCTGGAGGCGCGTCTCGCGGGCGTCTACGAGAAGTTGCGCATCCCCCGGGGGCAACTGGAGGCGCTGACGGGCATCGTCGAGCGGCGGTGGTGGGATGAGGGGTATCCGCTCGCCGAGGGGGCGATCGCGGCGGCGCGGCAGGCGCTGGGGGGGTCGGAGGTCCGGCCCGAGGAGATCGACGCTTTGATCTACGCGGGCGTCTGCCGCGAGCAGTTCGAGCCGGCGACCGCCTGCCGGGTGGCCGCCGGAGTGGGAGTCAGCCCCGGCGCGGCGGTCCACGACGTCACCAACGCCTGCCTCGGCGCGCTCAACGGCATGGTCGACATCGCCAACCGGATCGAGCTCGGCCAGATCCGCGCCGGCCTGGTCGTTTCGTGCGAGACCGCCCGCGAAATCAACGAGATCACGATCGAGCGGATGGTGCGGGCCAAGAGCATGGAGATGTTCAAGGACTCGCTCGCGACCCTGACCGGCGGCTCGGGCGCCGTCGCCCTGCTGCTGACCGACGGATCCTTCTCCTCGGCCCGGAGGCGGAGGCTCGTCGGCGGCGTCACGCAGACCGCCCCCCAGTTCCACGCCCTCTGCCGCTGGGGATGGGAGGCCATGGGGCCCCTGCACCAGTTCGGCCAGGTCATGGCGACCGACTCGGTCGCCGTGCTGAAGCACGGCGTCGACCTCGCGCTGCGGACCTGGGCGGCCTTCCTCCGCAAGCTCGGCTGGGACCAGGACCAGGTCGACAAGGTCATCTGCCATCAGGTCGGCGCGGGGCACCGCGATTCCATCCTCAAGGCCCTGGGCATCGCCGCCGAGAAGGAGTTCTCGACCTTCGCTCACCTGGGGAACATCGGCACGGTCTCGCTCCCGTTGACCGCCGCGCTGGCCGAGGAGCGCGAGTTCCTCCGCCAGGGCGATCGCGTCGGCCTTCTCGGGATCGGAAGCGGCCTGAATTGCCTGATGCTGGGGCTGGAATGGTGAGCGGAGGGGTCCGGATGAGCCGCATCGTCGATGAATTCGTCCGCGATCACCCGGGGCGCGACCTCGACCTGGGCGGGCTGCGCTACCACTACCTCGACGAGGGCCAGGGCGAACCCGTCGTGATGCTGCACGGCAACCCGACCTGGTCGTTTTATTACCGTCGGCTCGTCGAGGCTCTCAACGGTTCGGCCCGGACGATCGTGCCGGACCACATCGGCTGCGGGCTCTCGGACAAGCCGGACGACTCCAGGTACGAGTATACGCTGGACAGGCGGGCCCGCGACCTCGAAGTGCTGTTGGATCATCTCGGGGTCGATCGCGGCATCACGCTCGTGCTGCACGATTGGGGCGGGATGATCGGCATGGCGTACGCCGCGCGGCATCCGAAGCGGATCGCGCGGCTCATCATCCTCAATACCGCCGCCTTCCACCTGCCGGCGTCGAAGCCGTTCCCCTGGCCGCTGTGGGTCTGCCGCGATACGCCCCTCGGCGCCTGGCTCGTGCGCGGCCGGAACGCCTTCTGTCGGGGCGCGGCCCGCGTCGGTTGCCGGCGCCGGCCGATGCCCCGAGAGATCCGCGACGCCTACCTCGCGCCGTACGACTCTTGGGACCACCGCATCGCCGTCCACCGATTCGTGCAGGACATCCCCTTGAAGCTCGGCGATCGCAGCTTCGACGCGGTCACCCGGGCCCAGAGCCGCCTCGGTTCATTCGCCGACGTCCCGATCCTGATCGCCTGGGGGATGAAGGATTTCGTCTTCGATCGGCACTTCCTGGCCGAATGGGCCCGCCGATTCCCCCGGGCGGACGTCCATCGCTTCCCGGAGGCCGGACATTACGTCCTGGAAGATGAAGGGGACCGGATCATCCCGCTGGTGCGGGCCTTCCTGGCGGCCCATCCCGTCTTAAGGGAGGCCGTTTGAGCGAGCCCGGATTCGTCAACATCGCCGCATACCTCTCCGACATCGCCCGGACTCGACCCCACTCCCTGGCCGTGGTCTGCCCCGCCGGGCGCGACCGGGCGGGCCGCGCCCGTCATACGCATCGGACCTTCCAGCAACTCGACCGCGAGAGCGATCGGATCGCCAGGGCCCTCGTCGCCAAAGGCATGGGCCGGGGCGTTCGCACGGTCCTGATGGTCAAGCCGAGCCTGGAGTCCTTCGCGCTGACCTTCGCCTTGTTCAAGGCGGGGGCCGTCCCCGTCTTCGTCGACCCTGGCATGGGGATCAAGAACCTCGGGCGATGCCTGTCCGAGGCCGAACCCGAGGCGTTCATCGGCATCCCCAAGGCGCAAGCGGCGCGACGACTCCTGGGCTGGGGACGCGAGACGATCCGGGTCACCCTGACGGTCGATCGAGGATTCACCTCCACGGATCGAATCCGGAACCCTCCGCACTCCGAAGAACCCTTCACGATCGCCCGCACGGGGGGGGACGAGACGGCCGCGATCCTCTTCACCAGCGGGAGCACGGGCCCTCCCAAGGGGGCGATCTACACCCACGCGATCTTCGAAGCCCAGGTGCGGCTCTTGCGATCGATCTACGCGATCGAACCAGGGGAGATCGACCTGTGCACCTTCCCCCTGTTCGCCTTGTTCGCGCCGGCGCTGGGGATGACGGCGATCATCCCCGAAATGGATGCGACCCGTCCGGCGCGGGTCGACCCGACGAAGATCATCGAGGCCATCGAGGACTTCGGCGTGACCAACCTGTTCGGCTCCCCGGCCCTGATCCGTCGGGTGGGCGATTACGGCGCGGCGCATGGCCTGAAATTGCCATCGCTCCGGCGCGTGATCTCGGCCGGTGCGCCGGTGTCCGCTCGCATCATCGAGCGGTTCTCGGCGCTGCTCGCGCCCGCCGCCCGGATCTTTACCCCGTACGGCGCCACCGAGGCCCTGCCGGTCTGCTCGATCGGTTCCGACGAGATCCTGGGCGAGACCCGCCACCAGACCGACCGGGGCGAAGGCGTCTGCGTCGGCCGCCCGGTCGACGGCAATCGCGTCGAGATCATTTGCATCCGCGACGACCCGATCGCGGAGTGGTCCGATGACCTCGCCTTGCCGGCCGGCGAGGTCGGCGAGATCGCGGTCCAGGGCCCGGTCGTGACGCGATCGTACATCAACCGCCCCGAGGCCACCGCGCTGGCCAAGATCGCCGACCCGACGGGCGGCGGGACTTTTCACCGGATGGGCGACCTCGGCTACCAGGATGGGCGCGGGCGGATCTGGTTCTGCGGCCGGAAGTCACACCGCGTCGTGACCCCGGACGGGACGCTGTTCACCATCCCCTGCGAGGCCGTCTTCAACACCCACCCGGAGGTCGCGCGCACCGCCTTGGTGGGGGTCGGGCCACGCGGCACGATGCGGCCGGTACTCTGCGTCGAGCCTTTGCGGCGACCGGGGCGGGCCGACCTCGATCGGCTCCGCCGCGAACTGCTCGCCCTCGGCGCGTCCCGGCCGCATACCGGGTCGATCGCCACGGTCCTCTTCCACCTCTCGTTCCCGGTCGACATCCGCCACAACGCGAAGATCTTCCGGGAGAAGCTGGCGACGTGGGCGGCGCGGAGGCTCCGATGATGGCGCTAGTCACGGGCGGTGGCGGGTTCCTCGGCGGGGCGATTGTTCGCGATTTGGTGACGCGCAGCGACGAAGTCCGCAGCTTCGCGCGCGGCGATTACCCCGCGCTGCGTGACCTCGGCGTCGAAACGATCCGGGGCGACCTGGCCGACGCCGAGGCGGTGGCACGCGCCGTCCACGGCTGCGACGTCGTGTTCCACGTCGCGGCCAAGGCGGGGATCTGGGGCGCGTACGAGGCGTATCATCGTTGCAACGTCGCCGGGACGCGGAACGTGATCGCGGCCTGTCGCGCCCGGGGTGTGGGCCGGCTGGTCTACACCAGCTCGCCCAGCGTCGTCTTCCACGGCGGGGACATGGAAGGGGTCGACGAGTCCGTCCCCTATCCCGACCGCTACGAGGCGGCGTACCCCGCCACCAAGGCCCTGGCCGAACGGCTCGTCCTGGCCGCCAACGACGACCGGCTGGCGACCGTCGCCCTGCGGCCCCACCTGATCTGGGGGCCGGGGGACAACCATCTGGTCCCTCGGATCGTCGCCGGGGCCCGGGCCGGTCGGCTTCGGCGGATCGGCCACAGGCCGAACCTCGTCGATTCCCTCTACATCGACAACGCCGCCGAGGCCCACCTGCTCGCAGCCGACCGGCTCCGACCCGGCGCGCCGGCGGCGGGCAGGGCGTACTTCCTCTCCCAGGGCGAGCCGTTACCGCTGTGGGACCTGGTCGACCGCATCCTCCGCGCGGCCCACGCCCCGCCCGTCACTCGCACCGTCTCGCCGCGGGTCGCCTACGGGACGGGGGCCGTCCTCGAAGGCCTCTATCGGGCCTTCCACTTCGAGGCCGAGCCCCCCATGACGCGCTTCCTGGCCCGCCAGCTCTCGACGGCCCACTGGTTCAACATCGACGCCGCCCGCCGCGACCTCAACTATCGGCCGTCCGTCTCGCTCGACGAGGGGATGCGACGGCTGGAGCGGTCCTTCGGAGGACCCGCGTGATCGACTCGCCCCGGAGTCGTCCGATCGCCGAAGCCTTCCGACCCCAGGCCGTCGTGCCGCGCGTCCTTCTGGGCCATGAGCGCATGATAATGCTCCCGCGCCGCGGACTCGTCGGGCTCAGGTTGGTGTGTCCTATTTTGTGAAGGGCAATAATGCCAGGGTAGCCACCATACTTCCCACGATGCTTACCAGGCCCCCGATTACGACGACCCACCGCACCATCTCGCGGGTCTCGTGACGTTTTTGGACCTGTCCGATCGCAATGAGACCCCTGGGAAAGACTCCTCTCCAGGATCGAACCAAGACCCAGACAATGACAAGAATCAAGCTGCCCAAGAGAAGACCTACTGGCATACCGATCAGAATCGGGGTCCATCCGGAAGCTTGGTGAGCACCCGGTTGGGGTTGCATCGGGTTTTTGGGAAAGGGCCCGAACGTGAGGATTACGACGACGAACGTAACCAGGTTACACACGACGAAGATCAAGATCGGAACGGCTTTGCGTATCCCCACGGTCAACCAGCCGTACCAAGGACGAGTCCCGTCGATGATGTCGAGCAATTCCCGCCGCAACCTCTCGACGACCGCCTCCGGGGCCGCGATCTCGCCGTCGATCGGCCAGTATCCATCCTCGTAGAACCAAAGGCGTGCTTGCTTCTCCCCCCCCTCCGAGCGGGCCCGGAAACGCAGTACTTGAATTCGCTTCGGCCAGGGGTTCTCGATCGCGCAGAGGACCTTCGCATCGCCATAATCGCGTTCGAGCCCGTCGGCCGATTCGGAGCGGATCGTCACCTTGCCGATCCGCTCCTGGAGAAGACCCGTTATCTTCTTCACGTCTTGGTCGGTGAGGACGAAGGCATGGTCCCGAGTTATGGAGGTCCGAGCGTCCATGTCGACCACCCGCTCCGATCGTCTCGACTAGGCGAGTTCGAGGGTGGGTAACCGGGTGGCTTTGTACCCCCAATTTTTACCCGCCGCTTGCACCCCGCAGCCTGTCGTCCTAACGTGTTGCCTTGCAGGGCTTTGAAGTGGGCGATGAGGGACTCGAACCCCCGACCACCTGCGTGTAAAGCAGGCGCTCTACCAACTGAGCTAATCGCCCGGCTCGCGCCGCTGGTGCGCGATTTATGCATATTTTACGCCCGTCGAGGCCGTTAAGGAACCCGGGACCGTCTTGATTTCCGGGCAAGGTTGGCGTGAAGAGGGGGGCACCGGACGGGGGTCAGCGAATTGGCGATTTCCTGGCGTCGTGCTCGGGGGCGTCGGGAAAGAGGCGGAGGACCCATCGACCGAATCCCCAGTCGACGAACCGGGGGGCGAGCCGATTGGAAAGGAGCAGAATCCTGCCGGGGAGGGTGAGGGTCACCTCGTTCCGGCCGCGGCGTAAGGCACGTAACGTGGCGACGGCGACCTGTTCGGCGGTCATGGTCCGACGCTTCGTGACGGAGTAGCGGGCGGTGTCGACGAGGGCGTTTCGCTCGAAGTCGGTGTTGGTGAAGCCGGGGTTGAGCAGCAGGACGTGGATGCCGAACCTCGACCACTCGGCGCGGATCGATTCGGTGAACCCGGCGACGGCGAACTTGCTGGCCGAGTACTCGGAGCGACCCGGCAGGGCGCGACGGGCGACGATCGAGCCGACGTTGACCAGGGTGGGGTACTCGCCCTCGCGGAGCAGTGGCAGGGCGGCTCGGGTCACCTCGATCAGGGCGAAGACGTTGATCTCGAACATCGGACGCACGATGCCGGGCTCATGCGAGTCGAACTGGCCGGCGGCCCCAACCCCGGCGCTGTTGACGACCAGGTCGAGGGCACCGAGACGGTCGGTGGCGACATGGAACAGGCGTTGCAAGTCTTTGGGCCGGGTCAGGTCGGCGGCGCAGGTGATGACGGATTCGGGTTCGGCACCTTGCTCGATCAGGGGGCGGGCGACCGCCTCGAGCTTCACCGACGACCGGCCCGTCAGCACGACGCGGGCGCCGAGGCGGACCAGGTGCTCGGCCATTGCCTTACCCAGGCCGGAAGAGGCCCCGGTCACCAGACACCGGGCGTGCTGCCACGAGCGGCGTCGTGCGGTCAAGTCTTCGATCCTCCCACCTCGGCGGTCCCTCAGCGCGTGATCGTCGGGTCGTCGAGCGCGCCTTCGACGCGGGTCGTGGCCAGGCTTTCCTCGGGGTCCGATCGCCGCCAGGCGAGGCGCGAATTGCCGCGAGGCTCGCTGACGACCACTCGAGGGGCCTTGGGGGCAGGGACGACCGTAACCCCGGGCTGGCGCTGGGCCACGACGCTACCGCCGCTGACGACCTGGTTCGGCACCTCGCAGACGGCCCCGTACTCGGCCCCGTCCGCCGCGATCGAGCCCACGACGGTCGGGCCGCAGGCCGGCACGGAGGCGCCATAGTAGTGGTTGTGGGTGCAGCCGCATAGGCTCACACAGCCGGCGAGCAAGACCCCGAGGCCGGCACGCCTACGTCGGGCGTGTCGCATGGCGAAGCTCCTTTTGCCGCGAGCGAATCCCGATTTCCATGCCGGGTCGTCGCGGCCGAAATGGGCCCAAAAACCGCCGAAGGATGGCGATGCAACCGCGTTCCACTCCGGGGTGTCGCCGCAAGGGGTGGCCGGGGCCCGGCGGGTCCGGGTCTCCACGGCGAGGGGACTTTAATCCATTTCGGTCGGTCGTCCAACCGCAAATTCCGCCGGGTCGCCTCCCGGGCCACGTTCCAGGCTCCGGCGCGCCCGATGCTGGCAATCCAGGATGCGGACGCGGATCAGCTCGGCGACCGCCTCGGGGGCGCACCGGGCGATCTCCTCGGGGGCTATGGGGCGGCCGTAGTGCACTCGGATCGGATGTCGGCGGGGGAACGGCCGCGAGCGGGGCCACGCCTCGAACGTGCCGGCGACGGCCGCGGGGATGATCGGCACCCGGGCCCGCGCCGCCAGGACGGCGATCCCCTGTTTCAGGGGGCCGAGCTCGCCGTCGGGGCTCCGCGTCCCCTCGGGGAAGAGGGTGACGATCCCCCCGGCGCGGAGGCGGCGGAGCGTTTCCTTCAGGCCCTGCGCGCCCATCCCGTCGCGCTGGATCGGGAAGGCGCCGAGCGAGCGGATGATCGACCCCAGCGGCGGGAAGAAAAGGGTCGAGCGTGCCACGAAGTTCAAGGGGCGGGGCAAGAGGGTCCCCAACACGAGCACGTCGAGATGGCTCAAGTGATTCGAGACCAGCAGGGCGCCCCCCGACCTGGGAATGTGACCCCGCCCGCTCGCCCGCAGCCCTCCGCCCGGGGTGCTGAAGAGCGCGAGCGTCGTCAACTGGACCAGGCGGTACCAGGCCAGGGCCAAACGAGCCCGGTCCGTCGGCGCGGGCCGCGCGACCTTCTCGAGCCCGGCCGGATCGGTGTCGGTCCGGGGCGTCGCTCCCGTGGTGCTCGCGCCGCCGCCGGTCGTCATCGGTCAACTCCGGGCCAGGATGTCGTCTTCGAGCAGGGCGACGACCCGGTCGGGGCCGAGGCCGGTGGAGTCGATCACCCGGGCGTCGTCGGCGGGCTTCATGGGGGCGATGGCCCGCGTCTCGTCGCGCTCGTCGCGCTCCCGGATGTCGCGCAGGACGACGGCCAGGGCGACCGTCTCGCCGCGCGCCGCGAACTCGGCGTGGCGGCGCCGCGCCCGCTCTTCGGGGCTCGCGGTGAGGAAGAACTTGCGGAAGGCGTCGGGGAAGACGACCGTCCCCTGGTCGCGCCCTTCGGCGACGACATCGGTCTCGGCCGCGAAGTCGCGCTGCCAGGTGACGAGCCGCCGGCGCACGCTCGGGCTGTCGGCCAGGTGGCGCGAGGCCCGTGTGATCTCGACGCCGCGGACGATCGCCGAGATGTCCTCACCGTCGAGGAGGACGCGGCCGGGAGGGAGCTGGACCGTCACCCGGGCGGCAAGATCGCCGAGCTCACGGTCGCTCTCCAGGTCGACCCCGGCGCGGAGCGCGGCCAGGGTCACCGCCCGGTACATGGCGCCGGTGTCGAGCAGCCGCCAGCCCAGGCGCCCGGCCAGGAGCCTCGCCACGGTGCTCTTGCCCGCCCCCGCCGGCCCGTCGATCGTGACCACCCGCATCGTCTTCCCGGCCTCCAAGGCTCGACCTCCGGCATGCGGGCCAACCGCCGGGCTCGATCGTACGTGATCCGTTCCCGGAGTGTAAAGCATGAGCCGCCCGACAGTTCTCCTGCCGAGAGGTTGCATGCTGGGAGATGCAGACGGCCCGGCGCCTCGGCGTGCGTCGAGGGGCCGGGCCGTCGGGGGATTTGCAGGGCGGTCGTAGGCGGGACGATCTAGAGCAGGCGCTGGCCGGCGCCTGGCCCGGTGAGGACGGTCAGGGGCTGCCGCCCGGCGAAGCCGGCGTCCAGTTCGTGCCAGTGCATGACTTGCGACTCGCCCAGGCGCCAGCAGAGGCAAACCTCGCGGTCGTCCATGATGCTGGGGAAGTCGCAGAGCCCGTCGGGGCCCTTCAACTCGACGCCGAGCTTCGCCAACTCGTTGATGTATGAGGCCAGCTTCTCTTCCTGCAGCTCCATCTCGGCCTGGCTCTGCGCGAGTTCTTCCGAATAGGGGTCCTTCGCATTCCGCTTGCGGTCGCGCAGGACGGCGGTGAGCCGCCCTTTCAGCTCGTTGACGGCCTGGAATTGGCGCACGATATCGCCGACGATCGCCTTGACCAGGGGCAGCGTCCGGTTCGCCTCTTCGAGGCTGAAGTACTTCCGCTTCGCTTCCAACGGCTTTGAAGAGGCCATGACGACGTCCTTCGAGAATAAGGGCGATGCGACCTCGAGACGAGGGGGGATGAAACATCCATCCGGTCGGAGGCGCCGTCCCCGCGTCGGGGCGGGCCCGACCGCCGAGGCGTTGCGAACTCGCAACTCTCTTCACGCTGAATTATAGGATGAGGCCCGACCCCCGCAAGTCCTCCCGACCGGCACACCTTGGCTTTCTCCCTCAGCGACGCGCCTCGCGGCGGGCCTCGAGGGCCTGGGCGACGGCCCCGAGTGGGGCGGTGTTGAAAACATCGCCCGGCCCCAGCCCTGCGCGACGGGCGACGCCGACCCCGTAGTCGAGGTCGGCCAGGCCGCCAGTCGAGTGCGCATCGGGATTGATGACGATCGTCACGCCCCTCGCCCGGGCGCGCCGGCAGGCGACGTCATCGAGGTCGAGCCGGTGCGGGTTGGCGTTGATCTCGATCATCGTCCCCGCCTCGGCCGCCGCGTTAATCACCGCGTCGACGTCCACCGCATAGGCGTCGCGCGCCAGCAGGAGCCGGCCCGTCGGGTGCCCGAGCATGGTCACCCTCGGGTTCGAGGCGGCCCGGGCGATCCGCCGCGTCATCTCCGCGCGCGGCATCCCGAACTGCGAGTGGACGCTGGCCACGACGTAGTCGAACCCGTCGAGCAGGTCGTCGGGGAAGTCGAGCGAGCCGTCGGCGAGGATGTCGCACTCGGTCCCCTTGAACAGGCGGAACCCCGCCCCGAATTTTCGGTTCAGGGCGTCGATCTCCTCCCACTGGCGGTGGACGCGTTCGACGGTCAGACCCCCGGCGTACCCCGCCGAACGCGAGTGGTCGGCGATCCCGAGGTATTGCAGCCCGAGGGCGCGGGCCGCCTCGGCCATCTCCAGGAGCGTGGCGCCGCCGTCGCTCCAGTCGGAGTGGCAGTGGAAGGTCCCGGTCAGGTCTTCGAGCTCGACCAGGGGGGGGAGCGGACCGCGCCCGGCGAGCTCGAACTCGCCGATATCTTCGCGAAGCTCGGGGGGGATCTCGGCCAGCCCCAGCGCGGCGAAGAGCTCGGCCTCGGTCGCGCACGCGATGGGACCGTCGGGACCGACCAGGCCATACTCGTTCAGCGTGCAACCTCGCGCAAGGGCCCGCTTCCGGATCGCGATGTTGTGCGCCTTCGAGCCGGTGAAGTAGTGCAGCGCGAAGGCGAATTGCCCCTCCTCGACGCCTCGGAGGTCGCACTGAACGCCGTCGGCCAGGCGGACGCTCGCCTTCGTCGGGCCGTGCGCCAGGACCTGGGCGACCTCCGGGAGCGCCACGAAATGATCCAGGACGGGGGCCGCTTCCTCGGCGGTGAAGAGGATGTCGAGGTCGCCGATCGTCTCGGAACGACGTCGGAGGCTGCCGCAGACCTCGGCGCGGATCACGAGCGGATGGGCCCGGACCGCGTCGAAGATCGGCGCGACCAGGCGCCTGGCCTTGCTCTGCAAGATGCGGTCGCCGACCGATTCGACGAAGGTGATCCCTTCGAGGATCTTCGCCTCGGTCTTGGCGCCGAAGCCTTTCAGCCCCGCGATCTCTCCCGCCTCGGCCGCCGCGCGGAGGTCGGCCAGGCTCTCGATCTTCAACGTCTCGTGGAGCGTCAGGATCTTCTTCGGCCCGAGCCCGGGGACGCGCAGGAGCGCGACCAGTCCGGGGGGCGTCATACGCCTCAGCTCGTCGTACGAGGGGAGCTGGCCGGTCGTCGCCAGCTGGACGATCTTGGCGTACATCGTCTCGCCGATCCCCGGCGTCTCGGCCAGGCTGCCGTCGGCGATCGCCTCCGACAGGTCGCCGGGCATCCCCTTCAGCGCCTGCGCGGCGTTGTGATACGCCCGGCAGCGGAACGGGTTCTCGCCCCGGACTTCGAGCAATGTCCCCATCTCGTCGATGATCCGGGCGATTCGCGCGGTTTCCATGGAAGCTCTCGATCCCTCGACGGTGACGGGTCTGCCATCCGGGTTGCGCTCATGGCCTTTCGCGCGGGACCACCCCAGGAGCGACTGGGGACTCGAGGACACGACCGCCCGGGCGATCGCCACCGCGTCGGACCGGGTGCATTGCCCGCGGTCGACGCCCGCGGCGAGCACCCTCGCCAGCACTTTCCGGACCAGGAACCGCGAGGTTGGCCAGGTCGGCCGACCGGGGCGAGGTGGAGCATTGGGGCATGATCCGGCTAATCCGACGGGGTGCAGAAGTGGCGGCGGAGGAAGTCGCCGAGGGCGCGCCGGACGTCGGCGGCGTGGCGCTCGAGGCTGACCGATTTCGGGGTCAACTCGCGGAATTCGGCCCCCGGGATCGTCCGCGCCAGGACCTCGGCGAACTCCCACGGGTGGATCGGGTCCTGATGGTTGCCCAGCACGAGGGTCGGGACGCGAATCCGACGCCACTCCTCCCGATCGTGCGACGGCGAGTCGTGGGGGATGCGCTCGAGCCTCGCCACGCATTCCTCGGCGCGGGGATGCTCGAAATGGAGGACCAGAGACTGGGCGCAATCGGGCGACTCGCGGAGCATGTCGAGGTATTCGGGGGCCTGCCGGAATTGCTCGAGCCCCTCGCGGGCGCCATGCTTCAGGATGAGCCGGGCGATGTGGGGGAAGACCCGCGTGTTGTCGGGCAGCGGGCGGTCGAGCCAGGCCGGCCGCGAGAGGATCAGGCCGAGGACCCGGCCGGGATGACGCAGGCCGACGTTCAACGCGACCGCCGCGCCCATCGAGATGCCCCCGACGATGGCGCCGGGGAGGCCGAGATGATCCATCAGCGCGATCAGGTCGTCGGCGGTCGAGGCGATCGCGATCTTCTTCGGGTCGCCCAACGGGCGGGTCTCTCCATGCCCGCGCGCGTCGAAGCCGAGCAGGCGGAAGCCCGACGGCGGCGCGAAGAGGCCGAACGGCTGGGACACGTCGCCGCCGAGCCCGTGCTGGAAGAACAGGGGTATCCCGCGGCCGACGTCCCGGTAGTGGAAATCCAGGCCGTCGTGGGCGAAGTGGGGCATCAGCTCGGTTCCCGAGGAGACGAACGCGTCGGTTTTTCGACGAAGAGGGCAACACTCGACGCCACCCGCGTCTCGGCCTGGCCGTGGAGGATCAGCGGGCCATCATAACCACCGGCGTGGAGCAGGTGGAGATCATGATCGTAATCGAGGACCCCCGGTCGGCGTTGTACTGGACGCGCGGCCTTGCGGTCGAGTGGATCCTCGATCGCGGCCAAAGATATGGACAGGTGGGTCAAAGGTAGGTCGGAGGTGGGTGGATCCGGGCCCTTTTCAGTCCGGACTTAGATTCACATGGCCAGGCTACGACCTCATCTTGCCCGGTCTGCGCACATAGCGGCAAATTCTATGAATGTCCCCTTTCGATATCCCTATGAATGTCCCCTTTCGATATCCAGACATACATCCTGCGTCCACAGACGGGGCAGTCGCGGTCGAGGACGTCGAGTTCCCAGAGAGCGAAGTCGGTATCCGCGGGCCAGGCGTAAGGCATCCTGAGAACCTCCATGCGGCGGCGAGGTCCATCGATGAGGCAGTACGGCAAGAGCTTACGGTCAGGACAGACGCGTTTCTAGCCCTCTCGCGGATCGTTGTATTTATTCAAGGGCGTCCCGACACCGACGCGTCGGTCGACCATGCCCTTCGGGCGGCCTCTTGGACCGTTTGCAAGTGGATATCGACCGTGTCCTCGATGTCGCGGGCATAACCCCCGGCCATCGCGACCGCCACGGGAAGCCCGGCGGCGCGGCAGAGACCGAAGACCAGGCGATCCCGCTCGGCAAGTCCTCCCTTGGTGACGGCCAGCCGTCCCAGCCGGTCGCCCTCGAACGGGTCGGCCCCGGCCAGGTAGATTGCCAGGCCCGCCCCGGCCCGTTCGAGCGCCTGCCGCACGCCGCGGTCGAGGGCTTCGAGGTAGACCGCGTCGGTGGTGCCGTCGGTCAGCTCGACGTCGAGGTCGCTCGGCGGCTTGTGCAGGGGATAATTCTTCTCGCCGTGGATCGAGAACGTGAAGACCGTAGGGTCGGCGGCAAAGACCGTGGCGGTGCCGTCCCCCTGATGCACGTCTGCGTCGAGGATGATGACCCTTAGGACCCGGTTTTCGGCCTGCATCGCCCGGGCGGCGACGGCGGCGTCGTTGAAGACGCAGTACCCCGCGCCACGGCCTCGGGAGGCATGGTGCGTGCCCCCGGCCAGGTTGACCGCCACCCCGTCCGCCAGCGCGGCCCGGCACGCCTCGACGGTCGCGCCGCACGAGCGTCGGGATCGTTCGACCAGGGCGACCGACCAGGGGAGGCCGATGGCACGAACCTCCTCGGCGTCCAGCGTGCCCTCGCCGACGCGGCGGAGGTAGTCGGGGGCGTGGACGCGGAGCAGTTCCTCGTCGGTGGCGGCGTGCGGGACGAGGAGGTCCTGGGGCGCGACCAGGGCCGACTCGACGACCCGTTTCCGGAGCCGGGCGTACTTTCCCATCGGGAAGGTATGCCGCTCCGGCAGGGGCACCTCGAATTGGTCGGTGTGATAGACTTTCACGACAACAGCCCATGCCTCCTGCGAATGGATTCGCCGCGATCTCGGAGCCGCCGATCCCGAGCGCAGTCCCGCATGTCCATCATGCCGATTTGCCGCGTCTCCACGGGCGGTCGCTGGCCGCTTCGTTGACGTGCCTGCCATCGTATCGCCGGCCCCGCCGACCAGCCACCCGCCTGGCATCTCTCCCAGCCCAGGCGAACGATCAGGGTCGACCCGCGCATTCGTCTGCGAACGACATGAGTGTTGGCCTGGGGGACGCTCGACACCACGGCCGAGACCGCCTCATTCCATGATGTTGGCCGAGCGGGGCGAGGAATATAGTCCCAATTGGCGCATCGCGTCCCACGCGGCCCCTCCGGCGCCATTATCCTCATAACCGGTATCGTTGGGCCGGCACATGACCTCCTTAGGGCGTTCTGGGCGGAAAACAAGGGTAATCTGGGCATTAGCCCTGGAAAATCCCTGCATTTTCCGTATGTTTCTCGTGTCGGCCGGGCCACGACATCCTTCCTTGAAGGCGTGTCGAGCCCGGGGTGTCTACTCAGATCAACGAATCCTAATTCAGGAAGGACGCCGAGTCATGGCGAAGAAACTCGCCCCGAAGGCCGCCGCCTCCAAGAAGGCCGCCTCGTCTGAGAAGGCCGCCGCGCGAGCCAAGCCGCCCACCAAGACCGAACTTCACACCGCCCTGGCCGAGAAGACGAGGCTGAGCAAGAAGGACGTCGCCGCGGTCCTCGACACCTTGAACGAGATGATCATGAAGGAGCTGGGCAAGCGGGGCTCGGGGCAGTTTATCCTCCCCGGCCTGCTCAGGATGCGGGTCGTCCGCAAGGCGGCGACCAAGGCCCGGCCGGGTCGCAACCCATTCACGGGCGAGGCGATGACGATTAAGGCCAAGCCCGCCCGCAACGTGGTGAGGGCGACCCCGTCGAAGGTCCTGAAAGAGTCGGTCTGAAATGAGACCTTTCCCCCGGTCGGAAATGAGACGTCATGGCGATCGACGCCGACGAGCTCGCTCCCGACCGAAGGAGGATTGACCGTGGTGACGGCCTGACTGGTCCATCGACATGATGGCCGGCCTATCAACTCGACGCAGCGAGCCGGACGGCTCTCATGAAGAGAGTCCCGGGATCATGATCCGAGGAGACTGACTGGGGAAGCCCCTTCTGGACGCGAGCGAGGAGCTTGCTGTAGAAGTGGTATGAGAGGAGGGCAAGCGCAGGGCATCCGCCCTGGTCCTCTTCGATTCCACGAGTCCCGGGGCCGCAGGATCGCTAGACGATCAAGGAGACGTTCATGAGGATGCCGAATACCAAGACGATGGTGGTCCCCTTGTTCGCCATTCTCCTGGTCCATATCCCCGCGAGCCCTTCCCACGCCGGACCCATCCCGGACAAGAATCTGGAGGCCGCCGTTCGGGCCGCCCTCCACCTCGATGACAAGGTCGACCTGGGCGACGACAAGCTCAAGAACCTCTACACCCTTGAGGCCAGCAACAAGGAGATTCGCGACCTGACCGGCCTGGAGAAATGCCCGAACCTGGCTTCGCTGCGACTGGACAAGGGCCAGGTCTCCGACCTCAAGCCGCTCAAGGACCTGGCCAACCTCCAGTCCCTCGACCTCGCCGGCAACAAGATCGAGGACATCACGCCCCTGGCCGGACTGGTGAAGCTCCAGTACCTGAACCTCGCGAACAACCAGGTGGCCAAACTCGAACCGCTCGCGGGGCTGGCGGCGCTCAGCGCCCTCGACCTGTCGGGCAACCAGGTCGCCGAGTTGGGCCCGCTCGGCAACCTCACTCGGCTCGCATCGTTATACCTCGCCCGCAATCAGATCGCCGACATCGGCCCGATCTCGAAAATATCGCGCCTGGTCACGCTCAACCTCTCCGACAACCGGATCGAGCAGGTCGCCCCGCTGGCGAAGCTGAAGGACCTGAACCTCGCCCTGGTTGAACGCAACAAGATCGGCGACCTGACGCCGCTTGTGGAAGCCTGGAAGGTGGGCTCGGACGGGACGAAGCCCGCCTTCCTGCGACTCTACCTGGCGGGCAACCCGCTGTCCGATGCGGCCAAGGGCGAGCAGCTCAAGGCGCTTCGGGCGGCAGGCGTGAGGATCGAATCTTGATCACATGGACCCCTCCAGAATGACCGATAGGCCCGCGACAGCCGTCGATCTCAGTCGAAGAGGATTCATGCCGCCCCCGCGTCCGAATTCATGAGCGAAGAATACACAAGTTGATTGACGCTCTCTGCGAGCGGGACTCGGCGGGGCCATGTACCAACGATCCTCGCTCGATGTTCCCGGCTCCGGGCGATTCGGAGTGGGCGACCGATGTCGAAGAAATTCGATGGGGTGGGCCATCGTAGGCGGATCGGGCTGTCTCGACATCACCGAGAGTCGCCAGGAGTTCCATGAGACGGGGACGGAGCTGATTCGCTTCGTCCAGGGTCAGGTCTGGCGAGGTGAGTTGAGCCATCAGTCCCCGCAGCACCTCGACCAGACAGGCTCTATCTTCAGCAACGTCCATGAGTTTCACTCTCCTTTACCTGGGGAATGACCAGCCCGAAGTCAATGGACAGGACCATCCTGGACACGAACCGGTGGTTCGCCTCCTGGACTCGTCCCTAACTGACCATGGCGGCCTCACGCGGCTCCAGTGGCCGCATCGATTGAGCGATTCGCCGATGGAAGGTGCCGGAGGGTGGGGAGCGACCGGCGATCCGTTCGTGGATTGTCTCGCACGACCCGCGAAGAAAATGCCCCATTCGCCCCTTTTGTTGGACTCGGGATGAGCCTGATAACTCGCCTTGTATCGCCATGCAACCAGCTGATCTTGCTTTGTTAAGCAGTCGACCGGCAGCATAATGATTTCTTGCGCCGAATGCAAACCTTTTGGTTTCGGACTTTGAGCCGCTCT
>JAABUR0100003811.1_pt1 | contig 20785 bp, 31 predicted proteins | sample 5560091 | NCBI WGS metagenome assembly JAABUR01 (sample SAMN10711879, study PRJNA513375) | rock metagenome | isolation source: Antarctica rocks | place: Antarctica: Victoria Land, University Valley sud
GCGGAGCATGGCCCGGCATGTGTGGTCCGTGTCTGCGAGGGCTGCCGAGGCAGACGGGGTGCTGAGGCAAGCTGGCCCACAGGTCAGCCCATGCCGCAATGATGCTGTCTAGCCGGGGCAGCTGCCTCAAGCACAGCCTCTTGGCTCACGCACTTGCTCTACCAGAGGTCTGCTGATATCCATTTCTCCCACTTTCTCCTATGCCCAATTTCTGCGCCATGCCAATGGTCATGGCGCTCTGGCGCGGCCTCACCCTGTACTGGCACCCACGCAGGCCAACATGGGGGCCAAGAACCATGCGGTGGTCCTGCCGGACGCGCACCGCGAGGCCACTGTGGCCGCGCTGACCGGCGCCGCGTTCGGCGCCGCGGGGCAGCGCTGCATGGCCATCAGCGCGGCGGTGTTCGTCGGCGGCGTGGCGCCGTGGCGGGCGCGCCCTCTGTTGCATTACGCAATGCCAATATCCTCCTCCATGCTGTCCCGCCTGCTCTGCGTGCGTGGATCATGTGGGCGCTCGCAGGCGGGACGGCCGCTCACGAACGCGAGGCACAGCAGCCAGCGACCCCGCCATCTGTGAACCCCTGCCCTGCCTCCCCCCAGCGCCACGCCGACTCGGCCCGCTGCGCGCGCGGCCCAGGAGGCGCTGGTGGCGAAGGCCAAGTCGCTCAAGGTGGGCAACGGCGCGCACGACGGCACCGCCGTTGGCCCGCTCATCTCGCCGCAGGCCAAGGAGCGCGCGGTGCGGCTCATCACCGAGGGCATCCACCAGGCGCGCCCCTGCGCGCGCCCCATCCCGCACCCTCCATGCTGCGGCTGCTTGCACGCCTGGCGTGCGCGCACACTGCTGCGCCGCAGGCAGCCCGGACCGGCGCTGTGCTGAGGCAAGTTATGGTGCTGCTCGTTGGCGTCTCAGCCTCTGGCTGTCGGTGTTTATGCTAATCCAGCTGTATGCACCTGATAATGTATCCTCCAGAACGGTAGCGCTTCCTTAAAAAACCGTTACGAAGGGCGCATGCACGCGCGCTGACGCGTCTGGGGCCATGCCCGCAGGGCGCCGAGTGCGCGCTGGACGGCCGCGGCGCGGTCGTGCCGGGGCACGAGGCCGGCAACTTCCTGGGCCCGACCATCCTGGCTAACGTGACCATGGACATGGACGTGTGGACCGAGGAGATCTTTGCGCCCGTGCTCGTCTGCTTGGAAGTGCGCGCCTGATCGGCAATCATGCCCCTTGTGTCCACACTCCCTGGCCGCGCTCTACCCACTTGATCTCCCTGAGCTGACCCTGGGTGTGGGCAGCAGCATCTTTGCGCCGCGCTTGTGCGTTGGAACCCTGCCTTAGCTTGGTTCCTGGAGCGTGTGTGTGGGATGGGCTGATCGTCTGTGAGGTTTGTGCGTGGCCAGCAGTCTGGTGTTGCTGCCCTGATGGCGGCCGAGTGCATGCAAACTCTGGCACCTGTGCCTCAGCAATGCTTGGGAAGAAGGGTGCGACACAGAGCCCGCCTTCGTGACTGGGTGCGGAGAGGAACCAGGGTCAGGCAGAGCTGACCTGGAACCGCTGCAGGCGGAGAACCTGGATGTGGCGCTGGAGATCGTGAACGCGTGCCAGCACGGCAACGGCACCGCGCTCTTCACGCGCTCCGGCCCGGCCGCGCGGAAGTTCCAGGACGAGGTCCAGGTGCGCGGGGCCAGGGCGTACCGGTTGAGCCGTGCAGCTGTTCTGAGCATCGCAAAAACCGCCTCATGCAGTAAGGATCACATTAACCCGCATAACAGAGCAGCTGGCCTCGTTGCCGTACATGCGGTTGTGCGCAGTGGGCTCCCCTAAGCGCTGCCGTGGAGCCGGCGCGGGCGGGCAGCCTGCGCGCGTGCATGCGGCGGGCGCGCGAGGCTGGCTGGACTAACATCAGCATAGCTGCTCCTTCCGTACTGAAGCATTCTAGCTATATTACTACTTGTGAAGCGCATGCACCCTAGCTCTCTGGTGCATAACCTATGTCTGTACGCTCTCTGGAGCATACTCTAATCAGGACGTAATCACTCAACGTCCTCGTTCTGGCCCGTCAGAATGACGGGCGGCACGCCTTGCAGACCTTATTTGGCAGAAGTGATGCCCGGCGCCCGCAGGTGGGCATGGTCGGCATCAACGTGCCGATTCCCGTGCCGCTGCCCTTCTTCTCATTCACCGGCTGGCGCGGCTCCTTCCACGGCGACCTGCACATGTACGGCAAGGCCGGCCTCGACTTCTTCACGCAGGCGCGCGCCCGCGCCCGCCCTGCGCGGCTGCGTGCCCGCGCGGCATGCGCGAGTGTGAGCGCGGCTCGACAGCGCTCGAGTGCCCTGCATGCAGGCGTCGGCACGTGATGTGCATGCCCCCACTGCACGGAACGGTTCTGGCTTAGGGATTTGTATCCAACAGTGTAGGCCTGACTCTCATTGGCTCTGCTTTATGTGGTCGAAGCAAAAACCAGGGCGCCTAAGCCCTGTCTGCATGCAGCATGCATGAGCTTTGCTTGCTGCTGGCGTCCTACTCGCTCTCCTGGTCGTGGCCGCACCTGCCAGCTGATCTGCAGCCCAGTACTTGCAAGAGCGACCCACTTGTGCTGCCGCCCGAGCGCAGCCCAAGACGGTGACGACCAACTGGCGTGACCTGGACGACCAGGCTGGCAAGCGCGCACCTGGCCTTGACGCAGTAGGCGCGCCAGCGGCGCCGCACTAGGGCGTGTGTGATGGGTCGGGGCGCGCTCTGCTCGGGCGTTACTGTACCTGTCCTTCTATGTGTGCGTCTGCTCTGTGACGTGCAGTTTGCATTTTGCATTATTTTCTGGGGCGAAGAGTTGTTCCCTGCGGACTCATGACCAAGGATGAAAGAGCACCGCATGCGCAATTGCAGGCTCCATAAGCTCGATCGACATTTGCCCCAGTAATGACAGTCTAGCTAGGGCTAGCACGTGCAGCCGGCACGTGCCGGCTTGCCGTGCATGAGCAACGGGCTCGACAAAGATGGGAGAGCGCATGCGCCAGCGCCTGCAGGAGACTGTACCGCATGTGTACATAGCGTAGAATGGGGCACCTCCGAGCGAAGGTGACTGCATGGTGCCTTGCAGTTGTGGCCTGCGCCTGCTTTGCGAGCCCTTATGTGGCCGCACGGCCGCAGCGGAGCAGCCCCTTGGCCATGCAGGCCAAGGAAGGCGTCCAGCACAGAGCACGCATGCTGGTAGAGGACGAAGATGGCTTAGTTGTTCCACATACGGCCGGCTGCTCGACACTGTTCAGCTCCAGGCTCTTCCAGGTCTTGCGCGACGTGCCGCTGCTGTCAAACACAAAAGACGAGGACCACAAGCCGCTATGGCCGCTGAGCTGGAGGGACTTTGCGGGCTTCGGCGTCGCTGTTGTGGGTCTCTTCATAGCAGCGGGTGGGGGGCTCGGCGGCGGCGGCATCCTGGTGCCAGTCTTCATTCTCTTGCTGGGTGCGAGCTGTTCCGCCACACGCTCCTCATTGTTAAGTAAGGATGTGGTACAAAGTTCATGCTGGTCGGCCTGCTGCAGCTTCACGAGCCATTATGTTGACTGGGAGAAGCGTTTTATTTGCTGCGCTTGTCTTGCGGTGAACCTGAAGCATTTGTACATAACGTCCACGCATGCATGGCACTGCTAACATGACCCAGCGCTTGACCTGGGTGCGCAGCGTTTCCGACAAATATTGCCATCGCGCTGTCCAACATAACGATTGTTGGAGGGTCTATCAGCAACTTTGTCATCAACGTCGGCAAGCGTCATCACTTTATGGACCGGCCCCTTATTGACTGGGGGACCTCATCATCGTCATGGAGCCTGCCACAATACTGGGAGCACTGGTTGGAGGCTACATGAACCGGGCAAGTGCCCCCTACAGCCACTTTTATGCTTGAGCTAAACTCTGTCGCCCTGCATATGTTCACCTGACACCCTACAACTCGCATGCTTGCTAGTTACAAAGTAGCCTAACACGGCTGTGTTAATACTGCTGTATCTATGGTAGCAGCCGGCATTGCACGTTTTCTCTTCTTACAACCCTCTCCCGCTTACGCATCAAGGTCACCTGTTAGCTGCATCGCTCGTTTGCCTGAACCTCTGCATGCAGGCTGCATGAGGGCTAGCTATGTTGTAGCGGTGATGCGTGCAGCTGCGCGTGAGTTATAAACCACAGATTAAGCTTAGCTTGGCAGAGCTTTTTTCAAGGCAAGCAATGCCCAACCAGCCTCCTCCTTGCCATACAGCTGTCCTCAGAGTGGCCGTGGTGCTGCTCATCTTGCTAGCTGCACAGACCCGGTTCTGCGCACACGTCTGTCGCAGCGATGTGATCCACGAGGAGGCCGGCGAGCCCCTGCGGTGCGCGCAGGCGTCCCCCAACTGGCTGACGACGGCGGTGCTGGCCGCGCTGCTGGCCGCGCTGACGTGGAAGCTGGCCGTGCGCGCGGCGATCACCTGGCGCCGCGAGAGCGAGCTGGCGGTGGCGGGCGGCGCCGGCGCGGGCGGCGCCGACGCGGGCGGCCTGACCCAGCGCCTGCTGGCGGAGGAGCGCGCCGCGGAGCACGTGGCGGAGAGCTTCGACCCGCCGGCGCCCATGCGCACGGACGGTGCGGGCCTCCCTTGCTGGTGACACATCAGGGAGGGCGGTGGGCGTGCGTGGCCCAGTGTGTTCCGCAATGCTGAGGCTTGCTGGCGCCGTGCGCACAGCGCGTCCCGCCCTTGGCTCTTGTTGTGCACGGTGTAGAAAAGGCACATATCAGATAAACACAACGTGGGAGTAGTCATGGGGTGCTCTGGCGCGCAATGTATTGCACAGCACGGTCCTACTGGCCTGTACACATGTTGAGCATGCAAGTCAGTGTCTTCCTAAAGTGTGTTTCACTGTTTGCTGTTGCACCACACACAGTATGTAATTTCTAGCAGTAGGATAAACACGACAGGGCTGCCAGATGTCACAGGTCGCTTTGCAGCAGACCTACCGTTCGCAGCCATGCTGCAGGCCCAATCGCAGGCGCGCTCAGTGTGCTTGCAAGTTCAGCGCAGCTCAGCGCATGTCGCCTCGCAGGCGTACTGAGGACAAGCACATCGCCGTTGCCGGTGCTGGGCACGCCAGCCCGCGGCGCAGCCACCAGCGAGTCGCAGGCCGCAGAGGACGCGGGGCTCGCTGGCAGCCCGCTCGCATATACCAGCGCCGGCTCCTTCACGCCGGCTGACGGCGCCGAGGCCGCCGGCCAGTTTGCAAGGTTTGGCAGCCGCAGCAGCAGCTTTCGCCGGTCCATTGATCGGTCGGTGGGCGCGCCGGAGAGGCCGGCGAGCGCCGGCGAGGGGCACCGGGGTGAGGAGACCCTGGAGGGCGCCCTGGAGGCGAGGCCTGCACCGCACCCTGGCGCGATGCACGCGGCGCCGGACGGAGCCACGAACGGCGTGTCGCCCTCTGTGCTGCGGACAGTCACGGAGCGCTCCGAGTCGGCAGCAGTACGTGATGCGGATGATGGCTGTGCCGAGTACGGAACCGCGGGAGCCAGGCATAAGGCGCTGAACGGCGGCGGGGAGGCGCGCGCTAAAGAAGAGGCTCGCGAAGGCGAGCCGGGCGCGGGAGCGGACTGGCACCTGAACGACCTGGCAGCAGAGGACGCTGCGGCGGCCAGCGAGAAGTTTTCCGTGCGGCGGCAGGTGCCGCTGGGCAAGCTCGCGGTGCTCGTGGTGCTGTTCGGCGGTGCGGCGCGCCCCTTGTGCAGTGGATCAGTGCGCTGAGTGCTTTGCTGCCTTTGCACTGCAGGCTGCGTTGAGGGTCAGGCATGTCTGTCGGGTGCAGGCGTGCTGGTCTCGGACCTGCTCAAGGCGCGCGTGCAGTGCGGCAGCGCGGCGTACTGGGCGGTGGTGTGCTCTATCGTGCCGCTTGTCCTGCTCGTCACTGTGCTGGTGCGCGTCCAGAAGCGCAGCTTTAGCACTACACACGGACACTGCATTGCGGAAGCATGCGACCTCTCTGTGGATGTGCTAGACAGGCAGTGAGGGTCAGGATTGTTAGTCGCGAGAGTTGCGCGCTGCTTTCACGGACATGCTGTGCACGCACTCGCCCGTCTAATCTGGGTCATGAGCCAGCAACGGCCCGCTGGCGTGTGTCCGTTACTGCTGCCTAGTAGGCCATCGGAAGATCTCTCAGTATTCAGGCACATGTGCCTTGCTCCCAGCAGTGAATGTTCAGGCCAATCCCAGCACTACACGTCCAGGCCGCAGTCGTGTCGGCGCGCAGGTACGCCGGCACCTGGTGCGCGATTACCACAGGCGGCTGGCGGCCGGGTATGTGTGGGCCGAGGGCGATGTGGCCTGGAGCGAGCGCAACACCGCGCTGTACCCGGCCATTTGCTCGCTGGCCGGCGTGGTGGCCGGCGCATTTGGCGTCGGCGGCGGCGTCGTCAAGGCGCGCGGCACATGCACCCCAAACCCAACCCTAACGAGCATGAGCCATACAGGATAAGCACACGCATGAACTATATTTGTGGGGGGCGTGCTAGTAAGCGCACGGCAGGAATTTTGTCGATATGGGGCGCTGCGCGGCGTCTGGCCACCTGCAGGTGTCAGGGTCTGCGTGTGAGATGACCATGCCGTGCAGTGCCAGCTGCGCACGACACCTGCCACCATATCCGAGAGCTAGCAAGAGTCTCAAGTGACACTGTGATGCGGATATGTTGACGGGGCTCTGCGCTGTGTTTCAGCAGCCCCTAGCTGGTCTGTCAGGCTGCGCAGCCTAGCGGGCAAGTGTTATGGTGCAGACAAATGAGGATTGTGCAAGCAGCAGTCTAGGCACTGTGTGCACCAGTGTGCTGTGAGGGCTGCGCGCATGGCCATGCCATGGTGGCACGCATCCGTCACGAAGAGAAGACGGGCGCAAACAGGACGACAGCGCGCGCCGTGGCGGCAGCCAGGGCGCCGCCGAGCTCGTGCAGCGGGCTGCCTGGGCTGCGTAGGTCCCACAGGCGCGCGGCCGGCTCGGACGCGGCCGACAGCAGCGTGCGCTCGTCGTGCGGGTGCCAGCGCACACAGTTCACCGCGGCGCCGTGCGCGTCCGCAATGCGCACGCACGCGTGGCAGCCTGCTGGCTCGCGCACGTCCGCCACGCGGATGCACCTGCCCGGAAGGCGACCACATCGGTGTTGGCACGCCTGGTTTGGATACCCTCTGTGGGGGCGACCATGTTCACAGTGTGCACGGTTTACGTATATACTCATTTGAACAGCAGCGGCGTTGGCTGGATGCATGGCAGTGCCAGCGAACGCGCGGGGAGCGGGGCCAGGGCTCGCGGCGCGGCCCACCTGTCACTGCCGCAGCTAGCAAACACGTCGGCGGCGGCCCCGCGCCAGCGCGCGCACTTGGCGACGCCCGCGTGATGCCCCGGCCAGCGGCGCAGCGCGCGGACGCCCCCGTCCTGCCCGAGCTCCGACGCGACCACGCCGCCGTCCTTGGACGCGGTCAGGACCGCGCGCCCGCTCGCGTGCATCGAGAAGATGCCGCCTGGGTTCAGGGTTAGAGTCAGGAGGTGTCATGGCAAGGTAGGTCTCACCTCCACCTCCAGCTCACCTCCAGCAGTGACGCCAGCACCGCGCAGAGGCCGCAGGTTGGCGCGTCAGAAGGGGGTGGGAGCGTGTCCTGTGATGCGCACCCTCATGCAGGTCGGTCGCAAAGGCCAGGCGGCGCGGCGCCTCATTGCTCCGCCCTCCTCCACCGCCGCCGGGCCCGGCCTGCGCTGCGCACAGGCAGGCATCAGCAGCCGCGGCGACACGGTTCTGCCCGCGGCATGCGCGGAGCCATGCTCTGCCGGCAACCATGGGCAGCGAGCCTGCCTCTGTACCAAGCCATCCGCGGACGCCCTGCCGCGGCATGCGCCAGGCAGCAGCGGCCGGGCCTTGCCAGCGGCATGCTTGAGGCGCGCCTGCGCCAGGTCCCACACGCCGAGCGCGCCGTCGTTGCCCGCGGTCAGCAGCAGCGGCACAGCGCCGCCCGGTCCAGGGGACCCCACCTCGTCGCGCGCGCGGGCGCCCCCCTCACCGGCGGCCCCCACTCGAGCGCTCCGCGGCTCCTGGCATGCCGCGGAGGACTGGCCCGCATCTCCAGGCATGTCGCTCGCGCTCGGCTCAGCGCCTGCGCCGTGGGGCACCAGCTGCACGTCGGCGACCCAGCCGCGGTGCAGCCGCGCGCTCATCAGCAGCCCCAACGCGGCCTCCGCAGCGTCCCAGCCCGCGCTGCGCTGCGCACGGGCGTGCACGGCGGGCGTCAGCGTGCGCGCAATCGGCCGCCAGCGAGCAAGGCCTTGCTCCATTCCGCTCTGCTTGCCACATTCATTCTGCACAAAAATGTGCCTGACATGAACCGAGCGCATTTCACAAGGTCGCGCGTGCGTGCTGCCCGCCACAGCATTTACGCGAGACGCGCGTCACTCATTGCCTGGTGTTACCACCAGCCAGCAAAGAGAGTCGCGGCAGAACATGGGCGGCCTGCGTTGGGCAGGGGCGCACCGCGCAGCCCGGCATGCCCCACACGGCCACACGGCCGTCCTTGCCGCCCGCCGCCAGCAGCCCACACCGTGCGTCCAGGCTGCGCGAAGCGCCCGTCCCCGGTCTCAGCAGCCCGGCCGCGCCGCGCCACGAATGCTACCGGGAGGCAAGCCTCGGCCTCGTTGATGGGGCGTGCTGTCGGCTGCCACCCAGGGGCCTGGCGCATGGCTCCAGCGACGCAACCTCTGCGCTGATCCAGAGCACCTTGCACCTTGGCCAATAGCAACAATTAAGATGTAAGCTACCAAGCCAGCTTATATCCGGGGCGCAGCAGGACTGCAGCGTCAAGCAACAAGCTATCAAGCCATAGGTGCATGGCAAAGAAAGTGTGGCCGACACCGGACGAGCAGCTCAGCATCTGGCCCTGTCCGGGTCACTGCTGTGCACCTGCTCACGCCTACATCTGTAAGATCGCATCAGTGTGCCAGGATCGCACGGGGCACGCAGGCCTCTGCGTGGAGCGCGTGCCTGTACGCGCGCGCCAGCTGCGCGTCCGCGAAGCACACCGGCAGCCGCCGGAAGCCCGTGAGGTCCCCTTGCGGCGCGTCCGCAACTGGCCTGCACACGCGCCTCACCAGATTGCTGGACCTGGTCCTGCGCATGCAATGTTGCAGCGCGGACAAGCTCGAAAGGGGCCCAGGCACCCAGGCACAGCTCTGCAGCCAGCGCGGCTGCCGCCAGCGCACCAGCACCCGCGCGGCGCGGCAGGGCGCGCGCGTCACAACATGCACTGCAGGGACAGGCTCACGGGCGTGGGGACGCTGCATGTCAGCACGGGCCCTGCGCGGCGCCGCGCGCGCCCCGGGCCGGACCTGGCGTCGAGCAGGGCTGCCCAAGGCGCAGCGGCCGCCGCGCCGGCCCAGCGCTCGCAGATGTAGGCCTTGACACTGGAGTTGGAGAAGCGCGGCTCCTCCGCCTCCGCCTCCTCGGCCGCGGCGCTGCTGCCCTCCAGGTGCGCGGTGGCGAGCGCCCAGCCGGTCTGCCCACAACAAGAGATGCATTGGGCGCTGTCTGCAGTGAGGTGGCGAACGGAGGGCACATGCGCTATCCTTCTGCAACACTTTACCATTCTAGCCAGACTGCATTTTCCCCCCACAGATTGCAGGGCGCTAGCAACGTGGCTGGACCTGCCAAGACAGTAGGTGCGCTCTTCCGCGCTGTGAGCGGCCAGCACCAAAGCGGCCGCAGCAACACAGACGCGCGGCTGGCAAGCGGCAGGGGCAGCACCAGCGGCTCTGCTGGCTCGTCTGCGGAGCGCTCGGGCAGCCATGTCCCGCGCGAGCGCGTGGACCGGCGCGGGGGATGCGGAGCGCGCGGCTGGCGCTGCGCGGCCGCGCGGCGCGGCGGTGGCGGCGGCCGCTGTCGCGGCGGCGGGGCAGGCGCCGCGGCGGCGCCAAGCATCGCGCGCATCACCTCCTGGTTGCGGCGGATGCGCTCGTCGCGCTGCGCGCAGGGCAGCCGGCCACCTGGTGAGTCGTGCGGCAGACCGCCGGGTTTCTGAAAGCATAGTGTGGGTCGTGCAGATGGAACAGCCATTAACTAGTTGTTGCCTGCGCTGAGTCAACTGTTGCAAGTCTGCAGCAGGCAGGCCCTTACAAGGAACTCATGGAGCAATGTGTTGCAGCACCTCCGCCTCATAGTTGTTGCGCACGCCGTCGTCGGCCGTGCAGGCCACAGCCGGCGTGCTTGGCTGACCAGCATCTTCTCGCAGCTGCAAGCCGGTCTGGCTGACATTGTGGGCGCTGGCGCTTGCCGTGGTTGCCTGGCAGCCAGCGTTAAGCGGCGCTGCCGCTGTACTTATAAAGTCTTGGGCTACTGCTGCGCCGCGCACTTCCACGGTAGGATACTGGCTGATAATGCAATGTGCATCTGCGGCCGTGAGTGAGGAGCCTGGCTGCAGGCTGGCCTCTCTCTGCGGCGGACAGGCGTGCTTAGAGCAACCCCGCGAGGTGGGACCGGGCTGCGCGTTCAGCGCTGCAGTTCTAGTGGCAGAGCGAGCTGGCGGTGCCGCTGCCAGCTGCAGAGGTTGTGCCACATGCGCTCCAGGGCTGTCCTGCTGTGCTGGCAGTTTGCTCTCTGCCAGCTCCTTCCTGCGCTTTGCGGCAGGCGCGCCCTGGAGGAAGAGCGTGATGGGCGCCTGCGTGAGGCAGCCAGAGCCGGACTTGCGCTTCATGAGATAAGCAGCGATGGGGTGATCAGCGGTGTATTAATAGCGCCAAGGAGTCGAACAGCTCACGCTTGAAAACAAACTTTGAAAGCTTCCGGTCATAGGTTTCAGTAAGTTTGAGGTTATGTGAACACCATTGCTGAATACACCCTCAAGCCTCAAGCGACTGCAACGATCGCAAGCAAGAGCAAAAATCCTAGCTGTCTGCGGCCTCACGCTGTGGCGCTAGTTGAGGGGGTTGGCACTTTGCAGGCATTAGCGCACTTGGTGGCCAGCTCGGCGCAAGCTCACACACGTTGTTGTTGCACGAGTCGACCTAAGTCTCTGCATCAAGGGATAGTCACCCGCACGCCACAGGCGTCCTGCCTGGAGCTCTCTCGACAAGGCAGCGGGCGCCTGACTCGGAGGAGCGCTGAAGGCTAGCTAGGTGGAACGGAGGCTGGTCGGGGGGGGCGCACGCGGATGACCACGCACGCGCCGCTGAAGCCCCAAAAGGCCGTGCGCGGAGCGTCAAGCCTGGACCTGGACTCGATGGTCGGCTCCGAGTTTGAAGAGGCGGGTGCCCCTCACGCTGGTCCCTGCTGGCGGCCTGACTGCCTGCTCGAGGTTCACAGGTTCCAAGCAACTTCATGGAGCGCAGACAAAAGCGATCTATGGCGCCTGCACGTATCTTATGCAAGGCAGTGGGCGGTTTCAGGGCTCTTGTGCGTTGTGTTGCGAGCACGTTGTCCAGGTGACCTACCGCTGACTACATGGTACACTTCCGGCCATGCCGTGGCCAGTCATGCACAGCAATTACATGGCGCTCTGCTGCGGCGGATGCACCTGCCAACTTTGTGCGTGCGCCACAAAGCACAGGAAGCTTGTTTCGAGGGGGGTTCTGAGGCCGCGCCGCCTGCGGTAGGTGCGCCTGGAGGATGTGGAGCACTCGGGCTCCGGCGAGGAGGTCGAGTGGGCGCCCGCGCCCGCCGACGCCGAGGCCGCGTCGCAGCCACCCCAGCCCGCGGCCGGCGGCGCCAGCGGCGGCGGCGCCGGCGCCGGCGCCGGCCGCGCGCCCGCCCGCGGCGCCAGCCCCGCGCCCGGCGCCGTGGTGGGCAAGAATGCGTCCGCGCCGCGGCCGCCGCCGGGCCGGCCGCCGGTCGCGCCGGCCGCGCACGCCGCCCCCGGCCTCAGCCCCGACCCCGGCGCCGCGTCCGCAGCAGGCCGCGGCGCCCTGGCGGCCGCGGCCGCCGCGCCTGCGCCCACTACCAGCACTATAGCGGTGTCCGCGTTTGCGCAGTCCGCGGCGACGCCAGCGGCTGGCGACGAGCCCGAGGCCGAACAGAGCTGGCGAGGGCACAGCCGCTCTGCTGGTGCGCCAGTGCTTCTGTTCGTATGTCAGTCAATCAGCAGGTTGCATCGCTTGCTTCAGCAGGCATACAGGGCAGGGGCCGTGCATGTCTCGTCTACACCTGGTGTGATTGGCTTGTAGGAATGCCAAGTAGCCACTGTCTGTCTAATGCTACAACGGCTGGCACTGCATGTTGCGTTTCTATGCGTTGCGCGTGTCTTATGAAACTCTGTGTGGCGAGTCCAAGCTGACATGCAAGTTTAGATGCACACCCCTGGGCTGGTTACAACTGCCCTGTGTGGCGCTGCATGCGCAGACGCGGCGAACGATGCGGGCGTCTACGGCGAGATCGACCCGCTGCTCAAGGAGATTGAAACAGCCACGCACAAGGCGCGTCCCTCCTGGGCGTGGTGCAGGACTCGCAGGGCTCCACGCACACCGGCAGTGTGAGGCAGGCCAGCGGTGGCTGGCCCGTAGGTTGCAAGAGCTTAAAAGTCAAGTTTACAGATGTAGGATTGGGCGCGACTGACGCGTAAGCTGCTGGGCTGCAGGCAGCCGAGCTGGCACGCGATGCCGCCAAGGATGCAGCCACCAAGGCACGCCCGCCCCCCCTCTTCAAGTGTGCTCCTTCGGCAGAGCGTGCGTGCGCAGGTGCTGGGCGTCTGCCGCATGCAAACGCGCTCCCTCTGCAGAGCCAATTCGCGCAGGTGCTGGGCATCTGCTGCGTGCGAGTCTCTGGCCCGCGGCCTTCTTGTGGGCCTAACCCTAACCCTTGCGCCCGCCGCGGCGCAGCTGATGGGCGGCGCGGCGGAGGCGCGGCAGAACCTGTCCAAGCTCGCGACGGATGTGTCGTCCTGGTGGGCCAACCTGGACCCGGTCCCCAAGGCGCCAGACACGCCGAAGGCCGGCGCGGCGGGCGCGCCCGAGAGCAAGGCGCGCCCCCGCGGTTGGCGGCTGCTTGCGCCCATGTGGCAGCCTGACGCCACAACCGGCACCAGCCCGGCCTTCAAGAATGCAGAGCTGGCCGCGGTGTGCGCTGTGGGGGATCGCTGGCACGGACAAAGCGCTCGAGCAGCGTCGAGCACCGAGGTGTTGTCTGCCCAAGTCATTGTATTCGGGTGTCCGCACTCGCCGCGCCCACGCGGCGGCTGCCACGGAGGCGCCGCGCCCGGCAGCCTGCTAGCGCTGGGGAAGCCCGCTGATGCATGCGGGCGCGGCCGCGGCAGGCGGCGGGAGAGCTGGCGGGCCTGTTCGGGCTGCCGGCGGGCGAGGAGGTGCTGGAGAGCTTCGCCTGCGCGCTGGTGCAGACGTACGGCTGCCAGCACAACGCACTCACGCCGCCGCGCGAGGCGCGCCGCAGCCCAAGCTGCTGCAGTTGCGGCCGCCCCCTGCCCCGCATGCCCGCAACGTGTTCAGGAGATTCAATTTTAACCCTATAAAAAGTGGTAAGATAGGGTTTGTAAGCAGAGGTCTCTCACCAGAAGGCGCGGCCGAAGCGTCTGCACCAGGAGCGGCGGCACGCCCTGCTTGGAGAGGCCAGCGCTGGCATGCTGAGGCTGGCAGGCACTCGACTGCCGGCCTTGTAGTCAACAAGGTTTGCAGCAATGTCTGAAGAGCAGGGCCACCAGGCAGTCTGCGTGTTTTCACGTGTGCGGCCAGGTGGCCTTGAACGGCATGCTGGTGTACGCACGGCAAGGTGCCGATGCGGGGCCGCGCCGGCGGCGCAGGTCGTATTCGCGGGGAAGCTGTACGTCACCGGCCGCCGTGCCTGCTTCCACGCGCCGGCGGAGCGCGTCACGTTTGCGCTCGCGCACGACGACCTGCGCGCCGTGGCCAAGCTGCCGGCGGCGCCGGGCGCCAAGGCCGGCGCGCGCCCGCCGCCGGCCGCGCCCCTGCCGGCATGTTTGGCGGGGGCGCTTGGTAGCTCAGCGCCACATGGCGACGTGGGGCCTGCGCCGGGTGCACTCCATTCTCTGCTCGTGCATGGGGCGGAGTGTGTGTGCATCAGTGCCCAGATGTTGCCCTGTTGCGCACGACGGAGGACCGGGGCGGAGTGCCTTGTGACCACAGGAGCGCAGCCTGTGTAAGGCAGGGCGCTCCATATTAGTGGTCGCGCCCGGATAGGGCTAGGGCTCCTAATCCTAACCTGTACGCAGGCGGGGCGGGTGCGCTGCGGCTGGAGGTCGGCGAAGCGCAGTGGGTCGTGCTGCGCCTGGCGCCGCGCGACGCTGACCCCGCGCTTGCGCTGCTGGAGCACCTGAGCACCTCCTCCTAATTCGGTACCGTCCTACCCTAGCCTCTACCCTATGCTGGAGCACCTGAGCACCCCCTGACGACTTGAGGCGCGCATCTGGATGGCGCCGCCTGCAGACGCGCGCCTAGGGTTCCGCTGGCCGAAGGCGCGTTGGACCTGGGGCGCTGATGTTATCCGCCCCAGCGGCCTTCGCCTGCCGCCTCGTCATGTCCTTTCTGAAATGCGTTCGCACCGAGGGAGGCTCTTCGCCATGAGCTAGCGGCGTGGGATGGGGACGCGCTCTGCACCAGCGGTAAATTAGAGCCTGATGGTTCGTGGGTGCAGTTTAGGCGTGTTCGCGTTTGGTCGGGCAGTGGAAGCCGGCACGCCTGGGACAGGGTCTGGCAGAGGCCTAGGTCTGTTTGCCGCAGCGCCCCATGCAGCGCAGCGTGCCTGTGTTGGCAGGCGCGCGTGCCCAGCACGGCCCCCTGCGCAAGAGCGCCGGTGTGAATAACGCGGGCCGAAGGGCGATGGTAGGCGGCGGAAAGGAACGGGCGCGCATGGCATCCTGGCCATGCTCTTGTACTTTACGGTGTATGGCGTAGGCCTCGTCTGGGGCCCTGCCCCGGGTGCAGGAAGCGTACCTAGAGGCTAGAGGCTTGACGAGCACCAAGACAAGACACAAGAGGCCTGACGCCTGCATGCTTGTTTCCTGGTGCAATAAGCTGCCCGACGTGCGGGCTTTCCGATGCGAGAGCACCTTTGTGCATGCCTTTTGTAGCGCTTAGGTGTTTGGTGCATGTATGCATACATGCACACCGCATTGCTCAGGCCGGGCAGTCGCTTGGCGGCCACCAACCCACGTTGCCTGCTCTGGAGCGTTTCCGTGCTTGCAAGGGGGAGTGCAGCTGTGTGATTGCTATGGCTTCCAACACGTGGTGTAGCCTAGACATAAGGATGTCTCGGTCATGTCACCTGGCACAGTTGTATGTGGTATAGGTATACCAGTAGCAGTGCGCCCGATGGGCTGAAACTTGGCGCATGGTTGCATACAACGTCAAAGTCTGCGTGATGAGTATGTTTGATGTGTTGAGTATGTATGACAATCTGAAGTATGACAATCTGAAGTTCATGGCCTGCATGCACACCATTTCGCCCGCACCACATGCCCATGCACTTAAAGTGGGCCCACCAAGGGTGCATGAATTCCATGTACCACTTTTTCTTTCCTGTTGCAAAGTTGAAAGCAGTCCCGACTTTTGCACATCTACGCAGCTCTGCCAAAGAACACAGGCAACGCCAAAAGGCAGTATAAGCTGTAAGACCAGGAGAGTGTGCATACGCGCGCACATCCAAGGTGCAAACTGAGTGCGCGGCCGGCAGCAGCCCAACTGGCTCTCCTGGAGCCGCCATGCCCTTTGGGCAGCTCGTCATTGGCCCGCCGGGCAGCGGCAAGACCACCTACTGCAACGGCATGCAGCAGTACCTGCGCCTGCTGGGCCGCAAGGCGGCGGTGGTTAACCTGGACCCAGCCAACGATGCGCTGCCGTACGAGTGCGCCGTCGACGTCGGCGAGCTGGTCTCCCTGGAGGCTGTCATGGAGCGCATGAGCCTCGGCCCCAACGGCGGTGCGCAAGAGAGCGCACTGCCGCTCAGGCGTGCTCTGGCCAGGCCAGTAAACGGGCGAGGGCGCTGTGTGCTGCCCACGGGCGGGGCCTGGCCTCTCGCCCAGACCAGCGCCGCAAGCAGCTGTACAGTGCAAAGCTGCCCGTGTCGCGCAGGCCTCATCTACTGCGCCGACTACCTGGCGCAGAACCTGGACTGGCTTGAGCAGCGGCTCGCGCCACTCGAGGCAGGTCCGCCTCGCGCCCGGCTCCTGTGGCAGACTTGGCAGACTTGCCACAGCCGCTGAGCGGGCCGCGAGCGCGGCAGCGCTAAGGCGGCCCGGGCCGTGCGGCGCGCAGAGGGCTGCTACGTCCTGTTCGACTGCCCCGGCCAGGTGGAGCTGTTCACGCTGCACACCAGCCTGAAGGCCGTCATCGCCGCCATCACCGACCGCTGGCACTACCGGTGCGCCGCCGCGCCGCTGCCAGCCTGCAGTTGAAACTGGCTGGCCGTGTGCGTCGCAGCCAATGCGCGCCCAGCTGGAAGCCTGTGCAGCGGCGTGCCTGTGGCAGGCCAAAACATGCACGACGTCTGCACAGAGCTCCAGACTAAGGCCGAGCGTCGGCGGCATAAGCGGTGGACGTGCACCCGTGGAGCGGCTCCGGGTTCGCGCCATGGGGCAGCCGTTGGAGCTCGTGGGGCGGCCGCTGGCTCGACGCGCCTGCCTGCGGTGCGCGACAGGCTAGTGGCGGTGTCGCTGGTGGACGCGCACCTGTGCGCGGACCCGGGCAAGTACCTGGCGGCGCTGCTGCTGAGCCTGGCGACCATGCTGCAACTGGAGCTGCCGCAGGTCAATCTGCTGTCCAAGGCGGACACGGTGGCCGCGCTCGGCCGCCTGGCCTTCAGCCTGGAGTACTACACCGAGGTGGGGCCGCGTGCAGCCCCGCGCCCTGCCCGCCCGCTCATGCATGACGTGCAGTGCGGCCAGGCGAGGCGGCGGGTACCTTATACTCCCTTGGGCATGGGGCGGACGGCCCGCGCCGCCTGCCGCCAGGCGTGCATGCGCTGCGCAGGCTGGGCCGCTTGGGGACGCCTCAGCCGAGCCAAGGCCCCTGCCGTCAAATATGTGTTGGGTAGGGTTAGGCGTGCCCTACCGCAACCCTAGAGAGCGCCCGCGGCGCGCGCAGGTGGGCGACCTGTTGCGCCTGGTGGACGCGATGGGCCAGAGCGCATTTGGGCGGCGGCACCGCGCGCTGTCGGCGGCGCTGGCCGAGACGGTGGAAGACTTTGGGCTTGTGCGCTTCACGCCGCTGGCCATCGAGGCGCGCGCGCCCTAGCCCCAGCTGGGCGCATGACTCCCAAGCATGACGTAAACCTGCGTGTAAGCACTGATCCAATCCCATGCTCGTGCAAGCTAGCTGGGAGTACTGTTCCAGCGGCCAGACAACCTGGACAGGCTCGAGGGTATGCAGGTTGTCCCCAGTGGCCCTTTCCCAAGCAGCCCGTCCCCGCGCCTGGCCTGCCATGCTCGCGCCTCAGCTCTGCGCCAACACCTGCCTGTGCATGCAGCTTCCGGCCAGCCTGAGCCTGCGGCAGAGGCGCGAGGGCGCGCAGCGCACACTGGCGCCGGCTGCCAAGGCCCCGGCTTCTCACCTACCCGGCCGGCGGCTGGCGGCGCACCGCACTGTTCGGAGCGCTGGCCTGAGGTCATGTGCAGCCGCAGTCGGGTCACCAGCCCGTGCGTACCCGCTTGAAGGTGCTCGCGGCTCGGGCAGGACCGCGAGAGCGTGCAGCGCGTGCTGGCGCTTGCGGACAAGGCCAATGGCGCCGTGTTTGCCCGGCTGGCGGCTGGCGGCGGCGCCGCGGCGGCGGTCCCGCCGGAGCTCGCGTACGGCGCGGCCGCGGCGGACAGCGGCGCGGAGGACGCGTGGGAGCGCTACGGGCGCGGCGGGGAGAGCGGTATCGGGGATTTGGGCGGGGGGCCGACGGAGGCGACGGCCGCCACGAGCGGCTACGTTGCCGGCGGTGCGGCGGGCTGCGGGCGCGGCGGGGGCGGAGTAGGGGAGGGCGCTGGGACGTCAAGTGGGGGCCCTGCGGGGGACGGCTGCGCCGCGGGCGCGACGGCGGGCGTCCAGACGCAGCCAGGGGGTCAGAGAGGGCGCAGCAGGGCTTGCTCTGAGTCCGTGGGCCCTGGTGGCAACCCTCCAGGGCCCAGCATGGTGTGGCAAGGTCCCGCAGGCGTGTCTGGCGGCGTGTCTGGCGGCGGGGGCAGCGAACTGGGTGTGGTGCGTGAGCGGGCCACAGGGGCGGGGCGCGGGGGTGGCGGTCATGGTCGGGCACCCGGGCCGGCAAGCGCCGGCAGTGTGGCAGACCCTGGCTAGGGCAGACGCTGGCTGGGCAAGCGGGGGTAGGTCCATGAAAGGCCTTTTGCGGCAGAAGCAGCACAACCTGGCGGCTGCATGCAAGCAGGCTGAGTAAGTTGCCTCCCATGCCTTGCGCACACAGGAACACATTGCGAAATTAAGGCAAATACACTGTTGTTACCATCATCTTGTGTTCCAGTTAATGCAGTAAGCACGCACTATGCAGACATGCAGAGTGGTATAAACACATGATGCATACATCAATCAACGCAATCCAGCAAAAGTTCATGGTGCGAAATAGCAGCATACAGGGACCAGACGCGCAAGCAGCCAAGCAGCTAACAACAAGAGCACCTATACATGTGAGCAACAAACTGTGCATGCTACGCAGGAGTTTGCACCTGCGCTCAATTCCTTCAGTTGGAATTCTTCAGCTGAGTCGCCACAGCACAGTGGTCATGCTGCCACTGTGACATTGTGCCACAGCACAAACAATTGCACAAGCGAACATCTCTCCACCTTCACCAGCCACCCTCACAATACACTTTCAAGTCAACCGACGGCCCAACACGGATCTGGCAAAGCACCAGGCGGGGCACATGAATGACAGGACACCGCTGCGTTGGCTTCACCTCGGCAAGCTCGCGCCTGACATACATGTGTGCAGCACTCGAGAGCAGACATGCGTGCCATCGTGACATCGTGCGCTCACAGCACAAGCACTAGTGACGGCATGGCGCCCCCCGCCCTCAGAACACCAGGTAGCGCCGCACGAGCTGGCGCGCCAAGCCCGGCGCACCAGTCGCGCGGTACAGCTGCGCCAGGTTGTGCGCGGCCTCGCGCTTTAGGCACAGCGCGCTCGCTTTTGGAGCGCCTACGCCACCCAACCAGGGTTCCGCGGGGTCCTGGCCGTCCGCCGCCGCCGCCGCCGCCGGGCCCGCTTCGGAGTCCAGGGTATGGCCAGGGTCGGGGCCGGGCTCCGCGAGCGCGCGCTCGTACAGCGGCACGGCCAGGTGCAGCAGGCCCATCTGGTGCGCTGCGCGGCCCAGGTTGTAGGCGGCCTCCTGCGGGTTGCGCCGCAGCGCCGCATACTCCTGCCGCCGCCGCGGGGAGGCGGGTGTCAGCGCGGGGACCGCGTCGCCGTGAACGCCACAGGAGTTCTCGCGCGCTGATGCGAGACGTAACCGCTTTCAAGATAAGTGTAAGTAAATTTGCCGTGTGCAGCGCTAGCAGTGGGCGCATGCACGTCAGCGGTGCTGAGACCCGCCAGCAGCGCCCAGCCTCGTGCAAGGCTCCTGCACCCCCCGGTGGTTGGTTAAAAATGCTGCACACACACGCTGAACCGCGTGGCGCAAGGCGCGGAGGCTGCTGCACGGCTGCTCAGGCGGGGCGGCGGGGCGCGGCGCCTGCAGGAAGGCGAACGCGGCGAGCAGCGCGCGGTCACGGTCGGGCACGCGCTTGGTCAGCGCCTGCGCCAGCTGCAGCGCGCCCAGGCACAGCAGCGGCAGCGGCTCGGTCGGCGCCAGCCGGTGCGCAGCCATGTACTGCGCCGCCGCGTGGCCCTGCGCACCAGGGTTTGTGATAGGGTGTCAGCAGGCGCACGCTTCGGCCCGGGCTTGCGACGGCGAGTGTGCAAAGCACCCCTGCCAGCTGTCGGGCACTGCCTGCCCGGCAGGCGCCTGCGTGAGAGCGCAGCTGCTGCATCTGAAACAGGCACTCGAGCTGGCCCAGTCGGCGCGCGCGCCCGCCAGCCTGCACTGCTGGCCCGAGCAGCGGCAGCTGCGCTGATCGCGCCAGGAACAGCGCTCCTCACCAGCCCAGGGCAGCATGGACTCTTCAGCGAGCGGACGGTACCGGGCTCTCTTTCTGAGCAGTGCTGCAGCGGCCGGCTGCGCGGGCCGAGTACAGGCGGGGCCCCAGCCCGTGCGCGAAGGGGCGGGTGTGCGCGGAGGGGCGCGCCGGCGCGGAGCCGGCGAGTGCGTGGCCGAGCAGCAGGCGCACGGGCACGCTGCGCGGGCACTTCGCGCGCAGGTTCCCGAGCAGCTTGACGGGCATGCGGGCGGCCGGGCCCTGCGCGCGCGCGCGTCCTGACAGCGCGCGCGCGGGCGCTGGCCGCCGCCCTTTGTGGGAGCGCGCAGCGACGAGCTCCCGTGCAAGCAGGCCGGCATAGCCCTTCCTGAACACCAGATGCCTCTCCCACCGCCATGACAGACCCACGGCCCCCGCAGCAAGACACCCGGCGCCTGGCCTGTTGTGCTACTACATGACATCAGACAACAGAGCCTGTGTCGCTGCCTGTGCCGCCCACCTGAACCCTGCCCTAAACCTGCGGGCGCGGCGCGCGCGCCTGCAGGGCCAGAGCGCGCGTGACCAGGTTCCAGACCAGCGCGCTCTCCGGCCAGCGGCTCGCGCACGCCTTGAGCTCGCGCAGCGCGCCGCCGGCGTCGCCCAGCGCGAGTGCCGCCTCCGCCTGCACCATGCGCAGCGAGTCGCGGTTGGCCCTGCGCGCGCGCGGGCGCGCAG
>JAABUR0100003815.1_pt1 | contig 20767 bp, 20 predicted proteins | sample 5560091 | NCBI WGS metagenome assembly JAABUR01 (sample SAMN10711879, study PRJNA513375) | rock metagenome | isolation source: Antarctica rocks | place: Antarctica: Victoria Land, University Valley sud
CGCGGGAAAGACCACTACGCTGCGGATGCTGCTCGGCCTCATCCGGCCGACCTCCGGATCGGCTGCGGTGATCTGGGAGAAACCGGGCTCGCCAGCGGGACTCGAAAAGATCGGGGCGCTGGTCGAGTCTCCTGCCTTCTATCCTTACCTTTCTGGCCGGGACAACCTGCGCGTAATGGCCCGCTACTCAGGCGCGTCCCGCTCCCGGATAGGCGAGGTTCTCGAACAGGTGGAACTCTCGGGCCGGGCGAAGGACAAGTTCAAGAAGTACTCGCTCGGCATGAAGCAACGCCTCGGGGTAGCGGCTGCGCTCTTGAAAGACCCTGAACTATTGATCCTCGACGAGCCTACGAACGGCCTCGATCCCAAGGGCATGGCGGACATGCGGGGCCTCATCCGAAGGCTTGGGAAGGGCGAGCGTACAGTCCTCCTCAGCAGCCACCTGCTGGGGGAGGTGGAGCAGATCTGCGACCGCATCGGGGTCATAAGCAAGGGCTCCCTGGTGGCTGAGGGCGCCATCGCCGAGCTGCGCGGGCGCGAGGGCATCATGGTCAGGGCCACGCCGGTCGAGGAGGCGGCGCAGATAGCAGAGAAGCTGGCCGGGGTCGAGGAGGTTACGGTGAACGATGGGGCTCTGCGGCTGACCGCTGACCCGGAACGGGCGGCTGAGATAAACGCCAAGCTCGTCTCGGCTGGGCTTCGGGTGAGCGAGCTGCGCCCGGCGGAGCAGTCGCTCGAAGAACTATTCCTGGAACTCACGGACGGGGAGACTGTCTGATGCTTGCGAGTTTCCGGGCTGAGTTGCTGAAGATCCGCAAACGTCCCGCGACGTGGGTGCTGGCGCTCGTGTGGTTCGTGTTGCTGGTGCTGTTCGGCTACGTGTTCACCTACACGTTCGCGGCCAACCCGCCGGATCCCCCGAAGGATCAACCAGCCGCCGTGCAACAGCAGCAGGAGGCCATCAACAAACAACTCCTCGACAGCCTTCTGCCCGAAAACATGCTGAAGACCCTGTTTGCCAACGGAACCTTCAACCTGGGCGCGGCGATCGTCCTGATCCTGGGCGCGATGGCCGCTGGCAGCGAGTACGGATGGACCACCCTGAAGACCAGCCTGACCCAGCGTCCGGGCAGGTTCGGCTTCCTCTCGGGCAAGGCGCTGGCGGTGGGGGTTTTCATAGTGTTGTTCGTCCTTCTGGGACTCGCCGCTGGCGCAGCGAGCAGCTACGACGTCGCCTATCTGGAAGACGCTACCGTGAAGTGGCCGCCGCTCGAAGAGATGGCGCGGGCAGTTGGGGTCGGCGTCCTGACCTTCGGGGCGTGGGGATTTCTCGGGTTCGCGCTGGCCATGCTCTTCAGGGGGACGGCGCTCGCCATCGGGCTCGGGCTGGCGTGGGCGCTCGCGGTCGAGAACACCATCGCGCTCCTGCCCATAGACAGCGACTGGTGGAAGGGGTTCCGCAGGCTCACGCTCGGCGAGAACACGGCATCCCTCGGAAGCATCTTCGGAGATCCCAACCCGTCATTCGGGATACCAGCGCCGCTGGTGGAGCCGGAGCGCGCGGCGATCACACTCGGAATCTACGTCGCGGCCTTCGTCGCGCTATCCCTCTTCCTGCTACTGCGCCGGGACGTTACCTGACTTCTTCGGGGTCGCGCTCGAAGTAATGGTTGGTCATGGGCATACGGCGGTCTCGCCCGAAGGCCCGGCTGGTTACTTTGATGCCGATGGGCGCCTGGCGACGCTTGTATTCGGCCCGATCAACGAGTTTTATGACGCGCCGCACATCCTCCTCTTCGTAGCCGGACGACACGATCTCCCCGACCCCCTTGTCCTCCTCGATGTACGCTTCGAGGATAGGATCTAGCACGTCGTATGGCGGCAATGAATCCGAATCGCGCTGGCCGGGTTTGAGTTCGGCAGATGGCTCTTTGGTCAGGATGGACTCGGGGATGACCTCGCGTCCTTCCGATTCGTTGACGTAGTGGCAGACGCGATATACGAGGGTCTTGGGAACATCCTTTATGACGGCGAAGCCACCGGCCATGTCGCCGTACAGCGTGGAGTAGCCGACGCTCATCTCGCTCTTGTTGCCCGTGGAAAGCACGATCCACCCGAACTTGTTGGAGAACGCCATGACTATGTTCCCCCGTATCCTGGCCTGGATGTTCTCCTCGGCCTCGTTCTCAGGCAACCCTTCGAACTCTCCCTCCAGCATCCCCCTGTAGGCGTCGAAGGCTGGCCCGATGGGGACCACCCGTGTGTCTATCCCGAGGTTTTCTGCAAGCTCGGCGGCGTCGGTGTTGGAGAGTTCAGAGGTGTACCGGCTTGGCATGAGGACACCCGTGACGTTCTCTGGGCCGAGCGCCTTCGCGGCGACCACTGCGCCAAGGGATGAGTCTATGCCGCCGGAGAGGCCGAGAACTGCCCGCGAGAAGCCGTTCTTACGGAAGTAATCCCCGAGGCCAAGCACCAGCGCCTCGAAGACCTCGCCCTCCTCTGAGTACAGACCTTCGATGCGCGGTCCACAGAACCTGTCTGTCGGCTCTTCCCGGTAGGCTGGGATCTCGATGATTTCGGTGGGGCGGGTCGAGGTCTCCTTGCGGGGGCGGGATTCGTGGAGGCGTTGTATCAGAACTTCCTCGGGATAGAGGTCAACCATCAGGAGATCCTCCTCGAACTGCCTGGCGCGGGCGACGAGGTTGCCCTCTGGGTCGAAGACCACGGAGTGCCCGTCGAAGACGAGTTCGTCCTGCCCGCCGACGAGGTTGCAGAACACCACGTAGCAACCATAATCCGAGGCCCGCACGGAGAGCATCCGCTCCCTGAAAGCCCCCTTCTGGCGATGATACGGCGAGGCTGAGATGTTCAACAGCACGCCTGCCCCGCCGAGGGCCTGCTCCCGCGCCGGGCCCCCCGGATACCAGATGTCCTCGCAGACGCTGATCCCCACCGTCGCCCCGTCCAGCCGCAGAACGGGCGCGCCGACGCCCTCCCGAAAGTAGCGGTTCTCGTCGAAGACACCGTAGTTCGGCAGGTAGCGTTTGTGGTAGCGGTGCAGGATCTCGCCGCCGGAGATCAGGGCGCAGGCGTTGTACAGGTCCGCATCCAGATCAACGAATCCAGCGGCGGCCACCACGCCTTCCGGCACCTCGCGGGCCAGCGCTTCGAGGCCCTTCATGTTGTCAGCGATGAAGCTCGGGCGCATCAGGAGATCCTCGGGCGGATAACCTGGGACCATAAGCTCGGGGAAGGCCACGATTCCGGCCCCGGCGTCCACAGCCCGTTCCATGGCCTCCGTTGCCTTCTCGACGTTGCCCCACACGTCACCGACTGTCGTGTTGATCTGGGCCAGCGCAACCCTCATGGGACCAATATACCGCGTCGTGGAGCGTCGTGCGGAGGAAGGGGGCATCCGCGAAACGTCAGTCGCGGGTGTAGAGTACGCAAGTCCAACGAGGAGGAACGCGTGTGGCGCTGGATCATTCACAAGACACCGGGGAGCACGTCGAGGAGGCGGCCCGGAAAGCGCGTCCGTGGATGGATCGCATCGCGCGCGCTGGCTACGTGGCAAAGGGCGTAGTCTATGCGACGGTCGGGATACTCGCCGGTCAGGTGGCCCTCGGGGTAGGCGGCAGGACAACGGGACCGGGCGGCGCCGTCAACAGCATTGGCTCGCAGCCCTTCGGAAAGGCGATGCTCGTCCTGCTTGCGATCGGCCTTCTCAGTTACGCCCTGTGGAAACTCGTGCAGGGCATCATGGATCCTGACGATAAGGGCTCGGACCTGTCCGGGATCGTGCGCCGCGCCGGATACGTGGGGAGCGCCGTGATCCACGGCGGCCTCGCTTTCAGCGCCCTGGACGAAGTGTTCGGCTCAGAGGGACAAAGCACCTCACTCGACACGTGGACGGCCGAGGTGATGTCCCAACCCTTCGGGAGATGGTTGGTAGCGCTTGGGGCGGTAGGCGTACTGGGAGTCGGCGTGTTCCAACTCTATGCTGGCGTCACCGCCAGGTACCGCGAAGATCTCAAAATGTATCAGATGGGCGACGCAGGAAGATTGGCCCTGGCTACGAGCCGCATTGGCGCCACTGCCCGCGCCATCGTCATCCTCGTGGCGGGATCTTTTCTTCTACTGGCGGCCTACCAGGCCGACCCGAGCGAGACCCGCGGCCTCGGCGACACACTGGAGACGCTGATCCATCAGCCGTTCGGGCCATACTCCGTCGGCGCCATCTCGGTGGGGCTCGTCCTGTACGGGGTCTTCATGTTCGTCGTGGCCCGCTACCGCCACATCGAGACCACCTGATCCAACAGTTGGGAATGATGTCTCGGCGCTGAAAGCATTTCAGTGGCCCGTGCTGCCTTGTATCTCGCGCCGGAAAGTGGGCCAGGTGTCGCGCAGGTAGAGGATGAACGGCGCCCACCAGACCACATCGTTGGTCAGGATAAGGATCACGGTGGCTAGTGGCCACGTCCCGCCCAGGACGAGGTAGGCCCATCCGGCTGGTCCGAGCAGCTTCCCCAGAAGCCCGACCGCCGCCAGCGGCCATCCCTTCTCCGGCACCCGCGCCACCTCCAGGTAAATGAGGCCGTACAGTCCCACGACCATGCCGAGGCAGGCGAAGATCTGGGGGTGGTTCAGCGGCGGCATGTCGGCGAACCGGAATAGCCACTGCGGATCGATGGCCGCGTACAGGCCCCAGCCGACGTTGTAGACACCGGCTACGATGAACACCGTCCTGTGGAAATTTCTGCGTGGGATCACCTGGCTTCATCCCGCGCCGGGGCTCCCTTCGGCCACGGCCAGTTTCCATACGGCAGCCCGAGTGCTGCGTACAGGTCGCGCACACCGGAGAGAAACACCCCGGTCGCCATCAGGGCCAGGCCCCATCGGAGCAATTCCAGTACGTCAGGTGAGGCAATGGCGAGGGCAGATGGGAGGAACCGCCACGAGAGAAGAATCGGGATCAGGAACGCCAGCATCCCGCCGTAGAGGATGCCCATTACGGCGTGGGTGATTCTCTCCCCCGCGTATACGTCGCCCATGTCCTTGCGGACGGAGATCTCGGCAACGGAGTCCCAGAGCGTGATGACGATCTCGGCCAGCAGCACGACTGTCAGCATGAGCACCCACGCCCCCTGCCAGGCGAGCCACGGGAGGGTGCCGAAGATCACCGCGTACAGAAAGTCCCTGGCCGCGTGCAGCTTGAGTTCTGACGCCGACTGCCGTCCGCGCGCGGGAAGCCTCGCGCGCCACTCGTGGTAGTAGATGGTGTCGAAAGCCCCGATCACGCCCTGTATCGCCAGTAGCCAGAGTGCAACGGTCATCGCTTGACCTCCTGCCTCCGTATGTGGCCTTCGTACGAAATGAGGCGCCCTGCCACCGGGACGGCGACGGTCACCTTTACGTGTGTGAGATCCCGCTCCGCAGCCTCCTCCCTCGCCTCGACACGTGGCGCCATCCATCGTGGCAGACTGATTCTTAGCTTCCCCAGACCCAGCGCCGCGCCCGCCTGGCGGAAAAATAGCGTCCCTTCCCTGACTTCGAGCCGGAAGCGCAGTTCCAGCAGCCCGAACCGTTCGATGAGGCAGCCGTCGCTGGCCTGTCGCTGCGTGGTGATGAGGAGCCAGTCGTCGAAGCTGCGCTCCCAACGCTCGCCACTCCCGGACAGAGTGACCGTCAGCCGAGTCTTCGCCGCCCCTGTCGCGGGAGGCATACGCAGCATCCACGCCAGCATACGGTCGAGGCGGCCATCCCCGTGCCGTACGCAAAACGAGCCGACTCCAGAGAGGGATGGTTGATCCGGGTTCAAGTGCGCGAGACGCACGGCAAGGTCCAATTTGTGCCACCTGGCTCCCAGAATCCGGGGATAAAGCGCCTGTATCAAGATGTTTCATTTTACGGCATAACGTTACAAGACGGTAGTGCATTCCTTCACGTTACGAGAGCTATGCAGCCGCCGAGGCGGATTCGTGATCGAAGAACACTGAGCGTCAGAAGATACTGGCCGGACGGCGCCCTTCGAGCACCTCCCGCGCAGCCCGGACCACCCGCGCCAGATAGTCGTCCTCGTTCGGCACGAAGTCTGAGAGGCTCACCGGTATTGTGGATGGTTGCCCGTGCCTCCATTCTTCGGCGGACACGGCTTCTCCAACGCCAAGTTTCCCGGCATCGTCGAGCGGGATACGAAGCACCGCATCGACCTCGCTCTTCTGGAGACGCAGTTCTTGCGGCGGTGTGGAATCGGGGAGCAGGAAGACCTCGTGGAACTCGCGGTCGCGGCCTTCCGGTATCTCCTGCTCTATGCGCCGGGTTCCAAGCGGGATGAGATCCTTGGGTTCGGCCCTCAGACCGAGCTCTTCCTCCAGTTCCCGCAGGCCATCCATGACTTCTTCCCCGCTGCGCAGGTGCCCGGCGGCGGTCACGTCGAGGTAGCCTGGCCAGGTGTCTTTTTGCGCCGCGCGTCTCTGCACGAGGAGGTACGGACCTTCTTCGTCGGCGCCGACGACCCAGCAATGGAAGCAGCGATGCCAGAGGCCGAGCCGGTGAGCCTCGCTCTTCCAAACGACCTCGCCGGTCGGCCCTCCAGATACGTCCAACACGTCTATCTTTTCGTCCACGCCACGGAATTTAGCATTTCGGCTGGCAAAACTATTAAGCTGATGGCCTGTAGGTGCTGACAAGCTGGAGGGAGGCAAGATGGTCACCGTGGTGATCGGGAGTTACTTCGAGGATGAATTCGTTCAACGCATCAGGGAGGTGGACGACGGGCTGAGCGTTCTGTACAGGCAGGATCTCGTCCCGCCGCCGCGCTGGCCGGGCGACCACAACGGTCCCGCTGACTGGGAGCGTTCCGCGGCAGACGATGAAGAATTCCTCGCCATGCTCGCTGGGGCCGAGGTGCTCTACGATTTCCCGAGGGGTCATATCCAGGATCTCAAGGACGTTGCCCCGAAACTCCGCTGGCTTCAGGCGAGCATGGCCGGAGCGGGTGAGGTGGCGCAGAAGTCGGACCTCCTGGAGACGGACATCACCATCACCACCGCGAGCGGCATCTACTCCAATCCGCTCGCCGAGTTCGCCCTGATGACCATGCTCCAGCACGCCAAGAAGCTGAACCGGCTGCGGGAAGAGAAAGCGCAGAAGATCTGGCGCCAGGACTTCGTTGATTCCATCGAAGGCAAGACCCTCTGCATCATCGGCATGGGCAACATCGGTCGCACCATAGCGAAACGGGCCAAGCCATTCGGGATGCGCGTCGTCGGGGTGAAGCGAACCGTACGGGACGATGACCCCTCACACGAACACGCCGACGAACTACGCACCACGGATGACCTTCGGGATGCGGTCGCGGAGGCAGACTACGTGGCCGTCGCGCTGCCAGGGACGCCGGAGACCCACCACCTCGTTGACGCGGCGGTCTTCGAAGCGATGAAACCGGGAGCCTATTTCGTGAACGTCGGGCGCGGGGCTGCGGTCGAAGAGGAAGCCTTGATCCGGGCTTTGCAGAGCGGACATCTCTCTGGCGCGGGCCTGGACGTGTTCGAAGTGGAGCCGCTAACAGAAGAGTCCCCGTTGTGGGAGATGGAGAACGTCATAGTCAGCCCGCACGCGACGGATATGGTCCCATCGCTCATCAACCCGCTCCAGACGGACCTGTTCTGCGAGAACCTGAGAAGGTATCTGGCTGGCGAAGAGTTGATGAACGTTCTGGACAAACGGCTGCTGTATTAGCTGGCCGGGTCGCTCAGCCCAGTATCGCGTCGGCGCGTAGCTCGTAGCGAAACTCGTCGCTTACCGAGCCCTTGAAGTGGTCGGCGTCCGGCGTGAAGCCTACCCGCTCGAAGCCGAGGGACTCGGCCAGCGAGACCGACGCGGCGTTGCGCGTGTCCATCTCCGCCGTCACGACCTGAGTGCCGTAATCTTCGGCCAGATGTCTGAGCAGGCGCCCGCAGCCTTCCCTCGCGTAGCCCCGCCGCCACAACGGAACGAACACCGTGTAGGCGAGATAGGCGGACCTATTCTGGTAGACCGTGGCCTCCAGCGTACCCACGTAGCCCGCGTTCTTTCGCGCTCCGTCTTGCCGCAGGCGCATGGCGAAGTTCAACCAGACCTCCGAGCCGTCGGGGGAGCGCCGCGACGAGAGCTTGCGGTAGCGGGTTTCGAGCGCGTCCACTGAATCCGGAGGGTCTATTGGGATGAACTGGTAGAGGCGTTCGTCTGTGAGGTTCTCGTAAAGGAGATGGGCGTGCCAGGGTTGGATGGGTTCGATCAGAAGCCTCCCGGTCTCGAGGATCTTTTCTTTCGGGGGACCAGCCAAATCTCTCCATCCGCCCTCAGTCCGCGCCCATCTTACCAGGAACGTAATTTCGGCCCCCTGTTCGTTGCCAGGCGTGGTGGATGGTATATTGCGTCCATCGCATGGACTTGAGCGAGACATCGAGTACCTGCGCGTCTCCTACCGGGGGACGCGCCCATAATCACCTTACCGAGGAGTCACCCTGGATATAGCAGCCGTGGGCCTGCCTGCCCTGAAGATCTTCGTCGCCCTCTTGCTGGTCGCCTTGAACGGCCTGTTCGTCGCGGCGGAGTTCGCGTTCGTGAGGATCCGGCCAACGCAGATAGACCAGCTCGTTCAGCAGGGCCATTCGTCGGCCACGCTGGTCCAGGCGGCGCGGCAGAAACTGGACCAGTACCTCGCGGTGTGCCAGCTTGGGATCACGATCTGCTCCCTCGGCATCGGCGCGCTTGCGGAGCCTGCCATCGCCAACCTCGTAGATCCTGTACTGGAAGCCGTGGGCCTGCCGCACAGCCTCACCCATCCCATCGCGATAGCGATCGCCCTGTTCATCGCGTCTTTCATGCACGTGGTCTTCGGGGAGCTTGCGCCGAAGACGTTCGCCATCCAGAGGGCTGAGGGGACATCCCTCTTCGTCGCACCGTTCATGCGGTTCTTCTACTACGTGCTGTATCCGCTGACCACGCTCTTCAACGGGACGGCGAACGCGATAACCGGCGCCCTTGGTGTGCCGCCAGCATCGGAGAGCGACGAGACGCACTCGGAGGATGAGATCCGTCAGCTCATCGCCCAATCCACCCAGCACGGCGTTCTGGAAGAGGACGAGGAACATCGCCTCACCGGCGTCTTCAACCTCGAAGATACGATGGCACGCGAGATCATGGTCCCGAGGCCAGACGTGGTCGCCCTTTCAGCCGAGACAAAGCTGGAGGATCTCGTCTCGGAAGTGGCGACCGGACGCTACACCCGCTATCCCATCCACGAGGGAGACGCCGCGGATCGCATAATCGGGGCCGTCCACGTAAAGGACGTGCTGCGTGCCGTGGACCAACAGAAGGGTATCGAGGCGAACGTCACGGCCAGGGACATCACGCGCGAGGTGCTCATCGTGCCCGAGAACAGGGCCATCGAGAACATCCTGGAGGATTTTCAGAGCCAGGAGATCCAGATGGCCATAGTCATAGACGAGTGGGGCTCCTTCGAGGGGCTCATCACCATCGAGGACATCCTTGAGGAGATAGTCGGTGAGATCCGGGAGGAGTTCGACGAGGAGGAACCGGGCATGGACCGCCTCGACGACGGCTCGTACTCCGTGGATGGGCGCGTCCCGATAGGCGCAGTCAACGACTCGCTTGGCTCAGCCCTACAGAGCGAGGACTTCGACACCATCGGCGGCCTCGTCCTCGGCCAGCTAGGCCGTGCCCCCGAGACCGGCGACGAGGTGTCCCTGGACGGCCACACTCTTCGCGTCGAAGAGACGGATGGCCCCCGCGTGGCCCGCATCGTCATCCACGAAAGCAAGCAAGCTGGAGGGGAGACGGAACACTAGTACGCGCCCTGGTGAATCACGAAGTCGGCCAGACGCCGAGAGTAGCTACAGGTTCTTGAAGTACCTGGCTATGGGTAGGTTTACGCAACCGGCCTTCTCGTAGATGCACCGCGCCGGTGCGTGACCGGGGTCTCCCCCTGTTTCTACCATCGCTACTTTCATACCAGCGTCTTTGAGCCTGTCCAGCGCGAACTCGGTCAGGGCAGTTCCGATGCCGTGGTCCTGGTAGTCGGGGTCAACGGCCAGCATGGAGATCTCACCCATGCTCCGCTTGGGATCAAAAACCTCGACCGCCACGAAGCCAACCGCAGCCTCATTCACCTCTGCCACCCACACCCTGCCCTTTTTCTCGGTGCAGACCTCCTCTACCGCCCGACCCTGATCCTCCCGCCAGTCCGGGTGCAGCCGCCTGAAAATATCGGAACCTAGCACCTGTTCGAGAGACGCGAAGACCGGCGCCCACGCCCGCAGCGAGAAGCCGACCACCGCTTCGGTGTCTCGCTCGTCACATGGTCGAATCAGCGGCTGGGCGCTCTTCATCTCTCAATGCTAACAAAAGCCAGACGCCATTCACCAGGCACGTCCTGGCCTGAAACGTCAGTCCGGGATGGTGACGTTCTCAAGACCTTCTTCCGCCGGTGGGAACTTCGGGTCTATCTCTTCCAGGGTGTCTGCTATGGCGCGGGCGATGACGAGGTTGCGGTACCACTTCTTATTGGCGGGGACTACGTACCAGGGCGCATATTCGGTCGAGGTCTCGCTGATGGTCTCCTCGAAAGCCTCCTGGTATGCGTCCCAATAGGCCCGTTCCTTGATATCGTTGGATGAGAACTTCCACCGTTTCTCCGGGTCGGCGAGACGGCTTTCCAGGCGGCGCTTCTGCTCGTCTTTGGAGATATGCAAATAGAATTTGATGACAGAGATATTGCTTCGGGTCAGATTGTACTCGAAGTTGTTGATCAGCTCGAAGCGCGGACGCCAGACTTCCTCCGGCACGAGGTTCTTGACGCGCACCACCAGAACGTCCTCGTAGTGGGAGCGGTTGAATATACCTATGCGCCCGACGGCGGGCGCGCTCTTGTGGTAGCGCCACAGGAAGTCGTGATTACGCTCCTCCGGGTTCGGGGCTTTGAACGAGGAGATCCTGCATCCCTGCGGGTTCACGCCGCTGAAGACGTGTTTGATCGTGCCGTCCTTCCCGCCCGTGTCCATCGCCTGCAACACGATAAGGAGTCCCCGCTTGTTCTCCGCATACAGCTTGCCCTGCAAGTCCTGGATGCGCCTCCGCTGCGTCTCCAGCTCCCCGAGCACGTCCTTCTTCCGTGTATATCCCTCTGACTGGCCCGCATCCACCGATGCCAGGTCCACACTCGTTTCAGGTGGGATGCGGTAGTCGGGATAGCCCTGGCCGTTCACTGAAGGTTTGATCTCCGCCAGATTCTTGCTTTTCTTCGCCAAACTGGTTCCTTTCCCCTCGTCCACCAACCTATACCCGTCAGGCACAGGATTACACAGGCACGAGGAGGCGGGGCAAATTCGTCAGCCGCGCAAATTCCAACGACGCCAGACCAGCAAGATCAAACCTACAAGAATTAGAATCGGGACCGTCCACTCCACGATCGGCATGTACCTTTCGACCAACTCCCAACGTGCGCCAAGAAACCATCCCAGTGCGATGAAGAATCCATTCCACAAAGCGCCGCCGAGCACTGTGAACACGATAAATCGTCCGAAGACCGGCATCTTCTTCATGCCTGCGGGGACCGAGATCAGGGCCCCCACGTTCGGCATGATCTGACCGATCAGGACAGCCTTCCCCCCATGACGTTCGAAGAATTTTCCCGCCCGGTCCAGGTCGGAGACCGTGACGACCTTGAACCGCTCGACCCGCTTCACGAGCCGCCTCAGACGATGCTCCCCCACCCGTAAGCCCACGTAGTAGAGTAGCAACGACGACGCCACCGAGCCCGTCGTGGCGGCAAGCAACACTAGCGGGAAGGAGAAGCGCCCCCGCCCGACCAGGAAGCCCGCGAAGGGCAGAACTACCTCCGTATAGACCGGCAGGAACAGGTTCGAGAGCGCGACGAGAACGACAAGGCCCACGTAGCCGAAGGAGTGGAGGACCTCCTGGATCCAATGCGCCACATCTCCGACCGTGTGTCCCATGCCGCCATTCTAACCGCGGCCACACCGGAGGCACGCCCGCGCTACTGCGCGAAGAACACGTAGATGGCGACGACCATGGCGGTCATCACGATGCAGAGTATTAGCAGCTCGCGCATGGCTCTCCTTTCATGGGCGTACCGGGTCGCGTTCTTGCAGGGCGTATAACCTGGCGTAGAGGCCGCCAGCGGAGATCAAATCGTCGTGCGTCCCGCTCTCGGCGACCCTGCCCCCATCGAGGACGAGGATGCGATCAACGTCCCTTACCAGCCTCAACTCGTGGGCGATGACGAAAGTGGTGCGGCCCTCGGTCAATGCCCGCCAGCTCTCTTCGACCGCGCCGGCCACCTCGGCGTCGAGGCCGGACTGGGGCTCGTCCAGGATCAGGATCGGGCTTTCCCGCAGCATCGCCCGCGCTATCGAGATGCGCTGTCTCTGGCCTCCACTCAAGCTCTCACCCCGCTCCGAGAGCAACTCTTCGTAGCCATCCGGTAAACCCTGGATGAAGCCGTCCGCGCCCGCAAGCTCCGCCGCGTGTTCGATCTCTTCGCGCAGCGCGCCGGGTCTCCCATAGGAGATGTTCTCGGCCACCGTCGCCCGGAACAGCATCGGCTCCTGCGGCACGAACGTCACCGAGTCCCGCAGCGATTTGAGAGTGAAGTCTTTTATGTTCTTGCCGTCCATCATCACGCGGCCCTCTCGCGGGTCGTAGAGGCGTGCGATGAGGCTGGTGATCGTGGTCTTCCCGGCGCCGCTGATGCCGACTAGGGCGACCCGGCTCCCTGACTCCACATCGAAGCCAACGTCCCGCAGCACGTCCCCGGCCTCGCTGCCGTACGCGAAGCTCACGTCGTCAAACGTCACCCTTCCAGCGAAACGGGGCGCGGGACGCGCGTCAGGAGACTCCTTCACAGAAGGTTCGGCGTTCAACAGTTCGATGATCCGCTCTCCCGACACGAGCGACTTACCGATCTGGTTCGCCTGCCGCGATAGCGCCCACAGGGGCGAGAGGAACAGACTCAGGTACGCCACGAACACCGTCAGGTCACCGACGGAGAGGGCGCCTGAGAGGACCTGACGCGCCCCGAAGTACGTGACGAGCGCGGTGCCGAGACCGCCGACCACGCCGAGGACGGTGCTGAACTTCGCTTCGATCAGGGACGAGTCAACGCTGGCGTTCAGGGACTCGCGGCTCTCGTGGCGGAAGCGGTTCATCTCGTCTTCCTCGCGGCCGAAGATCTTGACCGCCCGGATGCCGGTTATGGCCTCCTGCACCACGGATGCGATTGCGCCCTCGCGGGTGCGGACGACGCGCATACGTTCGATCAGGGACCGCCGGTAGCGCCGCACGGCAATGAACAGGAACGGGACGGTGAGCAACGCGAGCAGCGTGAGTTGCCAGTTCAGCCAGATCATCACTACTAGCATCCCGATCAGGATCAGGGTTGACGAAAACACCTCCACCACGGAGTCGACCAGCAGCGTCCTGACCTCCTTCACGTCGCTGGTGACGCGGGTTATGGTATCGCCGGTGCGCTTTCCGCCGTGGTAATCGAGGCCGAGGGCGTGAACTTTGGCGTAGAGTGCCTCGCGCATGTCGAAGACCGTCTGCTGCCCGAGTTTTTGGAGGAGGAAGCGTCGGTACGACGCGACGGTACGGGTGAGGGTGAAGATAAGTACGATCAAGAACGCTATCCCAGCGAGGAATAGAGCTTTGTCAGTCAGGAAACCGGGCACCCATCCAGGCAACCGTTTGTTGTTGCTCAATATGTAGTCGATGGTCAGGGCGAGCGGCCACGGCTGGGCCAGGCTCGTCACCGTCTCAACGAGCAGCACGGCGAGCGCCAGCACGAGTCCCCGCCAGCGCGGCGAGAGAAACGGTGTGAAGTTGGAGAGCGTCTCCCTGGTCTGCCGCAGCCCGGAGACGAATTCGGCGGATCGTTTATTCACCTTCATAGGATACCGCGCAACGCGGGTTTAGAATGTGTCAGCAATACCCCCAAAGCACTGGAGGACATCGTGGCGCGAAGAGTTCTGGCGGCCATGGAAGACCTGCTCTTCAAGAGCAAAGTATCCGAGACAGCATCCCAACTCGGCGTCGAAGCTAAGTTTCCCCGCAGCCCTGAGAAGCTGCTCGCGGTGCTCCGGGAATCCCCGCCAGACCTTCTCATCCTGGACCTCAACTCCTCCCGCTTCGAGCCGCTGGGCTTGCTACGCGAGATAGACGGAGAAAACGTCCCGACCGTCGGTTTCCTCTCGCACGTACAGAAGGATCTCGCGGTCGCGGCGAGGGAGGCCGGCTGCGACAAAATAATGGCCCGCAGCGCCTTCACCCGAGATCTGCCTGAGATCCTTTCAGGCGGCGCTCCAGCCGATACGAACGACGAGGCCGGGGTTGGCTGAGAACGGAAACTGGGAGAGGATCTCCTCCGAAAAACTTATGCAAACCCCGTACTTCGCCCTCCGCTCCGACGGGTACCGCCTCCCCGACGGTGCGATCAAAGACCCATATTACGTCCTCGAACGCCCGGACGCCGCGATCATCTTTCCGATCACGCCTGTAGGCGATGTGATCCTGGTTCGCCAGTACCGCCCGCCCCTGGGACAGATGGAGCTCGGCCTGCCAGCCGGGCTAGTCGAGCGGGGTGAAGATCCAGAAGCCGCCGCCAGACGCGAACTTCTCGAAGAGACGGGCTTCGGGGGCGGAGAATGGGAACCGTTGACCGCGCTGGCGTCATCGCCGAGCCTCAAGGACAACTGGGCTTATCTCTATCTGGCTAGAAACGTGGAGAAGACCGCCACGCCATCCCTCGACGAACACGAGCGGGTAGACGTGGTGACGGTTCCGGTCGGGGATGTTGCTGACATGATCTTCTCGGGCAAGATCGTCAGTTCCAGCGGTGTGGCGGCGGCCATGCTGGCGCTCTACCGACTCGGAGGAGACACGCCGTGAGCGAAGTCTGGCAGTTCGTGGCGGTCGCGGGCGTCGGGGTTATAGTGATTGTGCTTTGGATCTTCTTCATCTACCTGCCGCGCTGGACCAGCGAAGGTGGAAGCAAGCGTAGCGCGGCGGATACCAGGGAAGATAGTTCCGAGAGAGACGACCTCTCCTAGAACATCCCGTAAAGAAAGGAAGGTGCGATATGGCACTGGCGCTTGGCACTGGGCCGTTCGGCCCGCAGAGGAATGGTGAATTCAACTTCGACACGGGCGTTTTGCAGGCCCACACCCTGTACTTCGAGGATTCACCTAAAAGGGTGAGGTCCATCTTCGGCGGCGAAACCGTGGCGGACAGCCGGAGGGTGAAGATGCTGCACGAGACGGGACATCTGCCTGTCTACTACTTCCCGATGGAGGATATACGCCAGGATCTGCTGGAAGCAGGAGATCGCACCACGCACTGCCCATTCAAAGGCGACGCCTCCTACTACTCCGTGCGGGCTGGAGATCGGGTCGCGGAGAACGCCATCTGGTACTACCCTGAGCCGCTGGAATCCTTCTCGGCTCTGAAGGGCTACGCGGCGTTCTACTGGAGGAAGATGGACGCCTGGATGGAGGAGGACGAGAAGGTCATCGGGCATCCCCACGACCCGTACCATCGGGTGGACGTACTAGAATCCTCAAGGCAAATCAGGGTCACGCTGGACGGCGAGGAACTTGCGGCTTCCGATCGCCCGAAGATTCTGTTCGAGACCGCGCTGCCGACACGCTACTACCTCCCCACGGAGGATGTTCGTATGGATCTGCTGGTTCCCAGCGACACCGAGACCATCTGCCCATACAAGGGCATAGCATCGTACTACTCGACGCAGGGCGGTACCGCCGACGTGGCATGGTCCTACCCTGATCCCCTTCCAGAAGCCGAGAAGGTCAAGGATTACATCTGCTTGTACAGCGAGAAAGCTCGGATAGAGGTGGACGGCGAGAAGATAGATTGAGACGAAGGGCGGGGTTTCGGTGAACCCCTAAGTTTCGGGGAGGGTGATGATTCCCAGTTCCAGGCCCCTGACCACTGCCTGGGTACGGTCGGAGACGCCGAGCTTGGAGATGATGTGCTGGACGTGGTTCTTGGCGGTTCCCACGCTGACGACCAGCTTCCTGGAGACCTCCTGGTTCGAGAGCCCGTGGGCCAGCAGTTGAAGCACCTCGGTCTCGCGGGGCGTGAGCGTCTCCGAAGAGTCTGAGGTCTTCGGCCTCGCGCCCGACTTCACCGGCGCCGGAAGATCGGAGGCCAGCCTCCGGAGAAGCTGGGTGGAGAGCTTCTGATCCAACGCCGATTCGCCGTTCAGCACGCTCCGCACGGAGGCTACCAACTGGGTTCTTGGGGCGTCCTTAAGAACGTAGCCGGCGGCCCCCGCTTTCAGCGCTTCGAGCAGGTAGTCCTGGTTCTCGTGAACCGTCAGTATCAGCACACCAACCCTGGGCCACCGCTGTTTGATCTCGCGTGTCGCCGCAAGGCCATCCATCTCCGGCATTCGCACGTCCATCAACATGAGGTCAGGCCGCAAATTGCCACAGACCTCGACTGCCTCGCGTCCGTTCGAGGCTTCGCCCACGATCTGGATGCCTTCCACGTTAGAGAGCATAGCCTTCAGACCGGCCCTCACCAGGTCGTGATCGTCGGTAAGAACGATCCTTGCCGGGTTGGATCCGCTGGCCACTAGGTGTTGGTCGCCCATGGCATTTGTTACGCCGTCTGGCTTTGCATGGATCAAGAATTCCTTGCCATCTGTTGCAACCCCTTTGCTGGCTCTGGCAGCGGAACCCTGGCGATCACGGAACTTCCCGCACCTTCTTCACTCTGGATTTGCAGGATACCACCTACCAACTCGATACGCTCGCGCATGCTCGAAAGCCCGACCCGTTCGCCGAGTCCGCCGTCGAATGAGGTGGTCGCGTCGAAGCCCTTGCCATTGTCCCTGACTTGCAGCCGGATCGCATCTTCCAGCCGTTCCAGCTCGATGTCCACGGTTGTAGTCTGGGCGTGCTTTCGGACGTTAGTCAACGCCTCCTGTGTGATCCGGTAGAGGGCTGTCTCTATCTCCATGGGCAGGCGTTCTCCTTCGAGGTTGCTGCGGTACTTCATGTTCCAGCCCTCGCCTTGAAGGGCCTCCACCTGCAACCGGATGGCGGTAGCCAGCCCGAAGTCGTCAAGCGCCGTCGGGCGCAGGTTGGCGATCACACGCCTTGCCTCCTGCACGGTCTGCTGGATGAGCTCCAGGCTCCGCTCCAGCATCTCGCTGTCCCCGAAAGTTTCCGAAGGATGTTCAGCGGCGAATGCCTGAAGGTGCTGGTAGGCGGCGACCGCGACCTGCGTCAGGCCATCGTGTACCTCGTATGCTACGTGCCGCCGCTCTTCCTCCTGGGCGGTTATGAGACGGCCCACAAGATCCTTGAGTTGCCTCTCCCGCTCGGCCAACTCACCATAGAGCCTGGCGTTCTCCAGGGCGCTCGCCGCCTGGATGGAGAGGCTGCCAAGTATCTCCACGTTGTCCTGGTCCAGCAGCGTCCTCGGGCCATACGCCTCGAGCAGGCCCACGGTGCGGTCCCTGATCATGAGCGGCATGCACAACCCGGCCATGCGGCGGCGGTCGACGGAGTTTGGTGGCCTGAGCCGGAAATTCTGGGTTTCCCCGGTTTGCAGCACGGCCTCGCGCGCGGCCCCGGCCTCGTCTGATCCCCTGGCCCAGCGCCACAGGCTCTCCGGCCCGACCGTATGCCACACACGCAGGTCTTGATCTTCGTCCAGCAGGTTGATCACCGCCGCGTCGAGGTTGGAGACGCGCTGCATGATCCTCAAGAGCCGCGTCCCTATCTCCTCCAACTCCAGGGTGGACCCAAGAACCTGTCCGGCCTCGTAGAGCGCCAGCAGCGCGTCCACGCTGCGCCGAAGGGCGTCCCTTGCCTCCCTGCGGTCTGTCACGTCCCTGGAGTTGACAACTATCCCGACCATGCCAGGCTCGTCGAGCATGTTGTTGGCAACGGCTTCGAGGTAGCGCCAGGAGCCATCCGCGTGCCTGGACCGGAACTCCACGAGCGGCCTGATCCTGTCCTCGTTGGCGTCTTCGTGGATCACATCGGACACGCGCTCTACGTCTTCGGGATGTATGTAATCCAGGATGCTGGTGCCTATTCTTATCTCTGGCGTATAACCGAGGATTCGCTCCACGGTCGGGCTCTCGTAGCGTATGGTGCCGTCCGACTCGATGATCATAATGATGTCAGAGGCGTTCTGGACGAGCGAGCGGAACCTCGCCTCGCTCTCCCTGAGCGCTTCGGCGGCCTGCTTGCGGCCCGTGATGTCCTCGACCACGCACACGAAGTGCCCTGGCAGCCCAGACGGCTCGCGCACCACCGAGAGCGTCTGGTTCACCCAGATCTCGCGCCCGTCCTTGCGTATGTAGCGTTTTTCGGCTGAGTACGTGTGTAGCTCGTCCGAGAGCATCAGGGTGAACTGCTCGTAGTCGGCGTCCAGGTCGTCTGGATGCACCACCTCCTGGAAACCGAGCTGGAGAAGCTCTTCCTCTGTGTAGCCAAGGATCTCGCACAGCCTGTCGTTGGCCTTGAGCCAGCGGCTGAGCAGGCTGACGTGCGCCATACCGACCGCAGCCTGCTCGAAGGCTGCCCTGAAGCGCTCCTCGCTCTCCCTGAGCGCCTCCTCTCGCTGCCGACGTTCCGTGATGTCGTGGGCCACGCAGCAGAGCGCCGTGCGGCCGGCGTAGGAGACGACGCTCGCGCTGACCTCTACGTCCACCAGCGCCCCGTCCTTGCGCCGGTAGCGACGCTCACCTATGGCGTGGATGCCTTTTTCGAGCGTCTTACGTACGCGAAGGTCTATGCTCTCGCGGTCGTGGGCCACGAAATCCGTCAACCTCATGCGCGAGAGTTCCTCCATCTCGTAGCCGAGGAGCCTCCGAAATGCGACGTTGGACATGAGGACGCGCAGGTTCTCGGAGTCAACCAGGAAGATGCTCTCCACAGCCTGCTCCACTGTGTTCCGGTAGCGCTCCTCGCTCTTTCTCAGGGCGTCTTCGGCCCGCTCACGCTCTGTATCGTCCCGCCTGATGCCCCAGGCCTGGGCCATGAGGTCGTTCTCCACCCTGCCCGTCAGATTATCCAGAAAGCGCAGGGTCTCGCCCCTGCTATCTATGCCGACAGACCTGTATCCATCCAGCCTGTATCCGGTGCGGATGAAGGCCCGCAGATGCTCAACGTTCTCTGGCACGGAGCGGGGCAGCAACGTTTCCAGGGGCTGCCCGATCAGCTCGTCAGGGCGTTCGAGACCGTGCATCCTGGCCATCGCCCCGTTGCACTCGGCCACCTTGCCGTGACGGTAGAGGTGCTGGATCTGCTCGTCCCGCGGCAGCCCCGTTGGGAGCGGCTGATCCAACTCCAGACGCCAGATGCCCTCGGTACTCTGCTCCACGAAGCCCCGGTAGCGCTCCTCGCTTTGCCGCAGATCCGCCTCCACCCTTATGCGCTCGGTCACGTCGTTCTGCACGCCGACGTAGCGGGTGAGCCTCCCCTCTTCGTCGTAGACGGGCGAGATGGAGACCTCGTTCCAGAAGGGAGCGCCGTCTTTTTTGTAGTTCCTAAGAACCACCGTCAGGGACCTCCCTTCCCTGATGGCTTCGCGCAACTTCTCGACCGCAGGCTGATCGCTGTCATCGTCCTGCAAGAAGCGACAGTTGCGGCCGATGACCTCCCTTGCGGTGTAGCCGGTGATCCGCTCGAAGGCGGGGTTGACGTAGGTTATTGGGTTGTCCGGCCTGCCAGGGTCTGTGGCGATGATGCCGTTGGGGCTGGCGGCGATGGCCAGCTCCCGCACGCGCAACGCGTCCTCGACGCGCTTGTACTCCGTCGCGTCGCGCATCACCACGGAGAACCCCTTCTGGCCTCCCGCCACATCCGTAAGGGCTGCGATCGTCACGGCGGCCCAGAACCTGGAGCCGTCCTTGCTCACCCGCCAGCCTTCGCCTTCGTGGCGCACATCTTCCCTGGCGACGCGCAGGTTTTCGTCGGGAAGGCCGCGTTCCACGTCTTCGGCGTCGAAGAACGAAGAGAAGCTCTCCCCGATCATCTCTTCGCCATAACCCCCGACTCCCCCGGCATCCCAGGCGTTTATCATCCCGGCTGAATCCAGGGTGAAGATCGCGTAGTCTTCAGCCCCTTCCAGGGGCCGTGGCCCCGACTCCTCCCGCACTGGATTCTCGGACTTCACCTGTGCCCGCCTGCGGTCTTCGGAACGCAAAGTTACTACCAGAACGGTGATCAAAGCGCCGCAAGCAACTAGCATCCACGGGCCGGGGTCTCCAACCACGGCTGGAAGCAACAGACTTCCAGCCAGCACCGAAAGGGCGGTGGCAGTCAGGCCGGGACCAGCCCCGCCGAAGAGGGCGCTAGCCGTCACGGCAAGCGAGAACAGGACGAAAGGAACAATGGGATGCTGGAGCCGGATCACGAACTGCAGCAAAAGGGCGACAAGCAGCGCAATCCCAACGGTGGCAACCACGGCGCCATAGCGCGCAGCCAGGGAATGCCTCCCCGCTAACATTCCTGACAACCCGGGGACATATTCGAACTCCCTCGCCGCCGTCTCGCCCCAACAAACAGGGCTGCAGAAGTCACACCACACCCATCGTAGAACGATATTAGATTACACAACATCGGGCACACCGTGAACACGCTACCATTTCCGGCTGCTTTATGGATTGATCCCCAGGCTAACCAGCTTCACAAGGGGAGATGGC
>JAABUR0100003816.1_pt1 | contig 20765 bp, 18 predicted proteins | sample 5560091 | NCBI WGS metagenome assembly JAABUR01 (sample SAMN10711879, study PRJNA513375) | rock metagenome | isolation source: Antarctica rocks | place: Antarctica: Victoria Land, University Valley sud
TCGGAGCGGTTGCCGAGGCGGCCCTCGAACCAGGCCGCCGCGTGCCGGGCCCGTTCGCGCACGTCGCCGAGGTCGTCGCCGTACGCCGTCACGTGACCGACCTTGCGACCGGGCCGGACCTGCTTGCCGTAGAGGTGCACCCGCAGCCGGGGGTCGCGAGCCTGGACGTGCGGGTAGCCGTCGTAGAGCGTCGGCACCGTCCCACCCAAGATGTTGACCATGACTGACCACGGTGCCCGCGCGGTCGGGTCGCCCAGCGGCAGGTCGAGGACGGCGCGAAGATGGTTCTCGAACTGGCTCGTGACGGCGCCGTCGATCGACCAGTGCCCGGTGTTGTGCGGCCGCATCGCCAGCTCATTGACGAGGATGCGGCCGTCGGTGGTCTCGAAGAGCTCCACCGCCAGGACCCCCGTGACGTCGAGCTCGGCAGCGAGCCGCATCGCGACGCGCTGCGCCTGCAGGGCGAGGGCCGGATCGAGGTCGGGCGCGGGAGCCGTCACCTCGACGCAGACTCCGTGTCGCTGGGTGCTCTCGACGACGGGGTACGCCGCCTGCTGGCCGCTCGGCGAGCGCACGGCGAGCGCCGACAGCTCACGCCGGAAGTCGACCTTCTCCTCGGCCAGTAACGCGACGCCTGCTGGTGCGGTCGATAGGACGCGCTGCACCTCGGCCTCATCGTCGACCACCCACACCCCCTTGCCGTCGTAGCCGCCCCGGGTCGTCTTGAGGACGATCGGGAAGCCGCCGACCGCTCCCGCGAACTCCCGGACTGCGGCCGTGCTGTCGACGACGGCATGCCGCGGGCACGGGATGTCGAGGGCCGAAAGCCGACTCCGCATGACGGCCTTGTCCTGGGCGTGCATCAGCGCCGCCGGCCCCGGACGCGGCAGGTGCCCGTCAGCCGACAGCCGCTCCAGGTGCGCCGTCGGTACGTGCTCGTGGTCGAAGGTGACCACGGCACACCCCGCGGCCCAGGCTGCAAGCGTGTCGAGGTCGGTGTAGTCCCCCACGGTGGTGTCGGGGATGACCTGGGCCGCCGATGAGTCCGCCGTCTCGGCGAGCAGCCGAAGCTGGACGCCGAGCCCGATCGCCGCCTGCTGCATCATCCGGGCCAGCTGTCCTGCACCGACGACGCCCACTACCGGGGTCTCCACGGCGCACACACTACGACGCGCCCGGAGCGGTCCGGGCGTCCGGCTGCGTACGTCCGTCTCGGTCCGACCGTTTCGATGTGGTTTCCCTTTGTGAACAAGGGAAATCGACGCAGTGTTTTGTCGGTGGTCGGGTCTAGCGTTGGTGCCATGTTCGACACCGACCTGACCGCTCTCGACGCGGATATGACGCTGTCCGAGCTCGCCGCAGCTCGCGCACTGGCCGAGCGGGCCGAGGTCCGGGTAATGGAGGCGGCCACGCACTGGGCTGACCTGCACGGCGTCGTCGACACCACCGTCCAGGACAGGGTCGCGTTGCCTGGCACGGAGCGACTGGTCCTCCTCGGCGGTGAGGGGACGCCCGAAGTGTCGGAGTTCGCGACGACAGAGCTCGGTGCAGTGCTGGCGTTGTCGGCTGCGTCGGCCGACCGGCTGGTCGCAGCTGCGCTGGACCTCCGGCATCGGCTGCCACGGCTCTGGAGCCGGGTGCTGGCCGGTGAGGTGAAGCCATGGATGGCGCGGCGAGTCGCCGAGGTGTGCCGCGACCAGCCGGCTTCGGTGGCGGCGGCGGTCGACCGCAAGACCGCTCCGTGGGCAGACCGGGTCTCGATGGGCCGGCTCGAGGCGATCGTGACGGCGGCCGTCCTCGCCGCCGACCCAGCCGCCGCTGCCGAGCGCGCCCGCCGCGCCGCAGCCGAGACCGGCGTGTGGCTCCAGCCCTCCACCGACGCAGGCATCAAACACATCAGCATCCTCGCTGAGGCACCGGACGCGATCTGGTTCGACGCGTCCCTCGACCGGGTGGCCGACAGCCTCGGCAGGTTCGGCGACGCACGATCCAAGGACGCTCGCCGGGCGGCCGCCATCGGCGTCCTGGCCCGACCACAGCTTGCCCTCGACTTGTTCGACCAGACCGCCGCCGCTGTGGCGGGCGAACCAGACGACTGGTCAGGCGATGCGGAGAGCAGTCCCGCGCCTTATCCGAGCCGTCGCCCTGGCGGGCTGGACTCTCGGCCACCAGTCACGCTGTACGTTCACCTCACCGACGACACCCTGCGCACCGGCACCGGCGTCGCCCGGCTCGAAGGCGTCGGGCCGGTGCTCGTCGACCAGATCCGCCGCTGGCTCGGCCACACCAATGTCACAGTCAGGCCAGTGCTCGACCTGGCCGGCCAGACCCCGGTCGACGCCTACGAGATCCCCGACCGGCTGCGCGACGCCATTCACCTGCGGTCCCCGGTCGACGTCTTCCCCTACGCCACCAACGCCAGCAGACGCCGAGACCTCGACCACACCATCGCCTACGTGGCGCCCGACGACGGTGGACCACCCGGTCAGACCCGCGCCGACAACCTCGGCCCGATGACTCGACGACATCACCGAGCCAAGACACACGGGCGATGGAGAGTCAGCCAGCCGTTCGACGGCGTCTTCGTCTGGCGCTCACCCCACGGCCGCCACTTCCTCGTCGACCACACCGGCACCCAACCGTCCACCCTTGCCAGCTGACCATCGGCACGCAGATGTGCCGTCAGGCTCGGCGAACGGCCCCGTTACCACCGTGAGGCGCTGAAGGGCCGCTCCCACGCGAACGTCCTGCCGCGGACTGAGCCGGTGCTCGCCTGCAGCGTGCGGGCATGTCGATCAACCGATTGCTGATCAGCGCCGTGGTGGTCGAGAACCGACCTCCCGTCACGTCGCCGCCCACTACGGCGTTTCCCGCTCCTGGCTCTACACCCAGCTCGCCCGTACCGGGTCGAGGGCGACACCGGCTTCGAAGCAGCCTCCCGGTGGCCCAGGACCAACCCGAACGCCACTCCCACCGAGACCGTGGAGCTCATCGTCGAGCTCCGCGAGAAGCTGACCACGACCCGCCCGGATGCCGGTCCCGAGACCATCGGTTGGCACCTGGAACACCACCACGGCGTCACGGTGTCCCGGTCGACGATCGCCCGCCGGCTCGCAGCCGCTGGACTGGTCACCCCGGAGCCGAAGAAGAGACCGAAGTCGTCCTACATCCGCTTCGCACTTCATTGCGGTATGAGCGGTCGGTTCGCCGCACGCGGGGTCAGGGCTGACGACGCATCTCGTCGGCACCAATGCGGAGGTCCCGGAAGTCGATCACGGCAAGATGGGTGGCAGAGACGAAGCGCCCAAGGTCGCCGTTGGCCACCACCCAGATGTCCTCGATGATCTGGTCCGAAGGAAAGGGCTCGTCGTAGCAGTCATGCCAGGCGAGGTCGAGCAGTGCGAGCACATCGAGGGCCGCCTCCGCCTGTCTCCCGAAGACCTCAGTGGCTCGCTGGGTCCTAGCTCTCCTTCGGTCCGCGCTGCTCGTCACCATGCGCGGAGTCTGTCATCCGCGCTACCGCACATCGGCAGATCCGGTAATCATCACCCTGGCGTCGATGACCGGTGTCGCCTGATGCAAGAGTTGTCTGCAAGGACGACGCTCGGAGAGGTCCATGCAGGCGGCACCTCGGTTCCGGCCCACCGTTGAGAGACCACGTCGGTCGTAAGGCGCGAGAAGCGTCCCCCGTTCGGCGTTCGGCTCAGTGCCTACCTGGAGAAGCATCACGACCCGAGTGGGACGACGTACTGGGCGCAGGTGTGGACCGATCCGGTCTCGGGTCGCCGCGACGGGGCCAAGCGTTCCCACCTCACCCTCGAGCAGGCCCAGCATCGGCTCGAAAGGATGCAGAGGACCGCGCGAACCGGCATCGACCTAGGCCAGACCCTGGCCGACTTCGTCGAGCACATCGGTGACCGCTGGACGCGCGCTATCGACCCCACCTCGACCTACGACCCGTACGCTGCCGGCCTCAAGGCGCGGATAGGGTGCACCGTGGCGGCCGCAGCGACGAGCAGCAGCCACGCATGGTTGTCCGCCAACCACAGGCGCTGCCACAGTCCCGGCTGGCTGCCGTTGGTCTGCGCGAGTAGGACCACCGACCCCACCGCCGCAGCCAGGCTGACCAGCCCCAACCATCGCGGCCAGGGCGACGGGCCGCGCAAGGCGCCCACCGCCAACGTCAGCATGGCCGCGAGCGCGAAGACCTCGTAGGCACCGACGCCAGCGCGGTGGACCGCGTCGACCCAGTCGCCGACGGGTGTGCAGTCTGCGGGTCCACCAGGGCACGACTGGCGGAACGCCGCCACCGACGTACCGGCCAGCCAGGCTGCGAAGAGCGACCAGGCGCCAAGCCTCGAACGCCATCCGACCAGCACAGCGCGTCCGGCTGCCAGATGCGCGACGGCGCTGGCGAGCAGCGCGCAGATGCCGATGCCGGCCACGGGCGATCCACGAGCTGCCAGACTAGAGATGAAGTCCTCGCGCGCGGAGTACCCGTCGGCTATGGCTCCAGCCCAGAAGACCCCCGCCCAGAACAAGAGCACGGCAACCAACGACACAGCCGCCGCTCCGGGTCGGCGCGCCGAGCCGGCACGTCCGGAGGGCATCAGGTACGCCGCACCGCGAACGGCTGGACGGGACCGAACCCACGGATGGGCCGCTCGGACAACGACCGCGCCACGTAGCCGTCCAGCATGTCGACTGCCTGCGCCGTCACCTGGTCGGCGATCACCCGGTTGCGACGGGCCACGGCGGTGAGCCGGCTCGCCAGGTTGACGGGTGATCCGAAGACGTCGCCGAGGCGCATCACGACCGGCCCGGTGGCCAGCCCGACGTGCACATCGGGCAGCCGCTCATCACCGCCGATCAGCTCGACGATCGCGGAGGCGATGTCGACGCCGGTGGCCGGTCCGTCGGCGATGAAGAGCACGGAGTCGCCCAGCGTCTTGATCACCCGCCCGCCGTGACCGGTGACGAGGTCGGCGCACAGGGACTCGAACCCCTCGACCATCTCGGCGAGGCGTTCCTGGCCGACGTCGGTCGCCAGCTGGGTGAACCTCACCAGGTCGGCGAACCCGACGGTCACCGTGACGGTGTGCAGGTCGGAGTCGTTGGCGCCGAGCGCCTCCACCCGACCGACCGAGGCCGCCAGGTGGCGGCGCCAGGCGTATGTCATCAGCTCCTCGAACGACGGCTCGACGTTGCGGATCACGTCGAGCCCGGTGCTGAGGCGCGAGCCCGTGCCGAGGCCGTCGTCCTCGAGTTGCTGGACGTAGTCGCTGAGCGTCGCGACCTGCCAGTCCGCCAGCCGGGCCATCGTGCGGCCGACCGCACGGGTCAGCTTGACCGCGACCTCGAAGTCGAGCGCCCCGGACTCGACCAGGGAGAGCAACAGCGCCATTGCCTCGCGGTCTGCGCTGGTGAACGCTGCCGTCTCACCCGCGTCAGGGAAGCCGAGCGCCCGCCAGAGCACCCGGGCCCGCTCAATCGAGGCGTCGTCATCGGCGACGATGTCGGCAGACGTCAGGTGCGGCTGCTCACCGAGAATCTCTCGCTCGAGGTCCTCACGTGTCGGCGGCTGCACGGACGCGCTGCCCTCGCTGCCCACGCCGACGACCTCAGCACCCGGCGACGGCGAGTCGGTCACCGTCGCCTGGGCTCACCCGGCTGGCGCGGAGTGCCGTCGTCGTCGGCACCGTCATCGTTGCCGAAGAGCAGGTCGGTGATGACGAGCTGGAGCTGCTCGACCTTGGGGACGTCGGGGAGCACCGACCTGCCTTCCTCGCTGGCGTCGGAGATCACCAGCGTGCCGCAGCCGAGCAGGCGATCGAGCAGGTCACGCTCGTACTTGACGTCGTTGATGCGGTGCAGCGGGATATCGCGCCCGGTGCGGGTGATGATGCCCGAGCGATTGATGAGCCGACGGTTGGTGACTGTGTAGGACGCCGTGATCCAGCGCAGGAAGGGCCGCACCGTGAACCAGACGATGACGGCCAGCGCGATGATGATGACCGCCCACATCAGCGCGTCGTGGGAGGACCCGTCCGGCAGGATCGCGAGCAGGAAGCCGGACACCCCGCACGTGACCAGCAAGACGATGACGGGGAAGACGAGCGCCTTCCAGTGGGTGCGGGTGCTCACGATGACGTGCTCGCCCTCGCCGAGCAGTTTCTGCGAGATCCCCATCAGGCCTCCAGCCACGAGAACTTGTTCCTGCTGTCCATCGTTTCACGTTGCCCGGCGCAGGTGGACCACATCGCCCGCACCGAACGCCTGCAGTCCTTGCGCCGTCCGCACCAGCAGCCGTCCGAGCGGGTCCACTGCGACCGCGTCCCCGGTCGCCACCTGGCCGCCGACGAGCTCGACCCGCACCCGCCGCCCGATCGTTGCGCAGGCGTCGACGTACGCAGCCTGCAGACCCTGCGCCGGATCACCACCGGCACGCAGCCAGCCACCGTAGACCCGCTCGAAGTTGCGCAGCAGCGCCCGGGCGAGCTGCGACCGGTCAGTCATGGTCGCCTGCTCGAGCACCAACGAGGTTGCCGTGGGGACGGGCAGCTCGTGCTCGTGCAGCGAGACGTTCAGCCCGATGCCGATGACGGCCGCCGGCGCCCGGCCGGCCCCCTCGACGCGTTCGACGAGGATGCCGGCGACCTTGCGGTCGTCGACGATGACGTCGTTCGGCCACTTCACCGCCGCCTCGACACCGGCCTGGTCGCGCAGGCTGGCAGCGACCACCAGCCCCACCATCAGCGGCAACCACGGCCACCGGCCCGGTTCCACGGCGGTCGGCCGGACCAGCACCGAAAGCGTCAGCCCCGAGCGGGCCGGGGTCGTCCAGGTGCGGTCGAGCCGGCCACGACCGGCGGTCTGGTGCTCGGCGACCAGGACGACGCCGTCGGCGTCGCTGTTGCGCGCCCGGTGACCGAGCTCGGCGTTGGTGGAGGGAGACTGATCCACGACTTCGACCTCGGTCCACAACGCATCCGGGGTCACCAGTGCACGGCGCAGAGCGTCGGCGTGGAGGGGCGGGCGAGCGAGGTCGCCGTACATCGAGGGCATCGCCCGGCTCACGTTACGCTGCGACCTGTGAGCGAGATCGACATCCACACGACGGCCGGAAAGATCGCTGACCTGGAGCAGCGCTTCGACGAGGCCGTCCACGCGGGCTCTGCCCGGGCGATCGAGAAGCAGCACGCAAAGGGCAAGCTCACCGCACGCGAACGGGTCGACCGGTTGCTCGACGACGGCTCGTTCGTCGAGCTGGACGAGCTCGCGCGCCACCGCTCCACCAACTTCGGGATGGAGCAGAACCGGCCGTACGGCGACGGCGTCGTCACCGGCTACGGCACCATCGACGGGCGGCAGGTGTGCGTCTTCGCCCAGGACTTCACCGTCTTCGGCGGCAGCCTGGGGCAGGTGTACGGCGAGAAGATCTGCAAGGTGATGGACCTCGCGATGAAGACCGGCTGCCCGGTCATCGGCATCAACGAGGGTGCCGGCGCCCGCATCCAGGAGGGCGTCGTCTCCCTCGGCCTGTACGGCGAGATCTTCCGCCGCAACGTGCACGCGTCCGGTGTGATCCCCCAGATCTCGCTGATCATGGGGGCCTGCGCCGGCGGCCACGTCTACTCGCCGGCCGTCACCGACTTCACCGTGATGGTCGATGGCACCTCCCACATGTTCATCACCGGGCCCGACGTCATCAAGACGGTCACCGGCGAGGACGTCAGCATGGAGGACCTCGGCGGGGCGCGCACCCACAACACCAAGAGCGGCAACGCGCACTACATGGCGTCGGACGAGGACGACGCCCTCGACTACGTCAAGGCGCTGCTGTCCTACCTGCCCCAGAACAATCTGGAGGACCCGCCGGCGTACGCTGCCGCCGCCTCCACCGACGCCGACCTCCTCCCGAACGACTCCGACCGCGCCCTCGACGCGCTCATCCCCGACTCGCCGAACCAGCCGTACGACATGCACACGGTGGTCGAGGCAGTGCTCGACGACGCCGAGTTCCTCGAGGTGCAGTCAATGTTCGCGCCGAACATCCTGGTCGGCTACGGCCGGGTCGAGGGCCACTCCGTCGGCGTCGTGGCCAACCAGCCGCTGCAGTTCGCCGGCACCCTCGACATCGACGCGTCGGAGAAGGCGGCCCGCTTCGTGCGCACCTGCGACGCCTTCAACATCCCGGTGCTCACGTTCGTCGACGTCCCCGGCTTCCTGCCCGGCACCGACCAGGAGTGGAACGGCATCATCCGTCGCGGCGCCAAGCTCATCTACGCCTACGCCGAGGCGACCGTGCCGCTCGTCACCGTCATCACCCGCAAGGCGTACGGCGGCGCCTACGACGTGATGGGGTCGAAGCACCTGGGCGCCGACATGAACGTGGCCTGGCCGAGCGCGCAGATCGCGGTGATGGGCGCCCGGGGTGCGGTCAACATCTTGTACCGCAGCGAGCTGAAGGAGGCCGACGACCCGGAGGCGCTGCGGGCTCAGCTCATCCAGGAGTACGAGGACACCCTCGCGAACCCCTACCAGGCCGCCGAGCGTGGGTACGTCGACGCCGTCGTCCAGCCGCACGAGACCCGGGCCGAGGTCGTCCGGTCGCTGCGGCTGCTGCGGACCAAGCACGAGACGCTGCCGGCCAAGAAGCACGGGAACATCCCGCTGTGAGCGACGCCGAGCCCACTTTTGCCGCCGAGCCTGCGGAGCCGCTGTTGCGCGTCGTCAGGGGCGATCCGACCGATGAGCAGCTGGCGGCGCTGGTGGCGGTGGTCGCGGCCCGCCGCGCTGCGGCCGGCGACGCCGCGGCCGCACCGACGCCTGCCCGCTGTACCGGCTGGTCTGCGCGTGAACGCACGCTGCGCGGCGTCCACCGCCCCGGCCCCGGCCAGTGGCGGGCCGCCGCACGCACCCGGTGACCCGCCGGTCGTTGGTGCTCGCCTCCGCGAGCCCGGCGCGCCTCCAGACGTTGCGTCACGCCGGAGTCCATCCGAGCGTGATCGTGTCGGGGGTCGACGAGTCGGCGTATGCCTCATTGGCGCCTGCGGACCAGGCACTCGCGCTGGCCACAGCCAAGACGCAGGCCGTGGCAGCGCTTCCCGAGACGGCCGACGCCCTGGTGGTCGGGTGCGACTCGCTGCTCGACCTCGACGGGCGCGCGTTCGGCAAGCCCGCCGACGCGGCCGAGGCGACCGAGCGTTGGCGCTCGATGCGCGGGCGCTCGGGCGTGCTCGTCACCGGGCACTGCCTGGTCGACAACCGGCACGGCACCGGTCGGGACGCGGTCGCCCGTACCACCGTGCACTTCGCCGACATCAGCGACGACGAGATCTCGGCGTACGTCGGCACGGGCGAGCCGCTGCACGTCGCGGGAGCGTTCACGCTGGACGGCCTGGGTGGCGCGTTCGTGACGGGCATCGAGGGCGACCCCCACAACGTCGTCGGCATCAGCCTCCCGCTCCTGCGCGGGATGCTCGCCGACCTCGGCGTACCGTGGCCCTCCCTCTGGACCAACTTGTCAGGGTGACGCACGCGTAAAGGTGTCCAATGCGCGCTGACACGTCGGTCTACTCGACGGGCAGACCGAGGCCGCGGGCGATCAGCATCCGCTGCACCTCCGAGGTGCCCTCGCCGATCTCGAGCACCTTGGCGTCACGGTAGAAGCGGGCGACCGGGTACTCCTCCATGAAGCCGTAGCCGCCGAACACCTGGGTGGCGACCCGTGTCGCGGTGACCGCCGACTCGGTGGCGTAGAGCTTCGCGATCGCCGCCGCCTCCTTGAACTCCGCACTCGGCGCACCGCGGTCCTTCAGGGCCGCGGCCTTGTAGGTGAGCTGCCGCGACGCCTCCGCCATCACCTTGAGGTCGGCGATCTGGAACGCCACCCCCTGCTTGCTCCCGATCGGTACGCCGAAGGTCGTGCGCTCGCCGGCGTACTGCAGCGACAGCTCGAGGCACGCCTGTACGCAGCCGACCGCAAGCGCCGCGATCGCCACCCGGCCGTCGTCGAGGATGGCAAGGAACTGCGCCAGCCCCCGACCGCGCTCGCCCAGCAGGTTCGCCTCCGGCACCCGCACGTCGTCGAAGCTCAGCGGGTGGGTGTCGCTGGCGTGCCAGCCGAGCTTGTCGTAGGCCTTCTCGGCGGTGAAGCCTGGCGTGTCGGTCGGCACGATGATGGTCGACACCTCGGCACGACCGTCGTCACGCGTGCCGGTGCGGGCGGTGACGGTGTTGAGCGACGTGATCGACGAGCCGGAGTTCGTGATGAACTGCTTGCTGCCGTTGACCACCCACTCGCCGTCGACGAGATCGGCTTTGGTCCTCGACGCACCGGCGTCGGACCCAGATCCCGCCTCGGTCAGCCCGAAGCCCGCCAGCGCCGTGCCGGCCACTAGGTCCGGCAGCCAGGTCTGCTTCTGCTCGTCGGTGCCGAACGTCGCAACCGGGTTGATGCCGAGACCGACCGCAGCCTCCAAGGTGATGCCCATCGACTGGTCAACGCGGCCGATCTCCTCGATGGCCACGCACAGGCTGGTGAAGTCACCGTCATCGCCTGCACCTCCGTACTCCTCGGGCGCGGTCAGTCCGAACAGCCCCAGCTTGCCCATGTGCTGCACTACGTCTACCGGAAAGTGGTGCTCGCGGTCCCAGCGCGCCGCGTGAGGGGCGATCTCGGCCTCGGCGAACTCACGCACGACGGAGCGGAAGTCCTCGTGCTCGCGGGCAAGCTCGAAACTCATCGGTATCCTGCTCCCTCGTCAACTGTGGTCACGTGACGTAAGCGTAGACACCCCTCCCGAGCGTCACATTGCCGAGGCGAGGCCACTTCTCTAGCGTGAGGGGATGGATGCAGCCTCGGGGGACGTCGGACCGCGCATCACGTTCCTCGTCTCCTCGCCGGACGCCACGGGCGGCATCGCCCGCTCGGTCAGCAATCTCGCGAACCACCTGGTCGAGACGCATCCGGTTCAGATCCTCGGCTTACGCCGGCGGGACGAGCCGGGGTACGCCTTCGACCCCCGTATCGGCGTCCAGTGCGTGACCGACGACAGCGGCATGCTGGCCTCGAAGCTGGACCGGATGCCCAGCCGGCTCGGCAACACCGCACGCCGACAGGGGCACTCGGCCCTGACCGACCGGCTGCTACCTCGCACCCTGCGGCGGCTGGAACCAGGGGTACTCGTCTCCACCCGGCCGCTGCTGCAGGTGGCCGCTGCCCAGTACGCGCCCGAACACACGGCGGTGGTAGGCCAGGACCACTTCAACTTCCAGTTTCGGCACAGCGGTGAGACGTTCCAGCACGTCGCGCAGGCGATGGACAACACAGCCGCGCTCGTCGTGCTTACGGAGGCCGATGCCGCCGACTACCGTCAGGCGCTGCCGGCAGCCGCCGACAAGATCACCGTGATACGCAACGCCGCACCCTGGCCGCGACGTGAGGCCGCGACATCACCTCAGCCCGTCGTCCTCGCCGCCGGCAGCCTGGTGGGCCGCAAGGGCTTCGACCGGCTGATCGAGGCGTTCGCCCCGATCGCCCAGACGCACCCGGTGTGGCGGCTGCGGATCTTGGGTGAGGGACCGGACAAGGTCGCCCTGCGCAGGCTCGCCGCCGACCTCGGGGTGCGGGGGTCCGTCAGCATCGAGGGGCGGTCGACACAGATGCAGACGGCGTTTGCCGAGGCGTCCGTGTTCGCCCTGACCTCCCGGCTCGAGGGGTTGCCGATGGTCGTCATCGAGGCGCTGACGTGTGGTGTGCCCGTGGTCAGCTTCGACTGCCCCCGAGGCCCCCGGGAGCTGGTGGTCGACGGCGTCAACGGCAGGCTGGTCCCCGACGGTGACATCGCGGGGCTGACGTCGGCCCTGCTCGCCCTTATCGACGACCCAGCGGAGCGCGGCCGGATGGCGGCGGGCGCGGTGAACTCAGCCGGGCAGTACCAGCCCGCCAGCGTGGTCACCCAGTGGACGCAGCTGTTCGAGCGCGTGTACGCGGCCGCAGCAGCCTGACTACCTCAAGCTGCGCAGATCACCAGTGAGGAAGCCGGTCGATGACGCCGAGGTCTGGTCGGTCGTCTGCACGTTCGTCGCCACGGCACACCGAGGCGAGGGGCTTCAGCACAAGCTGCTGGCCGCGGCCCTCGACTTCGCCCGTGACAAAGGTGTACGCCTGCTCGAGGCATACCCAATCGACAAGCTCGAACGCAGCCATGACGACTTCATGTTCTTCGGGTCCCGCAGCCTCTATGAGCAGGCCGGCTTGCGCGAGGTGGCCCGCAGATCGCCGACCCGGGTCGTGATGCGGCGCCGGCTGCGGCCCCGTCGCTGACACTAGACACGACACTAGACTCACGAGTCGTAGCCGTGCCGAACCCGAGGAGCAGAGTGCCGTGCCGCAGCTGAGCAAGGTCCTGGTCGCCAACCGCGGCGAGATCGCGGTCCGCGTCATCCGCGCCTGCAAGGACGCCGGCATCGGCAGCGTGGCCACCTATGCCGACCCCGACCGCGATGCGCTGTTCGTGCGGCTGGCCGACGAGGCGTACGCGTTGGGCGGCGCCTCACCGGCCGACACTTATCTGTCGATCGAGAAGCTTGTCGGCATCGCGAAGGAGTCCGGCGCCGACGCCGTGCATCCCGGCTACGGCTTCCTCGCCGAGAACTCGGCGTTCGCCCAGGCGGTCATCGACGCCGGCCTGGTCTGGATCGGACCACCACCGGCAGCGATCGACTCACTCGGCGACAAGGTCCAGGCGCGACACATCGCGCAGAAGGTCGGTGCTCCGTTGGTCGCCGGGACCGCCGACCCGGTCGAGGACGCCGACGAGGTGGTTGCGTTCGCGCGCGAGCACGGGCTGCCGATCGCGATCAAGGCGGCGTTCGGCGGAGGCGGTCGCGGGCTCAAGGTCGCGCACACCGAAGCCGAGGTGCCCGAGCTGTACGCGTCCGCCGTCCGCGAGGCGGTCAGCGGCTTCGGCCGCGGGGAGTGCTTCGTCGAGCGCTACCTCGACAAGCCCCGCCACGTCGAGACCCAGTGCCTCGCCGACCAGCACGGCAACGTCGTCGTCGTGTCGACCCGGGACTGCTCCTTGCAGCGACGGCACCAGAAGCTGGTCGAGGAAGCGCCCGCGCCGTTCCTGACCGAGGACCAGCACCGGACGCTGTACGTGTCGTCGAAGGCCATCCTCGCCGAGGCGGGGTACGTCGGCGCCGGAACCTGCGAGTTCCTGGTCGGCCAGGACGGCACGATCTCGTTCCTCGAGGTCAACACCCGGCTGCAGGTCGAGCACCCCGTCAGCGAGGAGGTGACGGGTCTCGACCTGGTGCGCGAGATGTTCCGGATCGCCGCCGGTGAGGAGCTCGGATACGACGACCCTGTGGTCGACGGCCACTCGATCGAGTTCCGGATCAACGCCGAGGACGCCGGGAGCAACTTCATGCCGGCACCCGGCACGCTGACCCGCTGGCACGCCCCCTCCGGTCCCGGCGTACGCGTGGACGGTGGCTACGACCAGGGCGAGACGGTGCCGGGGGCGTTCGACTCTCTCGTCGCCAAGCTCATCGTCACCGGGCGCGACCGCACCCAGGCACTGGAGCGGTCCCGCCGCGCACTCGACGAGTTCGTGGTCGACGGCATGCCGACGGTGATCCCCTTCCACCGGCGGGTGGTCGACGACGAGGCGTTCATCGGCGACGGCGAGACGTTCGGCGTCTACACCAGCTGGATCGAGACCGAGTTCGACAACACGATCGAGCCGTACGCCGGCGGCGGTGACACCGCAGACCCGGTCGAGCGGGAGACCGTCACCGTTGAAGTGGGCGGCCGCCGACTCGAGGTCTCGCTGCCCGCAGGCCTGGCTGCTGCGGGTGCCGGCGCCGCCACCCGCCCGCCCACCCGCACCCAGGGGAAGAAGGCCGGCGCCGCCGTGAGCGGCGACGCCCTGACCGCGCCGATGCAGGGGACGATCGTCAAGGTCGCCGTCGAGGAAGGTCAGCAGGTTGCTGAAGGGGAGCTGGTCGTCGTGGTGGAGGCGATGAAGATGGAGCAACCGCTCAACGCCCACAAGGCAGGCACGGTCCACAACCTCGCTGCGGAGGTCGGCAGCACCGTCGCCAGCGGCGCGGTCGTCTGCGACATCGCCGACTGAGGCGGTGCGGGCTAGTACCGCTAGCCGGTGCGCCTCACCGTGAACGTGTTGCCCGCCCGATGCCAGGTGATCGTGCCGTGCTGGAACTTGCAGCGCTGGCCGCCGTCGACGGCGAACACGTCCGTGGTCGGATAACCGAGCGTGCCGGCGGCATAGTCCGCCTTCCCCCAGCGGCTCAACACCGGTCCGAAGACGACGTGCGCACCGGGACCTGACTTGGCGTAGATGCGTCCGCCCTGAAACTTCGTCTTGGCGCCGCCGTCTGGCGCGGCCCGAACGCCGGTCACCGGCCAGCCCAGCGACGAGCCTGGGCCGCCCCACTGGCGATACACCTGCAGCAGCCGTCCGCGCACCTCACGAGCGCCGGTCTGCGCGGTCCAGAAGGCGCGGCCGCCGGTGAACTCCTGCACCGCCCCTGACTCGACGCTGTACTCACCCGAGGTCGGGCTGCCCAGCAACGACTTCGCGCCGCCAAGGTCTTTCCATCGCGCGATGATCGGGGTCGGGTCGATCGTGAACCAGCTGGAGCGCAGACCGTACTGCCAGCGGAAGTCGTCCCCGGTCAGGTACGCCGTCCCCCGGCTGCCCTGGAGCTTGATCTGCAGCGCCCGGCCCCGCCAGACACCGTGGCCGTCACGCTTCGTGACGTGCAGGGCCACCAGCCTGCCGATCTCGGGGTGCGCGCGCTCGAGCGACGACGTGCTGACCTTGGTCAACCAGCTGTGGACGGGGTTGCCGGAGAAGCCGTCGTAGGGGTCGCGCTTGGCGGGTAGGTAGGACACGCCTCCCGACGACGTCCAGCCGCCCGACGAGGAGGAGAACTGCGTGAAGGCAGGTTTGCCACCCGAGGTCAATATCTTGCGGGCGGTCGCCTGGACGGCGGTGTTGCTGCTCGACTGCTCTGAGGCCACCCCGCCGTAGACCTGGCACGACGCCGTGTCACAGATCTGGTAGTAACGGTCTGGGTTCTGCGCGCGCTGCCAGGCGGCGTAGGTCCGTGCGGCCACCGCCTGCGCCCGCAGCGCCTGCTGCGGCCAAGACGCGGACATCTCGTACGGCACCACGCCCTGCACGTACGCGTCCATCGGCAGCACGTTGACGGTGTCGCGCACCGTGGCCCCCGGGTAGGGGCGGACGCTGCGCAAGATGCCTCGGTAGCGCTTCGGTGTCACGTCCGAGCCGCCGGGAACCATCACGGTCAGCGGCCGGCGGGCCTGGAACTGGCCGTCGCTCTTCAAGGTCACCTTGTCGCCCGGCAGGTTCCAGCGGTGCCAGCCCCGGCCGTCGTGGAACTGCACGGCGGTACTGCCGTCCGGTGCCGGCGTCAGGCGCCACCTGTCGCTGCCGAGGTCGCGCGGCAGCGTCCACAACGCCTTGTCCCGCATGTCACGCAAGGTGAGGCCGCGTTGCGGGCGCACCTGGAGGTCGGAGGTGTAGTCGGCGCTGACCAGCACCCGGACGTTGTGGCGGGCGGTCGCCCACGAGGTGCCGGGGTAGTAGAACTTCGTGATCTCGGTGTAGTCCAAGCCCTGCAGCGCCGCGCCGTACGCGCCGTACTGGCTCATGCCGTGGCCGTGGCCGTAGCCGTGCCCTTCGATCGTCCAGGTCTTGGTGACAGGAACGTAGTACGTCTGGTCGGCGATGGCCGGCGCAGCGGTGACGGTCATGCCTACAGAGACGGTGAGCGCGAACGTCGCCAGCCCGACGGCGCTGCGCACGGACGCAGTTGAAAGCGTGGTCATTCGTATGTCACCGTCAATCGCTTTGTGGTCTTGTCGAATGTGATGGCGCCGCCTTGGAAATTGGTTCGTGCGCCCGACTTCGTGGTCACCACGGGACTCGTGGGAAATGCCAGGTCGCCTGTTGCGGCGCCCAAAGCACGGTATCTCTTGAGAATCGCGCTTGACTTGAGAATGTGACTTCCCGCTGACTGCGACCAGAAGATCGACCCGTGCTCGAAGTCCGCGGCTTTTCCGTGGCGCGGGGACCTCATCGCGCTCACCGGGTACCCAAGGTCGCCGTCCGTCTCTCCCGACTTGACGTACCGCCGCAGGACCGGCCCTTGCTTCCAGGCCCGGACCGTGCGGTCGAACCGGTACATCCGGCCACCATCGAACGTGGTGTGCGCCCCATGGTGCTCACGGTGCTCACCGACCCGCACCGGACCCCAGTCACTCTTGGGACCGCCCCGGTACAGCCACGCCCGCTCGATCTGCGACTGGAAGCTGCCGAGCCGCTCCGCGACCCGCTCGCGCAGGCGCGGCAGCCAGCTGTAAACGTGCGCGCCCGGGCAGGCCGTCGACATGGCGTCGCGGTGGCCGGAGATACGCCGGAACCAGGAACCCTCCACCACGGCGCCGCCGTAGGCGTTGCGGTAGGCCGTTCCCATCCGCCAGGCGATGAGCCGCACGAGCGCGGTCTTCATCGCGTTCGTCGGGTAGCCGGCCTCGAAGTCGCCCATCAGGGAGATGCCGGTGGTGTCGGTGTTGTAGTCGCCGGCGTGCGCCCCTCGCACGGGCTGGCGGATGCCGCCGTCACGACCTTCGTACACCGTGCCGTAGCGGTCGACCAGGAAGTTGTAGCCGATGTCGCACCAGCCCCGGGACTCGGTGTGATACGCGTAGATGCCCCGCACGACCGCTGCGGCTTCTGAGCGGCGGTAGCTGTTGCTGCCCACGGTGTGGTGGACGAACACCATCTTGAACGTCGTGCCGAGGCGCGGCGCAAAGCACTGGTCGCCCAGGCTCTCGTCGGCACCCCACTGCCGCCGGGTCACAATGTCGGGCATGCCGGGGAACGTGCCTGCCCGGCTCGTGGTCGCCGCCGCGGTCTTGCTTTGAGCCGGCGCTACCGCGTCGTACGACGAGGTGCCAGGGTCGATCGTCTGCAGGCGCATCTGCTGGGGGACCGACCCGTCGGCGCTGTACGCCGCCACCTCGACCCGGTCGGCCGGACCGACCCACAACGGCTCGGTGCCGTCGCGAACGGTCGACTCCTCGTCCGAGGACGGGCCCTCCTCGGCATCGACGTGTACGTCGGTCCAGTTGCTCCACGTGCCGCTTCGCCACGCGCGTACCTGGACGTCGAGACCGTCGGGTGCGCTGCCGGGCGCCCAGGTGACACCGACCACGGGTGCGTTGTTCACGGGTTGCGTCAGATGAGCGACGAGCTCGCTGCCGCGCCGAGCCGGGACCGCGGTGGTGAGGCCCGTCGATTGCTTCGAGGCGCTCACCGTCTGGACAGCGGTCTCGGTCACCTGCGGCGTGACCGCGGTGGGGTCGGCCGCCCGCGGTGAGTGAGCAGCGGGCGCCGCGACGACCTGGGTCGAACCCAAGGTGACCGCTGGGCCGTACCCGGCGCCGGTAAGGACGAGCGAGGTCCCGACGGCGATGCCGGCGAGGCGGAAGGTGCTGCGGGCGGAGTGCGGCTCGCGGCTGGCTGACATGGATGGACTCCTGGGGAGAGGTGGTCGTCTCCGTGACTGAGGGCGCTAGACCGATGACGCTTCGTAGCCGGCCGGTCTGCTGCGGTTGGGGTTGGTGGTGCCATTGTTAGAAATGGGGCAAGAGAGACGCATTATTGCCGCAAATTTCCCGATGACGCCACCGCTCTGGGCGATTCTTATATTCCCCCGGGGTAATTACACCCGTGTTATTCAGCGCCATTCTTCCGAGCCACGCACCCATGTCAGACGCTCGCCTGCAGTGGCCGATCGGCGGCCACGCCGAGGATCTCGTGCACGTCGATACCCGTCACGGCGAAGCGCTCCGCCCGAAGCGCTCCGCCCGCGTCGGCATCCCCTGCGCCCGGACCAGCCGTCCAGCCTGCGACTCGAAGATCGGCTCGGTCTCGATCACATCGGCCTCGACACGACCCGGCACCGCCACGATCTCGCGCACCCTCCGACGGCCATCGGCCTCGACGCCAAGGTGCACGACAATGTCGACGCTCGCCGCGACCGTCGGCACGACGAAACGCGCCGAGACGTTCTCACCCGCCAGCATGCAATAGAGAGAGTGCACTCGGCCGCTCCTAGCGGCGGGACGCGAAGAGATCCACGCCCGCCTACCTTCTTGGTTTCCGCAGAGGGTTCAGCTCCCGGGTTGTGCGGGTTCGGTGACATCATCACGACCGTGGACTCCGCCCAACCTTCACCCCGCGGGCTCGCCGCTGTCTTCGCCCAACCTGGTGTTGCGGACGCGTACCAGCACCGGCCGCCGTATCCGCCGGACGTGTTCGACGTCCTGGAGCAGCTCATCACCGATCGACCTCGCAACGTGCTGGACATCGGCGCCGGCGAGGGAGCCCTCGCCCGCCAACTTGCCGCCCGGGTCGATCACCTTGACGCAATGGACGTCTCGGCGGCGATGGTCGCGGCAGGCCGCCGTCGGCCGGGAGGACAACAAAGCAACCTGCATTGGATCGTCGGAGCTGTAGAGACCGGCGAACTTGGCGGTCCATACGCTCTCGTGACGGCCGGAGCGAGTCTGCGTTGGATGGCCTGGGAGGAGACGATGGCCCGGCTGGCAGGGGTGATGACGGATCACGCGTTCCTGACAGTTGTCGACCACAGCCCTCAAGAGGTTCCGTGGCGCAAGGAACTGGTGGAGGTCATTGTCCGCCACTCCCGTAACCCCGACTTCGACCCGCGGTTCTCGGTCGTCGATGCGCTCTGTGACGAAGGGCTCTTCGAGCTGACCGGACGAGCGAAGAGTGCCCCGATGTCGTTTCGTCAGTCGGTCGCCGCCTACGTGGAGCAGTTCCACTCGACAGCCACACTGGCCCGCGAACTGATGTCGAGCGAAGAGGCCGCCGCCTTCGACCTCGCGATCAAGGAGATCGTGCGGCCATGGACCGTTGACGACGTCCTGGAGATGGAGATTGTCGCCACCGTCGCCTGGGGACACCCAGCAGCACGATCAGGCGAGTGATTAGACCCGTGTGTGCACGAAGCCGGTATCGGCTGGACACCCCCCCCCGTTGCCAGCAGCCCAGCACGCGTGACCCTGCCGTGGATCGGCAATCGGTGTCGGCCGTGATGGCGCCCTAGCACTACAGCGCCTGAGTCCCGGACATGCGAGGACCGAGTGCCATCAGTGCCACTATCGGCCGAGCCGCCACGGGAAGGACCTGATGCGATCCTGTTCGTCGAGTTCGAGATCGACGCCGTCCAGTGTCGAGTCTCCGACCATCCCCTCGAACACGAGGGGCGTCTGACCCTGCGTAGTCGGGGGGGACGAAATTTCCATGCTCACAAGTTGATCGGCGTGCGGCCGAGGCCGCAGCTGGTGATGAGTCGCTGGAGTCTCGTAGGTGACCTGGCGCGGAGGTCCCTGTCAGACTTGCGGGATGGTTGAAGAGGAGCGGGGAGGCCGAGGGTGAAGGCGTCCGACCTCGAACGAGGACAGGTCCTCGACTACTTCGCGGCTCAGATGGCCGACGACCCGGTGGTTCACCTGGAGAAGGTGGCGGTCGAGCGGGTCGGCTCGGTCCTGCACGACGTCTGGGACGTGCACTGCAGCGGAAGTCGATGGTGGGCGATCAGCAACTCGCTCAACTACTACTCGCAGGAGGACTTCACGAGCCGCGACGTCGCGCTGACCTTTCACGTCGGGCTCATGGTGCGTATCGCCAGCCGGGAGGATGTCCCGATCACCGAGGAGAGTGCGGGGCTGCTTCCGCGGGCGTGGCGCCTCTGGGAGCAGGCGGTGGAGTCCCTGGATGGCGGCCGCGAAGCCGAGGACTTCCAGGCGGTCGGGGTGCGACTGCGCGAGGCGATGGTCACCTACGCCGTCGAGGTGGCCGACGACGCGCTGATACCCGAAGGAGAGCCGGCCCCCAAGGCGGCTGACGTCCTGGGTTGGACCAACCTTCTGATTGCCGACCAGGCCGAGGGTTCCTCCAGTTGGCAACTGCGCTCATATGCCACCAAGCTGGCGCGCGAGACCTGGGACTACGTCAACTGGCTGACCCACGCCAAGAACGCGATCCCGTACGACGCGCACATCGGGGTTGCTGTCGTGAGCCACTTCCTCTCGATCATAACCGCCATATGCCTGCGCGCTGCGACTGCCGCGAGGCGCCGCTGCGACAGCTGCGGCTCCTACCGGCTGGTTGCCGGTGCGTGCCTGCGCTGCGGCTGGGAGGACCCGGACTACGTTGCGCCGGCATCTCGGCAACTGACCGATGAGGAACTCGGCGTGCGACTGGCCGAGCCGTGCCTGCCCAGTTCCAGCATCTCCACGTTCATCTCACCGGACGACTACCGCTAGATCCCGCGGCTCGGCCGCCCGGGGTCGAGGGTGCTTGATGGCTCGCGTCCGCCCAAGCGATTTCTGCGACGCAGCCGACGCCCTGACGCCGAAGTCCGAGGGGGTCGTCGTAGTGGATCGTCTTGCGAACCGGGCTGTTCGGGGTGTATCGGCCTCGGCCGCTGCCCGGAGTCGCCGCATCACGGCGGCCGGGCCTCACACATGGAGGTGCGCCATGGCGGCGCTTCTCATCGGTTACGCACGCTGCTCCACCGACCAGCAAGACCTCACTGCCCAACACGACGGTCTGAGGGCACTGGGTGTCTCGCCGGCCCGGATTTACGTCGATCACGGCTTGACCGGCACC
>JAABUR0100003817.1_pt1 | contig 20763 bp, 16 predicted proteins | sample 5560091 | NCBI WGS metagenome assembly JAABUR01 (sample SAMN10711879, study PRJNA513375) | rock metagenome | isolation source: Antarctica rocks | place: Antarctica: Victoria Land, University Valley sud
TACCAGGGGACGGCCGACGCCATCTACCAGAACGTCTACACGATCGAGAAGGCGGCCCCCCGCGACACCTTGATCCTGGCCGGCGACCACATCTACAAGATGAACTATGCCGACATGATCCGCTTCCACCGCGAGCGCCAGGCCGACCTGACGATCGCCTGCCAGCCGGTCCCCAAGGCGCAGGCCCGCGAGTTCGGCGTCATGAACGTCGACGCCTCGGGCCGCGTGCTCGGCTTCCGCGAGAAGCCGGAGGACCCCGAGGGGATGCCCGACAACCCCGAGCTCTCGCTGGCCTCGATGGGCATCTACGTCTTCGCCACCGGCGCCATGTACGAGCACCTCTTCCAGGACGCCGCCCGTCAGGAGGCCAGCGGGCACGACTTCGGCAAGGACATCATCCCGGCGATGCTGGCCGAATCCCGCGTCTTCGCCTACCCCTTCCGCGACGAGAACCGCAAGGAGGCCGCCTACTGGCGCGACGTCGGCACGCTCGACGCCTATTACCACGCCAACATGGACCTCATCCACGTCGACCCCATCCTGAACCTCTACGACCGCGACTGGCCCATCCACACGTACCAGCCCCCCTATCCCCCCCCGAAATTCGTCCACACCGACCCCGACCGCCGGGGATCGGCGTTCAACTCGATCGTCTGCCAGGGAACGATCGTCTCCGGCGCCCAGGTCTACCGGAGCATCCTCTCGCCGGGCGTCCGGATCCACAGCTACGCCCTGGTCGAGGACTCGATCCTCTTCGACGGCGTCGAGGTCGGCCGCCACGCCCGAGTCCGCCGCGCGATCGTCGACAAGGACGTCCGGGTCCCCCCCGGCTTCGACATCGGCTGGGACCGCGAGGCCGACCTGGCGCGTGGGCTGACCGTCTCCGAGGACGGCATCACCGTCGTCGCCAAGAGCGAGGACCTCGAACGATTCAGCCCTCCCGACGGTTGATCGGCCCTACTGAAAGGGTGTACGAGAAGGGGAAGCCGAGGCGAAAACGGGGACTGGCTCGAAGCGAAGCGCAGTGCCTGTCCCCGTTTTCGCCGGGAAAGGGGACAGGCACCTGCGCCGTCCCGGCTGCGGAGCCAGTCCCCTTTCCCTGGGCCTCGACCCTTCTCGTACACGCTCTGAGCCGGCGATGACGCAGGCGCGTCAGTCCTTGCCCGCCGGGGCCTTCATCCCCCGGATCAGGCGGTCGAGCTTCGCCTCGATGTTGGCGAGCCTCCGCTCCTGGATGGCCATCCGCGTCGCCTCGGGCGCCTTCCTGGGATATGGCGATCCCGGAGGGTTAAGAGCCTCGACGGCCTTGAGGATTCGGTCGAGCTTCTCCTCTTCTCCCCCGCCCCTTCGCTTCGCGAGCGCAGCCGCGTGGAGGTTCCCACTGTCATCGACGAAGACGCGGTCCGAGTCGGCGGGGGCGATCTCGACCCGCTTGCCGGTCTTCGGGTCGACCCGGGTCAGGCCGAGTTTCTCTTCGTCGATCGACTTGCATAGGTGTTCGATGACCTTGACCTTGACCTCCTGCCTGGTGAGCCCGGCGACCGGGATATCGCCGTAGAAGCCGAGCGAGACCGTCCCGTCGGGGCGGACCAGTCGCTCGCCGGTGATCGGGCGGCCCGGCAGGGCCTCGAGGACTTCGATCAGCAAGTTGTCGCCCGGCTTGATCTTCGTCGGCCCTTCGACGACCGCCGTGGGAGCGGACCGCTTCGACGTGTAGTTCAGGCTGTCGTCCACGAACACGCGGTCGGAGTCGACGGGCGGACTCTTGATCATCTTGTCCGTGGTAGGGTCGTAGACTTCGAGCCCGAGGACCTCGTCGGGGAGGTACTTGAGCATGCGTTCGATAACCTTGACCTTGATCTCGTCGCGGTTCAGCCCGGCGACCATGAGGTCGCCGTAGAAGCCGAGTGTGATCGTCCCGTCGGGGCGGACGATTCGTTCGCCACTGATGGGGCGGCCCGGCAGGGCCTCGAGGACTTCGACCTGCAGGAAGTCGCCGGGCTGGACCCGCGCCGGGGGCTGGAGCCGGAGTGCGGCCGCCTCGGGCGGTTTCTCCGGGGCCACGACGGGGCGAGCCGCGCGGCCCTCCGGCTGACCGTCGGCCTTCAGCCGCCCGGCGGCGAGGCCTCCCAGGCCGCACGCGACGGCGGCGCCGACGAGTCCCAGTGCGTACGTCTTCAGCTTTATCCTGAACATGTCCACGACGACTCCTTCGATGAGGGTAGAGACCGAAACGGAGACCGATGCGCCCCGCGCCGCGATCTCGACGGTCGAGACGGACAACGCCTCCGGGACCGCGGGGGAGGGGGGGGTGATCGCCCCCGAGACCGCGACCGACGGGGCCAGCCCGCGGCGGGTGAGCCGCTCGCGGAGTCGCTTCCGCCCGCGGGAGAGCCGGCTCTCGACCGTCCCCACGGGGCATCCGAGCTGGCCGGCCGCGGCCTCGTGGGTCATGCCCTCGAGGTCGCAGAGCAAGACCGCCGCGCGGAAGGGCTCGGGAAGCCGGGCGACCTCCTCATCGAGCGCCTCGAGCAGTTCCCGGCGTCCCCCGTCGTCGCTCGGCACCGCGGGCTCCGGGCCCGGCCCGGGGCCTTCGCGGGAGGCGCGGCGGGCGGCTTCGACCCGCGCCCGGGCGGCGACGCGACGGCTGACCCCGTAGAGCCAGCGGCCGAGCGAATCCTCGACCCGGACCGAGCCGGCCTTGCGCACCAGGACCAGGAACGTGGCCTGGAACGCGTCGGCGGCGGCGTCCGGGTCGCGCAATGCCCGCCGGCAGACGCCCAGCACCATCGGCCCGTGCCTCGCCACCAGGACCCCGAACGCCGCCTCGGCGTCGGGGTCGCCGCCACGCGCCCGGAATCGCTCCAGCAGTTGCCCGTCGCTCGCCCCCCCGGCCGCCCCCGCGCCGAACAAGGCGCGGATGTGCCGCGTGACGGCCGTCGAGTCCTTAGCGCCCATGCCCATGCCTCGTCTGGTCTTGATCCACCCTTACCATGCCCGGACGCCCGGAATCCTTCCCAGGTCGCAGGAATTTCTCCGGAGGTCGATGCATCCGCCCTTCCCGAACGAGCTCCGGAAAGAGGTCACGATCCGCCCGCGTCTCTGCTCGACATGGGGGAGGTCGGGAGGGGAGTTCGGAGGACGGAGATCGACGAGGCACCATCTCGCGAGAGATCAGCACCCTCTTGGAAGCGGCGACGTCGGCAGGCGTGGAGGGCGGGCGAGCGGGCGGCGGGGAGGGTCGTCGCCGAGGCGGGCGGGAATGACCTGGCAGGAAGCCCCGATATCGGAAAGATCGACGGACGTACGCCCTACCCGTGGAGTGGAAACCCGGCAAGACGTACGTCATCTGGCTGAACAGCCAGGAGTTCCGGAACCTCGAAGACACGACCGATCGGCCCGCAGTCTCGTGTCTACCGGTTTTCCGGAGCCGGGCCGAGGAGGGCCGATGCGGGCGGCTCGTCCGGGTCGTAAGGCCATGCGAGGCGTGCCCCGATGGCCTTCCCCGCCCGCACCCGGGGAGACGGTGCGTCGGCCTCCTCCCTCATCGTCCGCCCAGCCCGCTCGGCTGGTAGCCCCCGTAGTCCAATCGGACGATCTCGTGCAGACGGCCAATGAGGACCCGGATCTCGACGGCGCGCTCCTCCAGGGCGTCGGCGCGGCGGCGGACCTCGTCGCGGGAGCCGAGGGAGGTGCGTTGCTCCAGGTTGTTGGTCAAGCGATAGAGCTCGCGGGCCGCCTGATCCATCTCACGGGCCGCCCTCTGGGCCTGCGGGTCGCCCTCCCCCGCCTCGGCCACGCGGATCGCCAGCCCGCGGAGTTCGTAGCGGAGGTCGAGGAGCTGATTGTATTCGGGCGCCCGCTCGAAGTAGCCCAGGTCCTGCCGGTAGGCATACATCTCGTCGCGGAGCCGGTCCATCAGCCGAGCGGACCTCCTCGCCCCCCGATCATCCCCCCTCGGCGGTGGCGCGAACCCCGGTGGCTGGATCGGCCTCGGCGGCGGCTGGAACGGCCTCTGTGCCCACGCCGAGAGGGGAGAGAGGCATACCACGGCCAGCAGGGCCGCCCATTTCGCCTGTCGCATTTGTCTTCCTTCCTGTTGTGTTGCCCGAAAGGCCCGCGCGGAATGCGGGGCCTCCTCGCACGCGGTTCCGGGGATCAGATCATGCAAGGCCCGTGCCTTCTCTCGTGGGGGGTGGACGGGCGAGGGCCCCTGCCGGGGTCCCTCGCCGCCTCTCGCCTTCGGCCCCGAGACAGTTTCGCGACCGCCGGGAGACGGCTCAGTCCGCATCCGGCCTTCTCGGCCTGTCCTGGCCCTGCGGCGCGACCTTCCGGGCGTCGGGCGGGATGGCCGCCTGCTCGGCCGTGATCAGGGGCAGGTCGTCGGGCAGGGTCCTCAGGAAGGCGTCCTTGTACTGGATCGTCATCGCCGGGCCGACGTGGACCTGCACCGCCAGCACGCCGACGAGCTTCCGCCCCTTCTCGTCCAGGTCGATCACGTCCACCGTCGGATGGCCGTCGATCCAGTGCCGGTGATGGTTCCCCTCGGCGAGGACCCGGTACTCGTGCCACTCGCCCGGTGGGAACGCCTCCAGCGGGAACTGCCCGACCACCCAGGGCTGCCCCTTGGTGTCGATGACGACCTTCTCGCCCGTGTGGGCCAGGATGCGCCTGCCCCTCTCCTCGTAGAGCATGCCGTCGTAATCGGGCCGGTTGCTCACCACGTCGCATTGGTATCCGGTCACGACCGACTCGCCCAGGTCGGGTCGCTCCGTCCCCCGATATTGCAAGCCACTATTGCCGCCGGGCGAGACCTTGACCTTCACCCGCAGCTCGAAGTTCTTGACGGTCCCGCCCCGCCACGTCATGAAGCGGTTGTACTTGAGCGTCCCGTCGGCCTTGCCGGTGAGGCAGCCGTCCTCCACGCCCCAATATTTCGGGCTCCCCTCCCACCCGGTCAGGTCACGCCCGTTGAAGATGGCCGCGAACCCCTCGGGCGGTTTCGCCTGCTCTGGAGTATCCGCACCAATGGCGGGTCCGGTCAGGATCACTGCGGCGACACCCAAGACATACATCGAACATCTGGATCTCATCAACGGGCCTCCAATCGAGTCGGGAGCGAACGCAAGGATGGTCGCGTTCTAACCGATGCGAGAGCCGACCTCAACTTCCCCCCTCCTCTGGCGATGATAAGGCCACTCTCCGCAGCCCCTCCACGGTTCCCTGAACAGCGAATTTGTAACGCCGGTCCGAGGTCGGGCGACTAGATTTCTGGGAGGTTGACGATCGCCAATGTCCGACTGGAAGCACATCCTTGCGGCGCACGGTCCAGCGGTCTGGAAGACCGTCTACCGGCTGCTGGGCCACCACGCCGATGCCCTTGATTGTTACCAGGAGACATTCCTGGCGGCATACCGATCGGTCGAGCGGCAGCCTGTTGTCCACTGGCCGTCCTTCCTCACCAGTTTGGCCACGCGGCGATCGATCGACCGCCTGCGTCAGCGCGGCCGCTCCCGGAAGCGGCTCGCCTCGCTCGACGACATTCCGGAGCCGGTCGCCAGAGGCGACACCCCGGTCGAACTCGCTCAGGTCGCCGAGCGACTGGAAGAGGTCCGATCGTTGTTGGCCGGACTGCCCGACAAACAAGCGGAGGTCTTCTGGCTCAGTTGCATCGAAGGACTGCCGCACCTGGAAATCGGCGCCCAATTGCAGATCAGCGAGGGCGCCGTCCGTGTACTGCTCCATCGAGCCCGGACTCGGCTTCGGGCCGCACTCGAACCTCGACTGCCTGAATCGTGGAGGAGCCAATGACCGACCACCACAAAAATCCGCTGGACGAGGCCATCGCCGGGTTCCGGCAGATGCCCATCCCGGACCGGCCACCGGACGACGCTCTGATCGCCCAGTTTGCAACACATAGGCCGGCTGCCAATCGGTTCTTTCCGCTTCTCTTCCCATCCCTGTCCAGAAGGAGATTCCTTATGCGACCCACGTTGCGTTACGCGTCGGCCGCCGTCCTGATCGCAGCCCTCGGCTGGCTGCTCATGGGCCGAGCGGGGACCATCGCCCTGGCCGACGTCGTCAAGGCTGCGGAGAAGCACAGCTTCGTGAGCTTCACCGAGACGCAAGTCACCGACGACAAGCGGACCGGAACGCATGGCGAGACCACTTGGACGGTCTACGGCGACCTCAAGGTGGCCCGGTACCGCAAGGAGAGCCGGATCAAGTACGCCGACGGGGAGGCGCTCCTCGTCGACATCCAGGATTTGCCCCGTGGCGTTCACCTCATGACGAACTCCCGGGACAAGACCGCCTGGATCTCACGCCACATGCGAAAACGGACCAAGACCCTCGTCGAAAGCCTTCAGGAGCTTCAGCAGAAGAAGGGGGTCACTTCGGCGAAGGAGCGGCTTGAGGACCGCGAGACGGTGAAGTACCAGGTGGAGAAGGACGGGGGCATCGTTACCCTGTGGGTCGATGCGACGACGAGGCTCCCTGTCCGCATGGAGTACGAGTTTCCCCTGAACAAGTTCGTCTGGAGTGACTACCGGTGGGACCCCGAGGTGAAGGAGCCCGACCGGCTCTTCAGCGAGGAGGTTCCGGAGGGCTATGCCGTGACCGAAGACGCTGGGCCGGTCAAGAAGGACCAGTAATCCCCGGTGTTCGCTTGCTCCGGCCGTCCTGACCATTCCGAACCAGATTCCCGGGTCGGCTTATAAGCATCATTTTCGACCAGATCAATACGAAGATCGGTTACTGTTTTGAATTCGCAGTAAGTCCCCGTCCTCATGAGAAGACCGCCGTGATCGGCTTCCCGTCGGCGATGGGAAGGGGGCGGCCTAGGGGATCGACGACCTCGGTGGCGGGGTCGAGGCCCAAGGCCCAGAACATGGTGGCGGCGATGTCGTCGGGGCGGACGGGGTCGGCGGACGGGTAGGCGCCGAGGCGGTCGCTGGAGCCGTGGATGGCGCCGCCGCGCACCCCGCCGCCGGCCAGCAGGGCGGTGTAGCAGCGCGGCCAGTGGTCGCGGCCGTCGGGGCCGAACTGCTTCGTGTTGGTCACCTTCGGGGTCCGGCCGAACTCGCCCATCCAGACGATCAGGGTCTCGTCGAGCAGGCCGCGCGCGGCGAGGTCGTCGATCAAGGTCGGCACGGTCTGGTCGGTGGAGGGGAGGAGGCGGTCCTTGAGCTGGCTGAAGTTGTTGCCGTGCGTGTCCCAGCCGCCGGAGCCTTTGCCGCCGATGGTCTGCGAGTAGTACACGGTGACGAACCGGACGCCGGCCTCGACCAGGCGGCGGGCCAGCAGGCAGCTCTGGCCGTAGGTGGTCCGGCCGTAAGAGTCGCGCAGCCGGGGGTCCTCGCGCGACAGGTCGAAGGCCTCCTTCACCCGGGGCGCGGCGAGCATCGTCAGGGCACGGTCGTAGAAGGCGTCGACGCCGCGTGCCATGGCGGAGGCTTCCAGCAGTTCCCCCTGCCGGTCGATCATCTTCATCAGGCCGCGACGGTCGTCGAGCCGATCCGGGGGGAGGCCCGCCGGCAAGGTCAGCTCGGGCAGGCGGAAGCCGGGGCGGTTCGGGTCCTGGCCGACGAAGAAGGGATCGAAGGGCTTGCCCAGGAAGCTGGCCGTCTGGCCGGGCGTGGCGACCCCGTCCTTGATGACGTGCGGGAACGAGACGAACGTCGGGATCGCCGGGTCCTCCACCGGGCGGAGCCTGGCCACGGTGCTCCCGTAGGACGGGTAGAGGTCGGGGGTGTCGCGCAGCCGGATGTCGTCGATCGGGGGCGCGTGGCCGGTCAGGCTGTAGTAGCCGGCCGAGTTGTGGTTCTTCATCTGGTGGTGGACCGACCGCACCTGCGCGAACCGGCCGAGCACGCGGGAGAAGCGCGGGAGGTGCTCGGTCAGGTGGAGGCCCGGCGTGTCCGACTGGATCGGCCTGAATTCGCCGCGGATGCCCTCCGGGGCGTCGGGCTTCATGTCGAAGGTGTCGATCTGCGAAGGGCCGCCCCACTGGTGCAGGAAGATGACGTGCTTCGCCCGAGCCCGGAGGCCCGAGGCCTCCGAGGCCCTCAGCAGGTGCGGCAGGTCCAGGCCGGCGACACCCGCCACGCCGCCGACCTTGAGCAGGCTCCGACGCGTGAGGCGACTCGTCGTCCGGAAGTCGGGGCAACCTCGGTTCATACAGGCCTCTCAGTGTCGGAGCAGGAACTCTTTGCTGTTCAGGACTGCCCAGGCCACGTCTTCCCACGCCTTGCGGCGGTCCGGGGCTTTCGCGAGGTAGGCCAGGGCCCCCGCGCGTTCGGTGTCGCCCGGCTCGCGGCCGAGCGTCGCGAGGTAGACTTCGGCCAGGATCGTCGGGTCGTCGAGCCCCGCTTGCAGGAGCCGACCGATCCGGTTGTCGGACGCCTCGAGGCGGACCCGGACGGCCTCGCCGTTGATGAGCTGGAAGGCTTGCGCCAGGGTGATCGCGTCGGATCGCTCGCATTCGCAGCTCAGGAGCCGCTCCGGCTTGCCGAAGGCCTTGAGGAAATCGCCCCCCGTCTTCGCCCCCGCCAGCTGCACGGCGCGGGCCCCGCCGGGGGCGTCGGGGAACGGCTCGCGGCGGCCGAGCGCCTGGCCGATCGCGTCGAGGAGCACCTCGGCCGGCAGGAGGCGGACGCCCGCACGCGCGAAGTTCGCCTCGTCGTCGCGGTTGGTGGGCTCGGGCCTGGCGCCGAGGGCGTAAGTCCGCGACTTCATGATGAGCGTCACGAGCGGGCGGAGCCGCATCCCGCCCCGGACGAACTCGGCCGTGAGGGCGTCGAGCAGGGCGGGATTCGACGGCGGGTTGCTGTCGCGGAAGTCGTCCACCGGCTCGACGATCCCCCGGCCCAGGAGGTGATACCAGACCCGGTTGGCCATGGTGCGGGCGAACTGCGGGTTGTCGCGGGTCAGCCATTCGGCCAGGTCGTCGCGCGCATCGGGGCCGTCGCCGAGCGCGGGGCTCGGGCCGCCGGGGGGCTTGGGGGCGATCGTCGCGCCGGTCCGGGGGTCGATCGTCCCGGGGGGGCCGTCCAGGTAGAGGACCTCGTCGCCCATGATCATGTGCTTGTCGAACTTGTCGCTGCGGGCGTCGTCGACCTGCTTGCGGGCGAGGTTGCCGAAGTAGGCGGCCAGGCCGTAGTAGTCGTCCTGGGTCCAGCGGTCGAACGGGTGGTTGTGGCACCGGGCGCACTGGAGCCGGACGCCGAGGAAGACCTGGCCGACCGCCTCGGCCGCCGCCGTCGGGTCGCGGTTGGTCCGGTAGAAGCTCGTCGGCGGATCCCGGTAGGTCGTACCTCGCGACGCGACGAGGCTCCGGGCGAACTCGTCGAGCGGGACGTCCCGCGCCATCTGGTCGCGCAGCCAGCGCATGAAGACCCAGACCCCCTTGTCGCCCATCGACTTCTCCTCGTTGCGGAGGAGGTCGGCCCACTTCAGGGCCCAGAAGTCGGCGAACTCGGGACGCCCCGGCAACCCCTCCACAAGCTTCGCGCGCTTCCCCGGGTCGCGGTCGGCCAGGAAGGCCCGCGCCTCCTCGGGGTCCGGCAGCACGCCGAGGGCGTCCAGGAACGCCCGGCGCAGGAAGGCGGCGTCATCGGCCGGCGGTGACGGGTTGATCTTGAGGGCCTTGAGCTTGGCGAAGACGTGGACGTCGACGACGTTGGCCGGCTCGGGGCCCTCCCAGGCGAAGTCGGGCCGGTCGGGGAGGAAAGCCAGGCGGCTGGTTGCCCGGAGCCCCAGGTAGCGGAGCGAGACGGCCACCTCGACCGGCCCCCGGGCCTCGACCCTCCCGTCGGGGGTGACGGATGCCCGCGTCGGGTCGCTCACGTCAAAGGCCACCTCGCTCGTCACGTCCCGGCGCGAGCCGTCGGCGAACTCGGCCGCGACGACGAGCTGCTGCACCAGCCCGGGCGCGGCGATCATGCGATCGGCGGGAGAGACCGTCAGCCGCACCGGCCTCGGCGCGGCCGAGTCATCATCCAGGGCGCCGGCCGCGATCCAGCCGAGCAGCGTCTGCTCCTCGGGCGAACCGGGGGCGAACCGCGTGCCCCCCTCGTGCGGGAGCCTCCCCGACGGCTTGAGGACGACGAGGCTCCCCTCCGGCCGCATCCGGTCGACCCGGCGCCCCGAGGCGTCGCGGGTCATCGAGGCCAGGTCGAACGTCGGGTCGTCGCCCCGGAGGCTGAGTCGGAAGCCCCCCTTGCCGTTGAGATTGCCGTGGCAAGCCCCCGCGTTGCACCCCGCCTTCGACAGCAGCGCCGCCACGCCCAGCCGATAGCTCGCCGGCCGCGCCCGACCCGCCCCGACGACCCGGATCGGGACCGTGGCTGTCCTCCCGCCGGCCTCGACCCGGAGCGAGCCCGGGCCGTCACCACCGGGACTGACCACGCCGGTCTCTGAAGACCGGGCCACACCGTCCGGCTCGACGGCGAAGCACGCATCGGCCGTCAGGTCGCGGACCGATCCGTCGGCGAAGTGCCCCGTCACGGCCACCTGCTGCCGCGCATCGCCCCCATCAAGCCGGATCTCCCCCGGCTCGACCGAGAGCCGCTCCGGCAATGCCGAACCCTGCGCGGCCGTCGTCCCCCACGCGACCAGCAGGCCGAGCAGCGCCCGACGCAGCCGATCGCTCCAGGTCGGGATCCGTGAGCACGCGCACGAGTTCAGCATGGCAGGCCCTCGTCCTTCAAGGCGGGCGGTGCGAGTGACCGGTCGGTCGGGTCCCGGTCCGGGCAGGGTAGGGCGTCGCGGGTCGATTCTATCATACATTAAACATCCCAGTGGGAGACATCAAGCCGCCCGCGATCCGCGTCGGGGCGTCGGGGGGATCGTCCGCCTGGTTCACGGTGAACCACGGGGGTGCAGCCACGGATTCCGGCAGTCCGAGGGACATATGCTGGGTCAGGGCCCAGATTACGTCCCTCATTCCGGCTCCCGTGGGCCAGGCCCGTTGCCATCCCCCTTCGCCGCGCGCCGCTCCACGGCTTCCAATCGTTCGGTAACTTCTCGAAGTTTATCCGTCAGTCGCCAGATATTCTGGTCGAGGACCTTGTCCCTCGACGAGATCGAGACGAGCCCGTCATTGACCCAATAGTCCATTCCCAGGGGACGGAGCAGTTGCCGGAAGTTCTCCCTCAATGGGGTTTTTCCCTCGAAAAAAGAAACATGAATGGGTTTATCCATTGCAGCCCCGGCCTCCTGAAGCCCGGCGGGATCGATGTAGATTGGGATGCCTGGGCCATCGGCGTCCGCGGTCGCTTTCCTGATGCTCTTCAGTGCGGCCCCCAGCGTCGTCTCGTTGGGGATGGTCAAGACGATGGGCTTGTCGAGCTCCTCCTTCAATGCCTTCGTCTTCGCTTCGAGATCACGGGGCGTATCGGGAGGCCGAGGGGGGAGGGCCGGGTTGGGAGTCGCGCCCGCCGGCGCCTTCCCCCCTTCTTTTGATGGCTTACCTCGGAGGCCATTCAATGGCTGGTAGGCCAGCGCCCCCGCGCCTACGCCGAGCGCCAGCAGGACCGTAGCGGCAATCTTGTACTTGGTCAGGGACATGGTCGTCAGGACTCCTTCCGAGAGGGCTGTCACCGTCGCCGAGATCGCACCAGTCGCCGCATGTCCGGCATCGGCCGTCATGAGGGTTCGAACCGTCGATCGCGCCAACGCCGCCGGAATCGCCGCGCCGTCGTTGTGCGAAGAGCCGGCGGATAGAGTCCCGAGCGCCGGAGCCAAGCCCCGGCGTGTAAGCCGACCGCGCAGTCGCTCCCGCCCCCGCGCCAGCCGGCTCTTAACCGTCCCGACCGGCCAGCCGAGCTGCTGCGCCGCCTGCTCGTGGGTCAACCCCTCCAGGGAGCAGAGCACCACCGCCGCGCGGTATCGCTCCGGGAGCCGGTCGATCTCCTCGTGGAGCATCGGCTCCCATTCCTCGACGATCCCGACCCGATCGTCGGCGGGGTTCGCCCGCCGGGTCTCGGCCGCCCGCCGCTCGTGCCTCCGCCGCCGGGCTGCGTCCGACCGGGCGCAAGACGCGGTGCGGTAGGCCACCTGATGGAGCCAGGGGCCCAGAGAGTCCCGGACCCACAAGGCGCGGGCCTTGCGGACCAGGACCAGGAAGGTGGCCTGGAAGGCGTCCTCCGCCTCGTGCGGGTCGACCAGCACCCCCCGGCAGACTCGCAGGACCATCGGCCCGTGCCGTTCCACCAAGGCCGCAAAGGCCGCCTCGGCCACCTCGGCGGGGCGCCTCGCGAACCGCTCCAAGAGCTGCCCGTCGGTGAGCCCCCCGACCGTCCCCGAGTCGAAGAGCGTGCGGAGCTGCCGCAAGATGGCGCGGTCCCTTCCGATTGCCACGGGCGTGGTCCTCCGTCGGCCTGGCGGCTCGGGTGATACGAGTAATGGAACGAGGGGAGGTGGCGGTTCCAACTTTCTACAAAATCTCAACGAGGCAGGCGGCGGCGACCGTCAACGTTGGTTTCCCCTCCAACCCTTCCACGTTCCATTCGACGTAAGTTCCGGAACAAGGGATCAAAAAACGCCATTCCGACCAGCATACAGTCCAGGACGCACCTGAAGGGGGGAGGGCGGAGCGATCATGTCTCCCCCGGGGAATCGTCGCGACCTCAAGGCAATCGAGGTACGCTCGGCGGCCCGTCGAGTCTTCCCGCGGGACGCGCCCCCTGGCCCTCGCGGTTCGTGAGGGAATCGCCGAGGTCGGCCCGCGCCCGCTCGGCGAGGGCGAGGAGGCGAGCGACGACCTCGGGGTGCTCCGCGGCGACGTCGCGGGTCTCGCCCACGTCGTGCCGCAGGTCGTAGAGTTCGGGGCGTTCGAGCGTTCGCTTCTCGTACTTCGACGGGGTCCCGCCCCGGCCTCCGGGGCGGCCGGCGAGGGTGTTATAGACGTGGGGCAGGTACAGCTTCCAGCGCCCGTCGCCGCTCATGACGGCCTGGAGCTCGTTCTTCGCGTAGTAGAACAAGTAGGCGTCGTGCGGATTCTTCGCGTCGGGCGTCCCCGCGAGCAGCGGCCAGACGTCGAGGCCGTCGATCGCGTGCGCGGGGAGGTCGGCGCCAGCGAGACGAGCGATCGTGGGAAGCACATCAATGGTCATGAGCATGCCATCGCTCGTGGTGCCGGCGGGGATCACTCCCGGCAGGCGCATGATGCAGGGGACGCGCACGCCTCCTTCCCAGCAGGTCCCCTTCCCCTCGCGGAGCGGCCCCGCCGAGCCGGCATGCGTGCCGTAGCTGAGCCAGGGGCCGTTGTCGCTCGTGAAGACGACGAGCGTGTCCCGCTCCAGGTCGTGGGCCTCCAGCGCCTTGAGGACCTCGCCCACGGACCAGTCGATCTCCGTGATCACGTCTCCGTAGGGGCCCTGCTTCGACTTGCCCTGGAACCCTTCGCCCACGGCGAGCGGCACGTGCGGCATCGAATGCGCGAGATAGAAGAAGAAGGGGCCGTCCTTGTGCCGCTCGATGAAGGAGACGGCACGCTCGGTGTACCGGGAGGTGAGCCGGCGCTGGTCCTCGGGCGAGACCTCGGCGTCGACGACGGCTTCACCCTCGATCAAGGGGAGCGGCGGGTAGGCGCCGGGCTTCGCCTCGGGGTGGTGCGGCCACATGTCGTTCGAGTAGGGGAGGCCGAGATATTTGTCGATGCCGTGATGCACCGGGAGGAAGCGCGGATGATGGCCGAGGTGCCACTTGCCCGCCATCCCGGTCGCGTAGCCTTCTTGCTTCAACATCTCGGCGAGTGTGGTCTCCCCGTCCGCGATGCCGTGCTCGGCCTTCGGGTTGAGCGCCCCGTGGATGCCGATGCGGTTGGGATAACAGCCGGTCAGGAGCGCCGCCCGCGAGGCCGAGCAGACCGGCTGGGCAACGTGGAAGTTGGTGAACCGCCGCCCCTCTCGCGCGAGCCGGTCGAGGTTCGGGGTGGCGAACCCCGTGGCACCATAGCAGCCGACGTCGGCATATCCCAGGTCGTCGGCGAAGATGATGACGACGTTCGGCGGCCGCGATGCGGCGTGGACCGGGGCCGCCGCGAGCAGCGCGGCGATCAGTGCGAGGGTCCTGGATCGAAGGGTGTTCCTCGTGAAATCCATGCCGATCACCCACTATCGAGAGTATCCGTTGCGCTCATCCCTTCTCCCCCCGGGAGAAGCCCGCCGGGACGGCCGGATGAGGGGCCCCCGGCGTTCACCAGAGCCTGCTACTCGGGCGGTAGGTCGATCGCGAAGCCAGAGCCCTCATCCGCCCTTTCGGGGCACCTCTTCCCGGGGGGAGAAGGGGATCGGGCCCCGCCCCGCCGGTAACGCAACGGGAAACCGCGCCAGACTGCGTTTTCACGACCATGCCGCATGAGGCGACAGTATAACGAGGCCCGGACCGCGGGCAAATCACCCATCGGGTTCGATGGCGCGTCCGCGGAGCATCATCCCGGATCTTCCTCGCGCCATCGTGGTAGAATCACGTCGACCGAGGGCCGGCCGACGGCAGGGTGCGGACCTTTCGTCGTCGGCCCCGAAACGCTTCCGAAGGGGAGGGAAAGACGTGCTGAGCCCGGACCGAGTGAAGCCGCTCCTGCAACATGAGGACCCCTACGTCCGCGATGCCGCCGCCCAGTACTTCGCCGACAGCTGGTCGATGGATCCCGAGGTCGCCCCCATGATCCTCGAAGCCGCCCGGCAGCGTGGCCCCACGCGGCACTCCAGGGGAATCGCCGTCCTGGACCACCTCTCGCTGACGGGGCAGGCCCTCGACGGGATCGTCGAACTCCTCGCAGGGGCGGAGGAAGATTCGACGATCAGGAGGCTCAACTGGGCGATCGCGCATGCCCCCGTCGAGCTCTTCGTCGCCAGGAGATCGGCGATCCTGGACACCCCTCACTTCGATCGCGACCAGCTCCCGCGATTCGATCGCCGGCGCGACCTGGCCGGCTGGTCGGGGGAGCGGCTCTGGAAGGAGCTCCAGGACTTCTCCCGACGCTCCGACGAGACGCCGGATCTCGAATCGGTCGACGAGGAGTATTCGGACGACCTGGTCGAAGCCCTCTCGCGCCACGAGGTCCCCGACGCCGGGGCCATCTGCCGGATGCTCCGGTCGCCCGAGGTCGACAATAGCTGGCTGGAAATCCCCCTGATCGACCTCGCCGGAGGGCGTCGGATCCGCGAGGCGGTGCCCGCGCTGGTGGACAAGCTCCACGTCGACACCGACTTCATGCTGGAGCGGTGCGCGACCGCCCTCGCCAGGATCGGCGACCCCGAGGCCTCCCGCCTGGTCCGGGCGGCCTATCCCCCGGCATCCCGCACGTTCAAGATTTACTCGTCGAGTATCTTCGGCTCGATCAAGCACGAGGAGTCGGAAGAGGCCATCTTCGACCTGCTCCGATCGGAGCGAGACCCGACCTTTCGCACGATCCTCTGCCTTGGGCTCTGCGACCTCTTCTCCGAACGCGGCATCGCGGTGGTGACGTCGGAGATCGAGTCAGGCTACGACACCTTCTTCGCCCGCCTGGAGGATCACCTGCTGCCGGTCCTCGCCGCGTTGGCGATCGAGCACCCTCAGGCGGAGCGCTGGAGGGACGAGCGCACGAAGGAGGAACGGCGGCTCGCGGCGAGGCTCGCCGAGATGGAGCGCGAAGACAGACGTTATCAAGAGATGCAGGCGAAGGGGCTCGACCCCTTCGCGAAAGCCAGGGGGCCGAAACGGTCCGAGGCCATCGCGCCGATGCCGGCGCCGACCTCGATCCGGCGCACCGGGCAGAAGGTCGGTCGCAACGATCCTTGCCCCTGCGGCAGCGGCAAGAAGTACAAGAAGTGCTGCGGGATCATGGGCTGACCGTCGGAGGGCCGCAACTCGCGCCGTGAAGTCGCTTCCTGAAACCTCGTCGGTCAAGGCCCTGGCGAGAGCAAGGCGCGGAGTTGAAGACCAATTTCGGCCGCCCGCCGGTTCGCCTCGTCCAGCGGCAGTCCGGGCGTCATGCCGGGCCGCTTGTGCCCCGTCTCGGTCAGCCAGGCGTCCTTGAGCATCCGCTGCCGCCGTCGCACGAGGTCGAGGACATCGAGGCCGTGGGCACGCGACGAGAAGACCCCGTCGGCCTTCTTGGCGTCGTCGAACTCTCGCGTCGAGACGCCCCAATGCGCCAGGAGCTGCCGGGCGATGAGCAGGTGCCCGACCTCGTTGATGTGGACGCCGTCGGCCGCGAGCCGGTATTTCGGGTCGAGTTGACGCTCGCGGGCGAGATGCTGCGCCATGATGTCGTGGATATCCACGACATCCCAGCCATCCTGCCGTTGCGTGAGCAGCCACTCCGAGTAGCGGGCTAGGACCTCGTCGTATCCCACGAAGGGCTGCCGGTATTCGGCGAGCCCCGCCGGCAGCGTGCTCGCCGCGATCGGGATCGGGTCGAAGACGGGCGGGGTGATGTGCAAGACCTTCGCGCCCGCCCCGGCCGCCCGCCGACGTAAGGACCGCAGGCCGTCCTGGAACTTCGCGAATCGCCCCTCGTCGAACGGGTGATAGATGCCGTCGTTCATGCCGTAGCAGGCAACGACTAGATCCGGCCTGGTCTTCTCCAGGACGCGGTCGAGCCGTTCATGCAAGCCGGGGCGGGGGAAAGCGCCCCCGGCGTGCCCCGGCTCGGAGAGCCCCGAGACGGTCTCGCTGGGCAGGCCGAGGTTCAGGAACTCGCATCCGAGCGCGGGGTCGCGGAGCCGCAATTCGGCCTCGACGAACTCGATGAATCCACCGCTGTACGTGATGCTATCGCCCAGGAAGACGACCCGGCGGACCCCCGCCAGGGGGGAGGGCTCGGCCGAAAAAGCCGATGTCGTGCCGACGATCAGGAGTGGGAGCGCCGCGACCCACGACCGGACGTTGCGAGCCGGACCCGTGCGATTGCCCAATGTCATGCCTCCGTTCCTGGAGATGTGAGGATCGCCGGATCGTAACCCGGCCGTCGCCGTCGGGCAACTGGTCGGGTGGTCGCCTCCCTTCCCGTCGATCCCGCCCGGCTCGGGTGGGTTCTTCGGAGTCCTCCTTGCTCGACATCCCGTCGGTGGGGAAGATGATCTCATAGGTCACGACCCAAGCCCTCGAAGGGACACGCGATCATGCTCTCTCGCCGAAACTTCCTGGATGGTGCCTCGCTGCTGGTGGGCAATCTCGCGCTGGGGACGATGAGCAGGGCGGGGGAGGGGGGCGAGCCACTCGCCGTGCGGGCACGGAAATTCGTGGCGGCCCATGAGGAAGAGGTCCGACCCCTGGAGCGGGCGTCTTCCCTGGCGTGGTGGGCCGCCAACATCTCGGGCAAGGACGAGGACTTCGCCGCCAAGGAGGAGGCCCAAAATCGCCTCGACGCCGTCCTCGCCGACCGGGGGAGGTTCGAGGAGCTCAAGGCCATCCGATCGGGACAGGTCGACGACCCGACCCTCGCCCGCCAGGTCGAGGTCCTCTTCCTCCAGTACCAGGAGAAGCAGGTCGACCCGGCCTTGCTGAGGCGGATCACCGCCAAGGCCAACGCCATCGAGAAGGCGTTCAACGCCCATCGCGCCCGGGTGGGCGGCCGGGAGATGACCGACAGCGGGGTCCGCGAGGTCCTCAAAGGCTCGAAGGACGCGACCCGACGCAAGGAGGTCTGGGAGGCGTCCAAGGGGGTCGGCCCGGTCGTCCGGTCGGACCTGGTCGAACTGGTCAAGCTCCGCAACCAGGCGGCGCACGACCTCGGCTTCAAGGACTTCCACGCCCTCCAGCTCCACCTCAACGAGCAGAGCCAGGAGCGGGTCCTGAAGCTGTTCGACGACCTCGACGCCTTGACTCGCGGCCCGTTCCGGAAGGCCAAGGCGGAGATCGACGCGAAGCTCGCCCCGGGGTACGGGATCGAAACCAGGGACCTACGCCCCTGGCATTACCACGACCCGTTCTTCCAGGAGCCGCCCGCCGTCTACGAGACCGACCTCGACGCCCCCTACCGAGGGGCGGACATCCCGAAGCTCTGCCGCGACTTCTACGCCGGGATCGGGCTGCCGATCGACGACGTGCTGGCCCGCAGCGACCTGTACGAGAAGCCCGGCAAGAGCCCGCACGCCTTCTGCACCGACATCGACCGCGAGGGGGACGTCCGGGTCCTGGCCAACATCGTGCCCACCGAGTACTGGATGGGGACGATGCTCCACGAGCTCGGGCACGCCGTCTACAGCAGCAAGAACATCCCCCGAGGCGTCCCCTACGTCCTCCGGTCGGAGTCGCACATCCTGGCGACCGAGGGGGTGGCGATGCTCTTCGAGAAGTTCAGCAAGGACGCCGACTGGCTGCGCGCGATGGGCGTGCCGGTCGACGACCCCGAGGCATTCGACGCGACCGGCGCGAAGATGCGGCGTGATAAGCTGCTGATCTTCTCGAGGTGGTGCCAGGTCATGCTCCGATTCGAGAAGGCGATGTACGCCGACCCGGACCGCGACCTGGATACCCTCTGGTGGGACCTCGTCGAGGAGTACCAGGGGCTCCGCCGCCCCGAGGGCCGTCACGCCCCCGACTACGCCAGCAAGATCCACGTCGTCAGCGCCCCGTGCTATTACCACAACTACATGATGGGCGAACTCTTCGCCTCGCAGGTCCACCACACCATCGCCGCGAAGGTCCTCGGCGGGGCCGACCCGGGAGAGACGAGCTACGTGGGGCGGAAGGAGGTGGGGCAGTTCATGAAGGAGCGCGTGTTCGCCCCCGGCAAGTCCCTCTCGTGGGACGCCCTGACCCTCCACGCCACCGGTTCGAATCTGAAACCCGAGGCGTTCGCCGAGGACTTCCGGGGCGCATAGGGCGCCCCGCAGACGAGCCAAGAAGAGTGCCGGAAGACAAGAATCTGGGAGCGCATGTATGGTCGATAGACATGAGGAGTCACGCAAGCTGGCCGAAGCACATTATCGAGTGGAGCCGGGCATCACGCAAATCTACCGCATCACCGGCGGTGCCGAGGCCGAGATACGTCCCAACGAGCCGATCAAGTTGCTCGAGGTCAATGAGAATACGATTCCTTCGGGCATCATGCCGTTGGGCTTCGGACCTGCCCCCGCGCACGGCTTCCATTACCCGTCCATCATCGTCGAGGTCACTCCGGAGGAGTTCGATCAGATTAGATCCCAGATATTGGTGCTCCCAAGCGGGTGGGAGGTGAGCGAACTCGTGCCGAGGCCACCGGCGAACGGTGACGGATGAGCCGTGCGGACGAATGGGCGAAAGGTTATGCCCGCCAGGCGGAGGCCGACTTCAAGACCTGGGAAGAGCTCCAGAACTTCGGCGCGGTGCCCGAATGCCATAAACTCTTGTTCCTCCAAATGGCCTGCGAAAAGCTGTCCAAGGCCCACCTCTGTCTGGCGGGCTCGGATCCCGGAAACCTGCAAGGCAGCCACGCCTACATCGCCAGGAACTTGCCGATCATCATCCGGCAGCAGATCGGCATCACGAACCCCAAGAATGCGCGTTGGGTCCTCGAGCATTCCGGACACTTGTCCCGAGAGATCGAGATGCTGGCTCCGGCGGTGAGGCGTGGCGGCCAGCGGCCGGACAACTGCGAGTACCCTTGGGAAGATGAGAAGGACAAGTTGCACGTCCCCCTTGACTGGTCGTTCGCGCCCTCTGGTCTCTTGCTCGCCCCGGCAGGACGGACTTTCTTGAAGCTCGTTCGCGAGGCGATCTCCCGACACCTTTGACGGACCGACGAGCGACTCACTCTTCTTACTGCCCCGGCACCGCCAGCGGCTTGCCGTTGTCCTGCGGGCCGAGCTGGAGGAGGAAGGGGACGGCGGCCTTCGCCCACTTGGCGGCGTCGGGGAAGCCGCCGGCCTTGTCGCCGAAGAAGCCGCGGAGCATCTCGGTGTCGATGATCCCGGGGTTGAGGGGGACGGCGGCCATCCCTTCGGGGAGCTCCTTGGCCAGGGCGCGGGTCAGGCCCTCGACGGCCCACTTGGTCGCGCAGTAGGGGGCGACCTGGGGGGCTACCGTACGCCCCCAGCCCGAGCTGAAGTTGACGACCACGCCGGAGCGGCGGGCGACCATCGCCGGCACGAAGTGGCGGATGACGTGGGCGACCCCCTTGATGTTCACGTCGACGACCCGGTCGATCTCCTCGGCGGGGACCTCCCAGAGCGGCGCCCCGGGGTTCATCACGCCGGCGTTGTTCACGAGCAGGTCGGGCACGCCGAGGCGGTCGAGGACCCGGGCCGCCCACGTCCCCACCTGGTCCTCGCGGGCGACGTCGACGGCCTCGAAGTCGTGCGGATCGCCCAGGGCCTGGCGGAGCCGCTCGACCTCGGCGGCGGAGCGGCCGCAGCCGACGACCGTGTGCCCCAGCGCGGCGAAGCCCTCGGCCATGGCGCGGCCGAGTCCTCGGGTGGCCCCCGTGATGACGATCAGGCGCTGCGATTCGTCCGCCATTCCATTTCCTCCTCGGCAGGTGGGCGATGATGCGTCCGGGCGCGACCCCGATCCTGGATCTGTTGTAGGGCGATCGCCGCGCGTTTCAAGGCCCAGAGCCTCCGCCCGAAACTCGGCCCACGTCATTGCGGGTGCGGCGACGCCGGGCTAATAATGGGCCTCACCTGGAAGGATCATCCCTACTGCGAGGCGTGATGGCCTTGGAAACTCTCAGCCCGGATACCCTGGCCGCGATCGTCGTCACGGTGGCGGTCGTGGGCTTCATCATGCGCGGCGTCGACGTGCGACTGGTGCTCGCGCTGGGCGCCTTGCCGCTGTTCGTGATCGCGG